>Ga0182024_10023969_pt1 | contig 10882 bp, 5 predicted proteins | sample P32metaG_FD_120480 | JGI IMG/M metagenome (GOLD analysis project Ga0182024, IMG submission 120480) | Permafrost microbial communities from Stordalen Mire, Sweden - P3-2 metaG (Illumina Assembly) | ecosystem: Environmental > Terrestrial > Soil > Wetlands > Permafrost | place: Sweden: Stordalen... | reverse complement strand
GCCTGTTTGCCATTCAGAGGAATGAGCAACAGCGACTCCTCGATCCCCTCGAATCTCATCACCCGCAAATCGACACCGGCGACGCGCACCACCCTCTGCGAGCTGACCGGCCGGTTCCATTCGACATATAACGCGCCGCGCCGCGCCGCAGCGGAGCCGGGCTCCCAACCGACGACAAGAGCCGTCTGCCGCAGACCGAATGGCATGAAGACCACGCCATCGCCTGTGGCGATATGGATTACGTTCGATTGGTCTTCGTACTCGGCGGGAGAGGCTTCGGGTGACGGAGTCTGCCCGCCTGCGTCTCGCCATCCCAACTGCTTGATAAAGTTTGCGGTCTCCACGCCCTCGCTGAGCGGGTTCTGGCTTTCGGGCCGCACAAAGCTGTAGGGATGCGCGTAGAAGCGGGTCACGGCGCCGGTGTCCGGCGCCACGACGGCAAAGCCGAATCCGTTGCCGGTTACCAGATGGGAAGCGGCGGCGGGCAACGACGCCAGCAAGGCGGCACAAACGAGAAGCGCGAGAGAACGAGTGTTGCGCATGGTCCGCCTAGGTCTACGACCGTCTAAATTGGTCCGTTGCTATTGGGTTCTGTGGTATCCCCGGTCCCAAAATCGGGACCGGGGCACCCAAATTCGAGCACCCCGTATTTTTCGTACATCGTCATTCCGAACGTTCGGTTCTGTGGTATCCCAGGTCTGAAAATCCAGACCTGGGGCACCCAGGTTGAGTATTTATCCGCCGGATCAAGAACGCTTTCATTACGGTAGCTGGATTGCGTAGTTCACCGTGGTGATGGCGCTCCATTGCTGCCATACGTTGCCGGCGAAGTCGGTAACTGGCGCGGGCAGATAGGCGGCCTTTACGGTCTCGCCGTCCTTTGCGGTGATCTGCGCGGTGTACTTCTTCACCGTTGACCCGCCCAAGGTCGGGTCGCTCCCGTCGGTGGTGTAGTAGATGGCGCCTCCAGTGCCGGTGTCGCTGATGGTGACCTGAACCGGGTTGGGGCTGGTGAGATAAGTCGGCGCGAGGGTCGGCGCGGCATTCGAGATGAACACGTCGATGGCAGCTGGCGATAACGCGCTGCTTTTGCCTGTGAACGCTGTGATAACCGCCGACTTGCTCAGCGTGAATGGCCCTGAGTACTTCGTCGAGCTTGTGGATGGCACCTTGCCGTTGGTGGTGTAGTAGATGGCCGACCCCGCCACCGGCGCGGTGATCTCGATCTGCGCGCTTCCCACGCCGGTTGAAAACGCGGGAGCGATGGAAGGCATGTTGGCTTGCGTGACCGCGGGATGCGCTACTTTGTAGACCAGGTCGTCGGATACGTCGGCGAAGAAAATATCGCCATACGTGGGATAGGTCGTGTTGTCATCCGTCGTCAACCCGCTGGTATCGTCGAGCCACTGATAGTGGCCCGGCCCGGGATTCGGCGTGACCGCGAGGAGATAATATTCGCCCTGAACCTGGTAGGGGTTCGATTGCGCAAAGTTGATGCCCGCAACGGTGTAGAGCTTATGATCCGCGGAGTCGATCAGGTGGACCACCAAGGCGTCGGAATCGGTGAAGAACACATTGCCGCTGGCGTCGACGGCAATGGCATGCGTCCGTCCGACCTGAGCCGCGGTGGCCAAAGTTCCATCGATCGAAATGCCGCCAGGCCCATTGGGGCAGTTGGTCCCTCCGGATCCATTCCCATCCGGCGTTCCGGTCAACGAAGCGATCACTCCGGTTGAAACTTCGATCTTGCGAACGGCGCAGTTGCCGGTGTCGGCAATATAGACATTCTTGTCCTGATCCAAAGCGATCCCGATTGGATAATTCAGGCTGGCGTTAACGGCCAGGCCGCCATCCCCGGCGTAGCCATTTCTGGGCCCGGCAATCGTCGAGATAATGCCAGTAGTGGCCTTCACCTTGCGAATCCGATTGTCGCCATAGTCGGCGATATAAAGATTGCCGGCGGCATCGACTGCCACGGCTGTCGGGAGGCACAATCCCGAACTTGTGGCCGCAATGCCATCCACCACGGGGGAACAAAGATCGTTTGCGCCGATGCTGGCGCCGGCTCCATCGCCGGCAACGGTCGATATCTTGAGGGTAGAAGCGGTGACCTTGCGAATCCGATTTTCACTCTGATCGGCGATGTACAGATCGCCGGCCGAGTCGAGAGCCAGACCGAAAGGGTAGCCAAGCTTTGCCGATTTTGCCGGGCCGCCGTCTCCGCTCGAGCCGCCGTCGCCAGTGCCGGCATAGACGGCGATGTCGCCGGTGGATGCTGTGACCTTGTAAACGACGGCCAGCCATGGAGCGGAGATATAAAGATTGCCGGATTTATCGACGGCGACTCCCTGCGGAGCGATGATGTCCGCATCTGTCGCCAGGCCTCCGAGGGGACCATAGCCGCCGTAGCCGGTTCCGGCAACAATGCTCATGATGCCGCTGGGCGCGGTCTGGACAACGGCCGGTCTGGCTTCGGCCGGGTCTGGCGGGCCAGCGCTGTGTTCGGTGTGGGCGCAGGCAGGCAGCGCAACAGTGAGCGTCAAAGCAATTGTGAATGGGAGAATCGATTGGCGAAACTTCATTGCGGGCCCTCCGGGGTCAGATTCGGTTCCAATCGCCGCAGGTCGGCCGCACGAGTAACGAAGCAAAATTGTGGCGATTGAATAGCTTTGCCAATATACACGAAAAGCGGCGCGGATTTCCCGCCGATTGCGGAGAGCGCAAGACCGATGAGGCTACCAGTTCATGGTCACTTTGACCGTCTTCCAGCCTTCGCCGGGCGGGAAGTGGAGCTGCATGTCGAACGGAGCGCGCGTGTCGGTGTCCGGCGCGTTTTCAAACGGGATCAGCACCGCGCCGTTCTTCACGTCGTCCACTACCGGCGAGTGCACGGAGAGATCTACGGGGATGTGGCGGATGAGAGTGAATCGAGCGGCGGAGTCGGCCAGTCCTTCGAAGACGACTTCGAGCTTGTGGTCGCCGTACGCTTCGCTCACCACGCGGAACTGGCTATTGCGCGCGCCCGGAAGCGGCAATTCATGGTGCGGCAGCGCGATCTCAATTGCCGGCAGCGGGATGGCGATAGCGGCCGGCGAGTCGGTTCCGGTTGCGGCCGTTGCGCCGGGCTGATCGGACCTGAGCTGCCATGTGGGGTCGCCGATGCGCGCGAAAGAAACGACCAAGTCGCCGCCCCGACGCCGGAACAGCAGGTCGGCCGGCCCGCCCGGCAGCGGCAGGTTGCGCACCTCGGCGTGGCTCCAGTCCGCGGGCAGGTGCGGATTCACAGTGACGGTCTTCTTCTGCGCGTCGATGGCTATGCCAAACAGGCCGCGCAGCGTGGGCGTGATCACCATAGCTGAGGACCAGAGCTGGTGGCTGGTGCTGCGGCCAAATGGCACAAAAAAATCGCCGGAGAGCAGCTCGGTCACAGCGCCGAGGTCCTGCGCGCGCGTGAGGTTTGCGTTCTCCATCAGCAGTTGATAGCCGGCCAGCGGCTGGCTGCCGCGGTACTCGGCCATGGCGGCCCAGCCTGTGAAGAGCGGCCACACCGAGCCCTGGTGGTAGCTCATACCGTCGTAAAACTTCTCGTCATTAGCCACATCGCGCAGGCCCCAGTCGGTGTCCAGCGTGTGGGCGGCAAACTGGCGCAGGCAGCCCTCGGGATGCGCCAGGATCGACGTCCCGGTCCACCACGCCAGTGCGGGATAGACGGTGGAGGTGCGGTCCATCACGGCGGTTCCGTCTTTGGCGAGGTTGCGGCTGAAGTCGTAGCACGATTTTTCAGAATCGTAATACTCCTGCTCGACGATCTTGGCTACGCCGTCGGCACGTTGCGCGGCCGCGGTCGATTTGTCGGGGCTTTCAAGCAGCGTTTCCATGTCGGCCACGGCGCCGGAGGCCTGCTGATCGAGCAGCGCGAGATAGATCTCCTGATGTGGCATGCCGCCCGGCCAACTCTCCACCCAGCCGGTGCCCTGCGAGTTGTCGCAGACGCCCTCGGTCTGGTGCGCGGTCTCGAAAGCCCAGGCTTTCTCGATGGCGTCGCGGTGGGCGGTGAGGAAGGTCACATCGCCGCTTGCGCGCACATAGTCGTCCACGGCCAGCAGGAAGAGCGGCGTGGAATCTGCCGCGGCATACATGTAAGAGAAGGACTGCCAGTCGATCGACGCTGCAACCTGCGAGTACTCGTGCATGATTTTGCCGTCGGCGCGCTGGCGGCGAATGAGGAACTCAAGCTCGTCCTTTGCCAGCGCGAAGTCTCCGAAGCCGTTGACCGCGTAAAGGGCGTAGAGCGCGTCGCGGCCAAAGAACCAGCCGAAGCCGGGGCGCGCAGAGTCGCCCGAGGAAAAATATCCAGCCACCAAGGCGATCTCGTTTTCGGTGGCGGGCGCTCGCTGTTGCGGTGCGACATCGGGCGAGACCGCGGCGGCCGGCGCCTGGGGAGACGCAGCATCGGCGCCTGGCGGGGCGGGCACGGGCTGCGGCGCGGCAGTGTCCACGCTGGCCGCGGCCGGCGCGCCCTGCTGGGAGCCGGACAGGGCCTGCTGGGAGCCGGACAGGCCCTGCTGCGGTCCCGGCACGCGGGCGCGCAACTGCTCGATCGAAACCACCGCCCATTCGAACGCTTCGTTGAGCGCCTTGTCGGGCGTGTCGATCATGGCTGAACTGGACAGCAGCTTCATGTAGCTTTCGGCTTCGGCTTCGTACTGGCTGGCGATCGAGGAGTTGAGCCGCTCGAGCGCCGTGCCCAGGGCCGCGCTGGTGGCTGTGGCGGGCGACATGCCTACGGCCATCAGCAGCGGGAACAGCCGTCCGTGATCACGCAGCGGATCGATATGCAGCTTGAGCTCGACCGGGTGCACCTGCGGCCGCTCCTGATAGGGCGCCATGATGCCGGGCGTGGCGCCGGGAATGGTGACGGCGCCGGCAAGGTTGGGATAATCGGTGTGCAGCACGTAGTAGCCGCCGGCGCCGTAAGGCGCGGCCTGGCCGTCAACCCACTCCGCGCCCGGAACGCCCTCGTTGCGCTCCGGCCACATCCAGCGCAGCTCGGGCGTGAAGCGCAGCGTGAAATCGGTCGGATGCAGGCAGTCGAACTCAAACAGCACCAGCGGGCCCGTCTCAGGCCCCGCATCCGGCACCGCGCCGCTGGGCGAGAACATGATCTGGCGCACGGTGAAGCCGGGGTGCGAATACGTAATGACGGTGCGATCGGGCCGCACCTCGATCTCCGCGGCCTCGCGGTTCACGTCGATGGGCACGCGATAGCCCTCGATGTCGGCCTCAATGGTGAGGTGCGAGAGCAGCTTGACGGGCAGCAGCCAGGCCTCGAAGACGCCGTCCTGCCGGCCGACCAGCACGCCGCGCTCGCCGGCCACGGTGAAGGGCTTGAGCGGCTCGGCGTGGGCCTGAATCACGGGCCCCGTGGTGTCGAACGCGAGCGGCGGAATGGAGCTGAAAGACGGGCCGGCCACTTGTGCCGGGATCGCGGAGGCGATGGCGGAAACCAAGGCGCCGGCAATGCGAAAAGATGTGCGCAGACTGTACATCGTGTTGTCCTTTTGATGCGGCTCAAAGGAGACAGTCTACGCCGCCGGGCGGGGCGGCGCGAATGCCTCGTTGCCGCGCTTGAATTTTCCAGCGCCGAATAGGAGCAACCCGAGTCCAGGCGGGCTGGGCGTCATCCACATTTTCATATTGTCCTATGGATTAAGGAATTCTGCCTTCAATTCACGCTGAGCGCAGCGGAAGAAGATATCCATGTAAAGTGCTCACTCTGCTATGGATATCAAACAACTACCGCACGGGGTCAAGGATCATTCCGTTTGGCCCATAACGTGCAAATAACGAGCAAAGCCTTCGCTTTGATTTTTCCCACAAGAAATAACGCTGCGAGTCTTTAGCACGCTACTTCAAGGCAAGCTTCCCGCTTTTTGGACAAATTTACCTGATTCTCTTGATCGGTCCGCCTCTGGCGGCATTTTCAGATGTGAATTTGCAGGAGTGAGGAGAGGCAGATTCTTGAACCGCAACAGAGTTTGCCGGTTCCCGGGTCTGTATCTCATGTCTTCAGTTCGTGGTGAGGCAACCCGATTGATTCCCCGCCGTTACCAGCGTTAGACTCTCAGTCTTTCTGAATCTCAACCTTCGAGGAGTGCACGCATGAGGAACCTATCTTTCTGGCGTAGCGTAGTCATCGTATTCACTGTTGCATGCGCGAGCCTTTGCATCAATGCGGCAGACGTGAACGGGCGCATCAAGGGGACGGTCACCGATCCTCAGAATGCGGCCGTTGTCGGCGTGCATGTCACGGCCACCAACATTCAGACCGGCGTCAAGTTTGAGACTGTTTCCGGGTCCAATGGCGGCTACCTCTTCGCCGAGTTGCCGGTGGGCACCTACAACATCGCCGCCACCTCGCAGGGATTCAAGGGATTCACGGCCACGGGGATTGTGCTCAACATCGACCAGGATTTCGACCAGCCGATTCACCTGACCCTGGGGTCGACAAACGAGGTGGTTGAGGTGGTTGCCTCGGCGGTGCAGGTCAACACCACAGACATGGAGTTGAGCAACGTTGTCAATTCCGAACAGATTGTGGAATTGCCGCTGATCAGCCGCAACTTTACCGGCCTCGAACTGACGCTGCCGGGCGTGCAGGCTTCGAGCGACCGCTTCGGAACCTTCTCAGTGAGCGGCGGCCAGACCCAGCAGTCGGAGTTTCTGATCAACGGCGCCGACACCAACGATATCGCTCTGAACACGCTTGCGCTGGCGCCGAACCTGGATGCGATCGATCAGTTCAACCTGATCGACGGTCCTTTGAACGCCGAGTACGATCGCAACTCGGGCGGCATCGTGAGCGCAAACATCAAGGAAGGCACCAATCACTTCCACGGCGACGCGTTCGAGTTCTATCGCGATACGTTCCTGAACACGGCCAGCTTCTTCCAATTCTGCGTAGTCTCGTCGTCCTGCCCTGTCAGCACGGCGGTGGTAGCCCCGTATCACCAGAACATTTTCGGCGGCACGGTGGGCGGCCCGGTCATCAAGAACAAGCTTTTCTTCTTTGGCGCGTACCAAGGCACGCGGCAGCGCGTTCCGCAGGCTGGTGGCGGCGTCAGCGTGTATGACTCGGCGAACCTCAAGGGCGACTTCTCGGCTGAGGACAACGGCCCCTCATCGGCTCCGGTACCTGGGCCAAAGGACGCATGGGGCAACTTCTCGGCGAATCCGATTCCGTCGGGTATAACGATCACAGGCTGCGCTACCGCCGGCGAGACCTGGGCACAATGCGCCTATGCGTTAAAGGGAGTTTTCTCCCCGGCGAATTTCAACAGCATCGCCAACAGCCTGACCGCGAAGTATGTTCCGGCGCCGAACAGCGGGACATACGGATACAATTTCAATCCGGTGACTACGACTACCGCAAATCAGTACATTGCGCGCGGCGATTACGACTTCAACCCCGCCAATCAGTTCACGGGTCTTTACATCCGCAGCAAGCAGGTTGCAGCCGACACGCTTCCCTTCACGGGCGCGTCGCTACCTGGGTTTGGCGATCAGAACATCCTTACCATCAGCCAGTACACCGGCGATTACGTTCACCAGTTCAATGCGACCACGGTGAACGACTTCGCGGGACACTATACGCGGTTCAATTATCAGGCTGTGACGCCGCAGAACATCGTGACTCCGTCGAGCCTGGGCTTCAGCATCAACCCGCAGGATGCGGCGGCGGCCAGCGTTCCGACGATAAATGTCAGCGGCAACTTAACCGGATTCACCCTCGGGTTCAGCACCAACGGTCCTCAGCCGCGTATCGACCAGGTGGCTCAGCTTGACGACAATCTCTCGAAGGTCATCGGCCGCCACACGCTGAAGTTCGGATACGACGGGCGGCGCTTCAATGTCTCCAATCCGTTTTACGCCGACGACAGCGGCGCATTCAACTTCACAAACACCGGCGCCTACTCATCTGGCGACGGCGCGGTCGATTTCCTGCTCGGAGTCCCCGCAACCTACGCCCAGGGCAGCGGTGCCTCGATTCAGGCCGACGCATTCCTCAACTACGTGTTTGCGCAGGACTCCTGGAAGCTGACCGATAACTTCACCGTCAACTACGGTGTGGGCTACTCGGTCGACACGCCGTTGCACAACAATCAGTATGGCGGCGAAGGAATCGCCTGCGTCGTCCCCGGCGAATCCTCCAGCGTCTTTGCGGGCGCGCCAACCGGCCTCGTTTATCCTGGCGATGGCGGATGCAACAACGCCGGCCGGGCCACTACGCGATACTCGGAGTTTGGGCCCCGTCTCGGCTTTGCGTGGGCTCCCAACCTGGGCGCAATCACCGGCGGTCCGGGCAAGTTCTCCATTCGCGGCGGATTCGGCATCTACTATGATCGCAGCGAGGAAGAGAGTGCTCTGCAAACCCTGGAAACGCCTCCTTTCGGTACGAACAGTAATGGAGCGGGACTCATCGGCAACGCATCTTTTGCCGATCCGTTCAAAGACATCAATGGCGCGGGCTCAGTGGCCAACCCGTTCCCCTATGTGTTCCCGAAAAAGGGCGACAAGATCAATTTCCCCTCGTTGGAGCCAATCTACAACATCAGCACGTTCGGGTCCGATTTCCGCGCTCCGTATGCTGAGAACTTCCAGCTCAGCGTCGAGCGCGAGTTCCCGTCCCAGGTCGTGGCTCGCTTGAGTTATGTGGGTTCGCTCGGCCGGCACAACCAGTCGACGACCGACGCCAATCCCATTACGCAATCCGGTCACGCAGCCTGCGTCGCGAGCCCCAGTTGCTCAGCCAACGGCAATCTGGAGAGCTACTTCTTTCCGCAGAACACGCTGCTCGACAACCCGAACATCCTGGATATCGGCCAGGTGGACTCCACGGCCGCGTCGAGCTATCACTCGCTGCAGGCCAACATTGAGAAGGGCATGACGCACGGGCTGACTTTCCAGCTCAGCTACACGTATGCGCACGCAATCGACACCGGCTCCAGTTTTGAGAATGCCGGCTTCGGCGAGAGCAGCGCCCGCGGCTACAATCAATTCGACACGGCGCTGAACTATGGCGACTCATCCTTCGACGTTCGCCATCGCATCGTGTTCTCGCCCATCTACATCAGCCCGATGCTTCACTCCGGCTCATGGTATTCACCGCTGAACCTGGCCGTTTCCGGCTGGGAGGTCAGCGGCATCGTTACCGCGGCCACCGGCTTCCCGTTCGATGTCTCCTACGCCGGCGGCAGCTCAAATTCGCTTTGGTGCCCCTACTACACCAACTTTTATGCCTGCCCGGATGTTCCGAACCAAACCGGTCCGGTCGTGAAGAGCAATCCTCGCATTCGCACCACCGCGCACAACAGCGATGCTTACGTTGCAAAGACGAGCTGGGCCAACGAGCCCATCGGGATATTTGGCAACACGCATCGCAATCCAGGCCATGGTCCCGGAATCAACAACACCAACATGATCCTGGCCAAGAACTTCTACCTCTCGGCCGATCGCGGGATTCGCATGCAGTTCCGTTTGGAGAGCGACAACGTCTTCAACCACACCCAGTTCAGCAATCCCGGAACGACGTGGAACGACAACGTGCTTACCAACGGGGGCAGTTCCTTCGGTTATATCGCGTCATCCGCAGCCGCTCGTCAGACCCAGCTGGCGATGAAGCTCTACTTCTAAACCAACCGCTCGACACACAAAACCGGAGACGCCACTGCGGCGCCTCCGGTTTTCTTTTGGGGCATGGTGATGCGGCCCTCGGATAGTGCCGAGGTATCCCACGCTTGCGCCAGGAAGCAAGACGCAGGTCCTTCGACTCGCTGCGCTCGCTCAGGATGACAGCAAGGATGGGGCACGGCGGAAACGCGGGTCCTTCGACTCCGTCCGCCGCGGCGGACTTCGCTCAGGACGACAGCGTGGCGGAGGCAGCCGGGCTCCGCGCGGTCATGAACTTAAGCGCGCGTGCAAGGTAGGCCTTCAGGTCGCGGCGGTGGACGACTGCGTCGAGGAAGCCCTTTTCGAGCAGGAACTCGGAGCGCTGGAACCCCTCGGGCAGTTTCTGGCGGATGGTCTGCTCGATGACGCGGGGGCCGGCGAAGCCGATCAGCGCGCCGGGCTCGGCGATGTTCAGGTCGCCCAGCATGGCGAAGCTGGCGGTGACGCCGCCGGTGGTGGGATCGGTGAGGACGCAGATGTAGGGCACGCCTGCATCGTCAAGCTGCGCAAGGGCCGTGGAGATCTTGGCCAGCTGCATCAGGCTCACCACGCCCTCCATCATGCGCGCTCCGCCCGAGGCAGCCACAATGATCAGCGGCTTGCGGCCGAGGCGGGCGCGATCGACGGCGCGGGCGATCGTCTCGCCCACCACCGCTCCCATTGAGCCCCCGATGAAGGCGTACTCCATGGCGCTCATCACCACGGGCTGGCCATCGATCTCGCCCAGAGCGTTGACGATTGCGTCGTTCAGGCCGGTCTGCTCCTGCGCCTTTTTCAGCCGCTGCTTGTAGGGCTTGATGTCGGTGAAGTTCAGCGGGTCGGTGGAGCGCAGGCCCATGTCCACAAGCTCGTAGCCGGGATCGAGCAACAGGTCGATGCGCTGGCCTGCGCCGATTTTGAAGTGATGCTGGCACTTGGGGCAGACATTGAGGTTGGCCTCAAGATCCGCCTTGAAGAGGGTTTCGCGGCAGCCCAGGCACTTGGTCCACAGGCCTTCGGTGCGCACCCTCCGGTCGCCGTCGCCCCCCGGCCCGGAATCGCCCGGGCCCTCGTAATCGCCATTCTCGCGCTTGAACCAGGACATTCTTTCTCTCTCTTAATACCTAATCGCCTGCAGCCGACAACCAATAACCATCCGCTCTCAGTATTCTAT
>Ga0182024_10023968_pt1 | contig 10883 bp, 15 predicted proteins | sample P32metaG_FD_120480 | JGI IMG/M metagenome (GOLD analysis project Ga0182024, IMG submission 120480) | Permafrost microbial communities from Stordalen Mire, Sweden - P3-2 metaG (Illumina Assembly) | ecosystem: Environmental > Terrestrial > Soil > Wetlands > Permafrost | place: Sweden: Stordalen... | reverse complement strand
GGTGATGCCTCCTGAGTGGGGAATGCGGACCTTGACAACCCGCATTTTCCCCGCCCAGGCGGCGGAATCAGGCCGTCAGAGCACGACCCGCGAGACGGCTTACTGCAAGATCTGGGCTAGTGCCTCGTCATGGCCGCTGTCACTCGCATCCGGGTCGATTGCTCGCGCCTGTGCGTGCTGATCGCGGGCAGACTCGGTCAGCTGCTCAGCCTCGACTGCCTGTCGCTCTGCGGCCGCATGTCCCTGCCGCGCCTGGGCCGTGCGTTCCTCAGCTTCAGCCTGGGCACGCTTGGCTCGGGCGGCCTGCTCATCAGCCGAGGCGCGCGCACTTTCCGCTTGGATCGAACGGCTTCTGGCCTGCTGGCGAAGCTCGCCCGCTTGCTCACGACGACGTTCGTCACGCCTGCGGCTCGCGGCGCGAGCGACGAGGGCGATGAGCAGTAGCGCCACCGCGGCGCCAACAGCAATTGCCATGATCGTTCCGGTGCTCATTGTTCCTCCTATAGCTCGATCGACTTGGCGAGTTCCCGGCTAGGCGCGCTCGTTGCTTCGTTTGTGTCCCGCTAGCGTGTCGGCGACCTTGTCTACGGCTTTCTTTAGGGACCCCTTCGCCTGGTCGGCGTGTCCTTCGCTCTTCAGGCGCTGATCTCCGGTCAAGGCGCCGGCAGCCTCCTTGACGCGTCCCTTCGCTTGATCGATGTTCTTGTCGGTCATAGCTCCCTCCTGGTTTGGGTTGTTGCCGCCGATGAGCGCGCCGTTGAGCGGTCACCACGATCAGTGCGCCGACGAGCACGCAGTTGGCAGCGTGGCTACGGGTCGACCCTCCGGCGCTTGCTCCTGCGACGCTAGAGGCGCCGTTCTTCGTAGGGTCCGCCGACTACTCGCCGTCGAGCGGTGGCCATATAGAGCAGCGACAGCACCACACCGACGATGCCGGCGATGATGAGGATCAGGCCGATCGTTGGCCGCGATACGCCTGACACGTGAAATGTCAGGCCGTAGCGGATGATCGCGCCGACGGCGATGAGGAAGATCGATGTGCCGAGGGTCATGCCTAGATCCTCCCGCCTCTGCGGTACCCGAATCCGCCGCCCGTGAGAAAGACCACGAGAGCTACCACCAGCAACAGCCAAAGCAACGGGCTTACACCGATCCCGCCCGCGATGGCTGCGATCACTAGGACGATCAGAAGCAACTCCAAGAACCCCATGCGACCCTCCTTTAGGTTTGAATGCTCCCCAGCAGACCCTTCAAGTGGGGAGAGAGAACACTCTTTCTAGCACAGAGAGAGCGCTCTTTCTAGTGCTAAGCTTCCAGGATGCTCGAGACCCGCCAAGAAGCGGCCGAGGTGGGGTCCAGCGCTCGCGAGCGGATCCTGGATGCCGCCTACGAGCTGTTCTCGCGACGCGGCATCCAAGCAGTTGGGGTCAACGAGGTGATCGAGCGCGCGGGCGTCGCGACCGCCACGCTGTACCGGCACTTCCCCTCCAAGGACGAGCTCGTGCTCGCGTTCCTCGACCTGCGAGAACAGCGCTGGACCAAAGACCTCATTGAAGCCGGGGCCATCCGTCGCGGCTCGAACCCCGAGGAGCGACTACTCGCCATCTTCGACGTGCTCGACGAGTGGTTCCATCGCGACGACTTCGAGGCGGGCTCGTTCATCAAGGTACTGCTCGAACTCGGCCCTAACCATCCCGCAGGCGACGCCAGCGTTCGGCATCTCGAGCAGATCCGCGCGATCGTAGGCCGCCTAGCCGAGGAAGCCGGCCTGCGCGACACCGATTCGTTCGCGCACTCGTGGCACATCCTCATGCAGGGCTCAATCGTCGTCGCAGCCGAGGGCGATGCGCAAGCCGCGCGGCGAGGCAAGTCGATGGCACGCCTGCTCATCGATCAGTACCGATAGCGCTTCCGCGCTCGAGTGGAATGATCCCCGGAATGGATGATCGACGCAAGCGCCGTATGGCGCAGAACGAGGCCCTGGCACGGCGCATAAACGACAGAATCGAGTATCAGCGTCCACGCAACGGAGAGTCGGCCGACACCTTCATATGCGAGTGCGTCCGGGTGGATTGCGGTGGAGCGCTGGATCTCTCGATCGCGCAGTACGCACGCGTGCGATCCCATCCGCGCCGGTTCGTCGTGCTCCCAGGGCATGAGGAACCGGCCGTCGAGTCGACTGTCGAGGTCTACCCCGGTTATGTCGTGGTCGAAAAGCGCGGCGAGGCGGGACGGATCGCGGAAGCCGAGGCGGGCGGCTAGCGACAGCTCGCACTCGCGGCGCATGCGAAGTCCAGGGCTGGCGGAGTCCGGCACCCACCGCCGCTCAGGACGGACGGGCCCAGGTGTGTTGGGCCCTAAACGACACGCCTGCTAGCTGAGCATCGCGACAGCCGACCAGCCCCAAGGCCGGGCTTGCGCTGCGGACGAAGAGGAGGACTCGTCCCCGCGCCGGCTGCCAGCTGACCCGTAGAAAAGCGATATTGCGCCAAGTTTTCGACGTTAGGCCAGTAAACCGTTGGGCGAGATCGTGATCGTGTCCACGAGCGACTGAACCGTCGCAGGGGCTGACTACCGTTGTCTGCATGGATCTCACCAGACATGGCCCATCCGCGATCTCGGCGGACTCCTGGGTCGGTCCCTGATCCTGTGGCTCGACCATCCCCGCTCTGTGGCCGGCGACACTCACCTGTGTTTCGGTCTACTCGCGTTCTTGTCTCCCATAAATTCCACCCATTTCATCCCCATCCCTCAACGTTTCCGAAAGCAAAATAACTACTAATTCGCTACGGCCCCTCGGAAATTGCATGGCCTGCGCTTGGTGGCCTTGCTGGCCGGCCGTCGTGCGAATTGCTGGGTCTTGGTCTGGCGTTGCCGGGGGCGGGGGAGACTGACCGGGGGGGGGATGGGACTTGTGGTGGGGGTGGGTCAGACCAGCCCTTACTGCGGAACGTTGTGTGGGGCGGGTTCTCGCGTTTTAGTCGGCGGATGAGACTGACCTGGCGGGATGCAACGATGAAGACAAGAGGTGCTATTGACGTTTGCTACGGCCCCTCGGGAATCGCATGGCCTGCGCTTGGTGGCCTTGCCAGCCGGCCTTTAGTGCGAATTGGTGGGTCTTGGTCTCGCGTTGCCGGGGGCGGATGAGACTGACCAGGCGGGTGCGTAGACGGTGGATCGAGCGTGCCGTCGCAAGCTCGGCGTACGGTGGTTTGCATGAGTCGAACTCGAGCCAGCATTGGGCGTGCACGGACGCGTGCCAAGCCGGCTGCCGACCCTGGGCCGCCGTACGAGGTGTTGTGGCATCCAGCGGCCGACACTGAGCGTGCCGCGATCCCGGATGCGGCCGAGCGTATCGCGATTCAGCACGCGCGTGAGAAGCTCGAAGCCCTCGGCCCACGGCTCGCTGCTCCACATACCAGCGCGATTAGGGGTGAGGACGGATCGGGACTACGCGAGCTGCGCCCACGCGCGGGACGAAGCCGCTGGCGGCCGATCTACCGGCGAATCCAACCCCGCACATTCGTGATTCTTGCCATCGCACCCGAGGCACAGATCGACAACCGCGGCTTCGATCAGAAGGTCAGAAACGCTCGGCGGCGCTTCGAAAAGCTCGAGCCAACCCCGGACCACACAAGCGATAACAAGCGTGCTATTATCCCGGTGAGATCGAAAGGAACAGCGTGAAGCTCACCGACCTCAAGACAAGCGAGCAGGTACTGGCCGAGGAGCTGCGCGACCCCGACTTCAAGCGTGAATGGGACCGAACCGCGATCGCACGGGCGGTCGCGCTGAAGGTGCTCGCCTACCGCATCGAGCACAGCCTCTCCCAACGAGGCCTGGCAAAACAGCTCGGCATGACCCAGCCACAACTCGCGCGCCTGGAGGCCGGCGAGCACAACCCCACGATCGATACGCTCGCCCGCCTCGCGCAGACACTCGACACCGAGTTCGCCATCGACGTCCACCCACACCAACGCCCACCCAAGCTCCTAAGCGCACGAGCGCGGGGCAAAAACGCCATCGCCTTGTATGAGACCGACACGGCGGCGGTAGTGCTGGCCGCGGGGTAACGTCGTTTTTTGGTTCTATGGTCTCTTCTCCCCTCCCCATCCCAAAATGTCCTTTTCGCCTGCACATGAACCGCTGATTGCAAAGAAGAAGCTACTTTTACGTTTGCTACGGCCCCTCGGGATTGCATGGCCTGTGCTTGGTGGCCTTGCTGGCCGGCCGTTCTGCGAATTGCTGGGCTTTGGCCTCGCGTTGCCGTGGGCGGGGGAGACTGACCAGGGGACACCGGCGTCGACAAAGCGCTGCGCCGGCTGATCGTCGAGAACCTCGCCGACGCCCTCGACGCGAACGCCAGGGTCCTGCGCTTCAAGGGCTACCTCGTCGCCGGCGCGATCGCCCTGCTCTTGCTGAGCGTGCTGTTGATCCTCGCCCACAACCCCTAAATCGGGAGTACACTGACCTCATGTCCACAACGAATCCCCCCGCAGACACGGAACACTCCACAACGGAGAGCGCTCAGCAACCCGAGTTGCCGCCGCTCGTGCCGATGCGCATACCCAGCGGCCCGGCGTTCCCGGAGTTCGTCTACCGCTTCGTCGACAAACTGTTCCGCCTCGACCAAGCCCACTAGATCGGTCGCAAAAGCGGCAAGCCCACGGCCGGGTTCTGAGCGCAGACGATCCAGACGTTCCCGTCGTGGGCGGGTGAGAAGACCGTTTTTGTTTGGGTGACCCGATCGATGGGTCGTTTTTTGGTTCCGTGGTCTCTTCTTCCATCCCATCCACCTCAATATGTCCTGCTTGTGGGTCTGATTGAGAGGGTGAGTGTTATTCCTGCTACGGCCCCTCGGGAATTGCACGGCCTGATATATCCAACAGGAAATAACTACTAATTTGCTACGGCCCCTCGGGAATCGCATGGCCTGCGCTTGGTGGCCTTGCCGGCCGGCCGTTCTGCGAATTGCGGGGTCTTGGTCTCGCGTTATCGGTTGCGCATGAGACTGACCAGGCGCCTGCCCTTGATCTGGTTCTATGGGCTTTTTCTCTCCCCTCCCACTCCAGCCACGTGCCTGATCAGTCCCGGTCGAGCCAGTCAACGGCGCATTGGACGGTCGCGCTGATGAACTCGGCCTTCGCGTCCGTGTATGCCTCGCGGTCGTGCTCGAACTCCTTCGCCAGCCGGCGCTTCAGCGCGCCGTATTCCTTGGCTACGTCGCTATGCACACGTAGATAGTCGCGAAACGCAAGCTCGTCGCGGAATCTTGGTGAGCCGGCGGGAACTAGATGCAGATGGTGTGTACGCCGGCTCGGATCCGGCTTACCCGCAGGGGTGCTAGCCCTATTCTGAGTTCATGCTATTCTCGCATCACACATGGCCCGGAAGCGCTCCCACCAGACGAAGCTGATCCTCCAGGTCCTGCTCGATGCGCCTGCCGACGAGGCATACGGGCTGGAGGTCGTGCGCGCAAGCGGCGTGCCGGCGGGGACCTCATACGCCATCCTTCGCCGTCTCGAGGATGAAGGCCTGCTGGATGGCCGCTGGGAGCGGATCAGCGCCGAGGACGAGGGCCGTCCGCCGCGTCGCTACTACCGCCTGAACGGTGAGGGGCAACAGACCGCGCGCCGTGAGACGGCCGACCAGCGTCGCGCGCTTCGGTTGCTCGCTCCGGGATGGAGCACATGAGCCTCGTAGCAGGAGTGGCGACGGTCGTCGGAGCATTCACGAGTGTGCTGGCACTTTGGATTGGCGTTCGGGGGCGACGAATTCAAACCCAGAACTCGCAGCGCTACTACCTCTCGTACGGGTGCCGGGAGTTGGCGGACCTTAATGTTGAGCCGAAGGAGATGAAGCTAAACGATCTTCGGCCTGAGAACGTGATCATTATCGATGAGAGTCACACACTCGTTGATTTCGGATCGACAGACACTATGGATCGGCCGTCCGAGCGACCACCGTTGCAGCGCATGAGGATGCTCGTCACAGCGCAGGGAACCCACGCTAGGAGAGCCGACATCCCGACATGGGCCCTTGGGTTGCTGGCCCCAGAAGATGCACAGCGATACGCGTGGGAGTGGGGCGCCCACCTACATCAACTCATTGAAGAAGGACAGACGAGGCAGGCGCGGATCGATCGGCGTCGTCTGGCGCTCGCGGCGGTTACCTTAGCTGTGGCGCTTCGTGTGCGCCGAGTCCTCACCCGGGCCCGCTAAGCCAGCGCAAACCACATGGAAAATTCCATAGGTCGGGCTCGTACGATATGGTGAGCAGGCTTTACGAGCCTGGAGGAGGCATCGGGATATGGATCGGACCAAGGTCGCGTCTCGCGTGACGAGCCGCCGCTGGAGCGCTCGCAGTATGGCGTCATGCACGTTTGCCGTGATCGTCGCCGTGCTGTCCGGCTGCGGAAGCACTACGGGTGGGACGACGAGCGCCCAGAGCGCCGCATCTCCCACGGCCTCCGCCGAAGCCGCAGCGGCGCGCATTGCGCTTCACCTCAACGCTGGAAGCTACTCCCTGACCACCTCTAGTACCAGCATCAGCGGAAGCGTCACACCAGGGGCTTCTGTGAGGGTCAACAGGCACATCGCAAACGTCCGCTCTGGGCGCTGGAGTCGAATCCTGGGCCTACACCTGGGCAGAAACAGTGTCGTCGTGGCAGCCACGATGCACGGCCGTACGCCCGCCAGCAAGTCCATCACCGTAACGCGCAAACGAAGCGCAGCTGAACTCGAAGCGCGAGCAGTAGCAAACGCCCTCCAGGCAGAAGCTAGAAAACGCAAAGCAGTCGAAGCTGAAGAACGGAAAGCCGCCGTAGAAGCGCCAGCCTGTACAAACGGAACGTATGTTAACTCGGCTGGCAACACCGTCTGCAAACCGGAGGAAAGCCCGTCAGGCGCGCCCGCAGGTGCAACGGCAAAATGCGAAGACGGGACGTACAGCTTCAGCGAATCGCGAAGTGGCACATGCTCGCATCATGGGGGAGTGTCGGAATGGCTCGGCTGAAGCTTGGAGATCTACCTCAGCGAACGGTCGAAGGCCGGCCCAGCGTAAATGTCTAGTCAATTGTCCGGTGACTTCTGTCCGTCCTGTGGATCGCGCGTCAGCACCACTGATAAGTTTTGCCGTGCGTGCGGCCGCTCTCTCGGTGACGATCACTCGCAGGTACCTGCGCAAGGCAACAGCGCGCCGGCCGATGAGTCGGCGGGTCCAACCCATCCGACGCCCGACGAGGCCGGGCGCCGCGCTCGGTGGATCGTGCCGGCCGCGATGGTCGTCATCCTGCTCGTGGTGGGCGGCGTAGCGCTGCTCACCGTGGGGAAATCCAACTCGAGGGTATCGAAACACGCGAGCCAAGCGAAGGCGGAACAGGTCGCGTACGTCGTCCTGAGGAACAGGCTCTACGCGCCATTTACGGTGGCGATCGGCCAGCGGGCTCAGTTCTTGATCTCCGAGGCCTCCTTCCTGACAGCAACGCGCGACGCGAACGCAAAGATTAAGACATATCAAGCGGAATCACAGAAAGTCGAAACCGAAGACAAACAGATCCAGAACGCGAACAGTGGCCTTGAAAGCGCATGCCGCCAACCGGAATCGAGCGTCCCGTGCCCCAACGCTACGTATCCTGAACCACCGTCCGCGCCGAGCGTCCAAGGCGACGTAGCAGGTCTGCGACGCGCGGTTTCGGACCTCTCGTCGTTGAATGCTGAAGTGCTCGCTGTGACAGCGCAATCCGAGCTACGCGCGTTCTACGCTCAACTACAGGCGGCCATCACCGCCCTAACCACCGATGCCCAGGACAACGCCAACATCCTGAACGAAGGCATCACCGAACCCCAAAACGGATCGCACGGCTACGTAGAAGAAAAGAAGCTTGCGACGATCCATCCCGAGAACGGCCTACCCTCAGTGAAGCTGATGAACCAGCAGGCAGTCGCGCTCATACATATGCTGCGGCTGGACATAAGCCAATACGATGTGCCGGGCGGCACCGACGCCAATCCGACCGACCACAGCGTCGCTCAATGAGAGCTCAAGAGAAGCTGGCTTTGTCGGGCTTTGTTTGCGAAAGCAGACAGAGCAACCGTGTGGCGTCGGAATTTGCGAGGGCATCGAGGCTCCGGTCTTGCCGTTGCTCGTGGATCGCGAGCCACTAGTTCATCGCATAGCGAAGTATCTGGTGATGGGGTGTCGAGTATGATACCCTAAGGCCAGTAGATTCGCTCAAGAACGGATTACTGGTCTTCTGATGTCATCTCATGGGATCTCCGGCTCTGGTCGAGCTGAGCTTGCCGCGGTCACAGGCCGGCGGCGATTCATCTCGCCTGAAGACGCCGCGGCCGAGCTGGGGGTAGATACTCAGGTTGCCGCCCGCAAGCTCGCGCACTGGGCTGAGCAGGGATGGCTGCGGAGAGTACGACGGGGCCTGTACATAGCAGTCCCGGTCGAGGCTGAGCGTCCCGAGGGCTGGTCGCAGGACGCGATGGTCGTCGCCGCCGCCGTGTGGTCGCCGTGCTACTTCACGGGCTGGACCGCGGCCGGACACTGGAGTCTGACCGAGCAGGTCTTCCGAACCACCATCGTGAAGACCGCACGGCGTGTCCGTGTCGCAGAGGTCCGACTGCTCGACGCCGACTACCTCCTCACACACGTCGCTGAGAACGTGATGGCGTGGGGAGTCGAGTCCATCTGGCACGAGGAGGTGCGGCTCCATATTGCCGACCCGGCACGAACCGTCGTCGACATCCTCGACGCACCGCGTATCGGCGGTGGTATCCGGCATGCCGCCGAAATCCTCGATACATACCTCGACGAGCACGATGCGCACCGCCTGGTGAAGTACGCGGAGCGGCTGGGAAACCGCGCTGTGTTCAAGCGGCTGGGCTACCTGGTCGAAACCCTCGGACGCGATGAGCCCGAGCTCATCGCCGCATGCCAGGCGCGCCTGTCAACCGGGCTGGCGCTGCTCGATCCTGATGGACCACCGAACGGCTCCCGCGTGCCGGCGTGGGGCATCCGAGCAAACGTCAGGATCACCCCTTCCCTGGTGCCGTCCCTGCTCGTGTGACCGTCTCGCAGTGGTAGGTCGTCCGCTGCCCGTTCGTTAGATAGGGTCGGATCGTGCTCTTCTTCATCGACGAGACGTGGCAGACGGTCGCCGGCCAACCCGTTGGAGCGCTCGGCGCGGTCGGGATCCCGCGAGCCCAGTACAACGGCTTCTGCCGCGAGGTCTGGCAGATCAAGAAGAACGTGCTTGGCGCCAAGGAGCTCAGCGACGGCGAGATCAAGGGCACCAACTCCTTCGCCAAATCAGCCTTTCACAAGCGCGAGGGAGCAGGGTTCTCGAGACTCCTGCAAGCCGCCGAGGAGACGCTCGCGGCGATCCCCAAGTACCACGGATACGCGTTCGCGATCTGGACCGCCCACGAGGAATGGCTACTGCTGCGCAACCCCAACCCACAAGCGCTCTCCCCTGTCTACCAAGAGCTGCTCAAGGACTTCAGACGGTGCATGCGGACACTTCCGTCCGGCTCAGAAGGACAGCTGCTGTTCGACAATCGCGGCACGAGCGAGGATCTGAGCGCGGCCTGCGCGATCCAGAACTTCATCGTCCGCGTGAGCCCGGACTGGCGCCGGCGCTTCATGCAAACACCCCACTTCACGCTCAGCGCCGTCAGCCCCGGCCTGCAAGCCGCCGACCTGATCGCATACCTCGCGGCCCACCGTCACAACCCGAGCCACAGGCCCGAGCTCGCCGACTACTGGAAGAGCGTCGAGCAGATCGCGTTCGCCACCAAGCGCTCGGGGCCCGCGCTACGCGCCGCCGACACGATCCCAGAGAAACCCAAAAACGGCAAAAAGAAAAGGGCCGGGGGAAGCAAAGCCTCCTAAGCGTCGTTAAGAGCGACGAACCGACCCTTCTACGGATGCAGTATACACGTCTGCCGGGCCGGCACCGCGTGGCGCTGCGATATCCCACTCGAGGAGATCCGCTACGCGGGAGCAAACCGCCTCAAGATCGAGATCGACTATCGCGCAGAGCAAGGACGCTCCGGCCCCCGCATAGTCGAGCCATACTCGCTACGCCAGACCCAGGACGGCAACCTCATCCTATTCGTCGTCAACGACCACGGCGAGCTACGCAGCTACCGCATCGACCGGATTGCAGCCGCGCGGCCAACGACTACATCGTTCACACCGAGATACGCCGTCGAGTTCTAAAACCCTCAATGTTCTCATCACAGGCGGGTGTGAAGACCGTTTTTGTTTGGGTGACCCGATCGATCGGTCGTTTTTTGGTTCTATGGTCTCTTCTCCCCTCCCCATCACAAAATGTCCTTTTTCTGGGTGTCCATCGAGACACGATCCGCGCGTGGGAGCACGGACAGCCCACACGCCTGCGCCACAGCTCCCTCGCGCGCGTGAACACGGTTTGAAGACAAGAGGTGCTATTGACGTTTGCTACGGCCCCTCGGGAATTGCATGGCCTGCGCTTGGTGGCCTTGCCGGCCAGCCGTCGTTGAATCAGTCAGCTTTTGGTCTCGCGTAGCCGGGGGCGGATGACACTGACCGGGCGGATGGGGACGGTGGATCGAGCGTACCATCGCAGGCTCGGCGTACTGTGGTTGGCACCGCGTCTACTGGAGAACCAGCGGGCGCTTTGTTACGATCGACAACAGCAACGACATAGCAAAGCTCCAAGTCGCATTCGTCCGAATCACCCAGGATCTTCTGCCCTAGAGGAATGAGCACCACCACAATCAACTGGGACACCGAGGCGAAGATGCTGGGTGCGGATCCGACCGCCACACTCGCACTCGACCGGTCGGCATGGGAGCGCCTCGGCGCGATCTTCACCGAACTCGACGACGGTG
>Ga0182024_10023967_pt1 | contig 10883 bp, 15 predicted proteins | sample P32metaG_FD_120480 | JGI IMG/M metagenome (GOLD analysis project Ga0182024, IMG submission 120480) | Permafrost microbial communities from Stordalen Mire, Sweden - P3-2 metaG (Illumina Assembly) | ecosystem: Environmental > Terrestrial > Soil > Wetlands > Permafrost | place: Sweden: Stordalen... | reverse complement strand
GCGCCCGGCGAACCGAAGGAATAACGTTTTGCAGCCACTGCGGTCTGCCGAACAGGTAAATAGATCGAGGTTTCGTATGGGTCAGAAAGTCAATCCGATCGGTTTCCGTGTCGGAATCATGGAAGGCTGGAAGAGCCGCTGGTATGCCTCGAAGCAGGAATTCAGCAGCCTGCTCATCGAGGACCTGAAGCTCCGCAAGTTCATCAAGGAAAAGTACCGCTTCGCCGGAATTCCCAAGGTTGAAATCGAGCGGACGCGCGACGAAGTTAAAGTGGTGCTGTTTACCGCCCGGCCGGGCATCATCATCGGCCGCAAAGGCCAGGAAGTGGAGCGGCTGCAAGGCGAACTGCAAGAGCTGGTTGGCCGGCGGATCAACATCAAGATCGAAGAAATCGCCCGGCCCGAGCTGCAGGCCCAACTGGTCGCCGAGGACATCGCCGATCAGCTCGCCAAGCGGGCCAGCTTTCGGCGGTGCATGAAAAAGGCGATGGAAACCAGCATGGAGGCCGGCGCCAAGGGAATCAAAGTTCAGTTGGCTGGCCGACTGGGTGGCGCCGAAATGGCACGCCGCGAAAAATCGAACGCCGGCTCGATCCCGTTGTCGACGCTCAGGGCGAAGATCGACTACGGGTTTACGGAAGCCGCAACGCCGCAGGGCAACATCGGCGTCCAAGTATGGATCAACCAAGGCATGTATCACGAGGAGCAGACCGATGGCTCTGATGCCCAAGAGGGTCAAGCACCGAAAAAGCCAAAGAGGACGTATAAGAGGTAACGCCAGTCGCGGCAACCGTGTCGTGCATGGCGACTTCGCTCTGCAGTCAACGCAGGGTGGCTGGCTCAGCGCGCAATCGATCGAGGCCGGGCGGATCGCCGCCCAGCAGTATCTGCGCACCGAAGGCCGGCTGTACGTCCGTGTGTTTCCACATAAATCGATCACCTCGATTCCCTTGGAAACGCGGATGGGTAAGGGAAAAGGAGAGCCGGAGTTCTGGGCCGCCGTCATTCGGCCCGGCACCGTGCTGTACGAGATCGGCGGCGTGTCGGAAGAGGCCGCGCGAATGTGCTTCGCGCGCCTGGCCCACAAGATGCCGGTGCGGGTTCGCTTTTTGCGGCGCCGTTCCAGCTAGAGCGGCCAGCTAGAGCGGCCAGCTCGAGCGGTCAGGCGAGTTTGTAGCGGTTGGTTTTTGGTCGAACGTTTCGCGTTTGGTTTTTGTCGGTGGAGTCGCAAGCTATGACACAAGCTGCAGAGTTGCGGGAAATGAGCGACGAGCAATTGACGTTCATGATCAAGGAAGCGGCGGAAAGCCTGTTCCGGTTACGCATTCAGGCTCAGACCGAACGGCTCGATGCCCCCAGCGAATTGCGCAAACAGCGGCGGTCGATCGCCCGCGTCAAGACGATTCAAAGCGAGCGTATCCGCCTGGCGGCGACCAAAGCGGCCCAGGCGGCCGGCGCCGCGACGAAGTAAAAGAGCGAAAGTCAGGAGTCAGGTAAAATGCCCAAACGTGTTTCAGTCGGCGTCGTGACCGGTGACAAGGCGTTGAAAACCCGCCGCGTGGAAATCGCGCGACAGGTGCGCCATGCCAAGTACGGCAAGATTTTGCACCGCAAGACGGTCTGTCACGTTCACGATGAACAAAACGAATCGCACCTCGGCGACACGGTCGAAATTGTCGAATCGCGCCCCCGCTCGAAGACCAAGCGTTACGAGCTGGTGCGGGTGGTGACCAAGAGCCGGATGGTCGATCTGGGTGCGATGCGGGCAGCGGCCAAACATGCCGACGATGCTAGTAGCGCCGAATGACGGCGATGCTAGGAGCGCCGAATGACGGCGATGCCAGTAGCGCCGAATGACGGCGATGGCAGCAGTGCCGAGTAGCGGCCAGACGACACGAGTGATTTTGGCGGTGGTTATTTCCTGTTTGGTTTGAGTTGCCAGGTAGAACAACATGATCCAGATGCAGACCAGGCTCGATGTGGCCGACAACACCGGAGCCAAAGAGGTGATGTGCATCAAGGTGTTAGGCGGCACCCATCGGCGGACCGCGGGATTGGGTGACATTGTCGTTTGTAGCGTCAAGAGCGTGATTGCCGGCAGCGAAGTCAAGAAGAAGAGCGTCGTTCGCGGCGTCATCGTTCGCTGCCGCCAGCCGACTCGTCGCAGCGACGGCAGTTATGTGCGGTTCGACCGCAACGCGATAGTGTTGATCGATAACGACAAGAATCCGCGCGGCACGCGCATCTTCGGAGCGGTCGCCCGCGAATTGCGAGACCGGAATTTCATGAAGATCGTCAGTCTCGCCAGTGAGGTGGTCTGATGCATATTCGAGTAGACGATACGGTTGAAGTGATCACCGGCGAAGACCGGGGGACGCGCGGCAAGGTGCTGAAAGTGCTCCGCACCCAAAGCAAGCTCGTCGTCGAGGGGGTCAATCGCGTTTATCGGCACGTTCGCCGCGGGCCGCGCAACACTCAGGGAGGCCGGCTCTCGAAGGAGATGCCCATCTCCTGGTCGAATGTGCTGTTGGTCTGCACCGCTTGTGGCCGCCCGGCTCGCACCGGCGCCCGGCTGCGCGACGATGGCGGCAAGGATCGGTACTGCAAGAAATGTCAGGCGGCGATCGGCGTGATCGCCCCCAGTCGTGCCGCCAGGGAAAAAGCGTCGAAGTAGCACGGCATTGTTCAAAGCCGCGACAAGCGATTGTCCGCCGGCTGGCTGAGATAGAGCGACGGTAAGTCAGGTAGAACAGAAAGTAAGTTCGATGGCCAAAAAAGCAGCAAAGGCTGAAACCAAGACCGACGGCGCCCCTTCCGGCGGCAAGCCGTCGGTCTCCCGGCTGTGGCAGCGATATCAGAGCGAGGTGTTGCCGGTCCTGGCCGAAAAGCTGGGCCGTAAGAATCGCCTCTCGTTGCCCCGGCTCGAAAAAATTGTTCTGAACATGGGAGTGGGCAGCGCCATCACCGAGAAAAAGCATCTGGAAGACGCCACGGCGGCGTTGGCCCAGATCACAGGTCAGAAGGCGATGATCACGCAAAGCCGCATCGCGGTGGCCGGCTTTCGTCTGCGTGAAAACTTGCCAATCGGCTGCAAGGTGACGCTCCGCGGTACGCGAATGTGGGAATTCCTGGATCGACTGATCTCGCTGGCGCTCCCCCGGGTGCGCGATTTTCGCGGGCTCAATCCGAATGCGTTCGACGGCAACGGCAACTACAGCCTGGGGCTGACGGAACAGTTGGTCTTCCCGGAATTGAATCCCGACAAGTTCCTCCGTCCGCAAGGGATGAACATCACGATCGTGATGAGCACCCACAGCGACGACGAAGGCCGCGAGTTGCTCAGGGCGTTGGGAATGCCGTTCAAGACCGAAGGGCAAGAGGGTGGCAAGGCCGGAGCGGCCTGACAGCGGGCGTCGATGCCCGATCCGACAGGGCCCGATCCGACACGGCCCGATCCGACAGGTGTGATCAAACAGGGGAGTCCAGACGGACAAAAAATTGCATGGCCAGTAAATCAAAAATCGCGAAAGCCGCGCGGAAACCCAAATTTTCCACCCGCTTGAATCGCCGCTGCAAAATCTGCGGACGCCCGCGGGCGGTGCTTCGCAAGTTCGGCATTTGCCGAATTCACTTCCGGGAATTGGCCGATAAAGGCCTGATTCCGGGCGTCAGAAAAGCGAGCTGGTAGATCTGTTGGGGAAGAGCCCCGGAGTCCGGCGGCGGGTGGCGACCCGTGGCCGTAGTACCGAGGTGAGTGGTTAGTTTTAAATTGGACACCAAACAAACATGATGACCGATCCGATCGCCGATATGTTGACTCGCATCCGCAACGCGGTGCGCGTCGAACGGCCTCACGTGACCATGCCGATCTCGAAGGTGAAGCGCGGCCTGGCCGAGGTGCTCAAACGCGAAGGCTATATCTGGGACTGGCGCGAAGAAGAAACCGAGCCGGTGCGCCAGTTGCGCTTGGAACTGAAATACGGTCCCAACGGCGAACGCGTCATCCGGCACATCAAACGCGTCAGCAAGCCCGGCCGCCGCGTCTACTCGGGGGCCGCACAGTTGCGTCCGATCCTCAATGGATTGGGCATTTCGATCATCAGCACCAGCCACGGCGTGATCAGCGACCGCGAAGCTCGCCAGAAAAAACTGGGCGGCGAGGTGCTTTGCGAGTTGTGGTAATCAACGGATGCCGGCCGCTGGGCGCCCAACGGGAGTCGATTTTGGGTTGGGAGATTTAGCGGTCGAGTTTAGGGTCGGGTTTAGAGTCTTGGGGTTTTGGGTCTCGAAAGGTGTAGCCGCGATGTCACGAATCGGAAAACAACCCGTCGTCATTCCCAGCGGCGTGAAGGTCGCTCTGGCCGATAGCCAGGTGTCGATCGAGGGACCCCAGGGGAAGCTTTCCTGGAAGTATCATCCCGATTTGGCGATGAAGTACGACGAGGCAACCAAGCAGATCGTCATCAGCCGCCTGAGCGAGGCGCGCCAGGCCCGCGCGCTGCACGGTTTGGGTCGCGCGCTGGTCCAAAACATGGTCGTTGGCGTCACCAAGGGTTACGAGAAGAAGCTGGAAATCGTCGGCGTCGGATATTTGGCGGCCGTGCAAAAGGGCGAATTGCAATTGCGAGTCGGCTTTGCCAACGAAGTGCACATGCCGATTCCGAAGGGCCTGACCGTCACCTGCCCCGATCAGACCCACGTCGTGGTCAAGGGGGCGGACAAGCAAATGGTCGGTCAGTTCGCCGCCGAGGTTCGCGCGGTGCGCAAGCCCGAGCCTTATAAAGGCAAGGGAATCCGTTACGATAACGAGGTGGTCCGTCGCAAGGCCGGTAAGGCGATGACCAAGTAGCGTGGCCGGCTACGATTGAGCTGGTCGGTAGGCGTTTTTTTTTCAGACGGTTGTCATTCTTAGAGTGGAAGTAGAGCCGTGAATCACGATCGGGCCCGTGTCCAACAACGCCAGCGACGTGCGTGGCGCGTTCGCAAGCGCATCCGCGGTACTGCCCAGCGACCGCGATTGGCCGTATTCCGCAGTCACAAACATATTTGCGCGCAGTTGATCGACGACCACGCCGGGCGCACCTTGGTTGCCGCCAGCACGGTCGAGGAAGAACTACGCGGACAGGTCAAATACGGCGGCAACCGCACCGCCGCCGAGGCCGTCGGTCGGACCATCGCCGAGCGTGCGCTGGCGGCCGGCCTCAAGCAGGTCGCCTTCGATCGCGGCCCGTTTCAATACCATGGCCGCGTGCAGGCATTGGCCGAAGCGGCGCGTAAGGCCGGACTCGATTTTTAACTTACTGCCGATCCGAAAACCGCCGGGGATGGTCCCATTCTCCCTGACGGTTTTCGGATCGGCCATAAAAAGCTTTTCAGGAGCTCACCAACGTGGCAATTGACACCAACCGTGGTCGTGGCGGTCAGTCCGGCGGCGGCGGCGATTCGTCCTCTCGTGGCGGCGGCGGAAGAGGCCAGGGAGACCGGGGCGGCCGGCAGCAAGGCGGCCGGCAACAGGGCGACTCCAATCGCGGAGAGCTGATCGACAAGGTCGTCAAAATCAAGCGCTGTGCCGCCGTGGTCAAGGGTGGCCGCCGCTTCAGCTTCGCGGCGATGGTCGTGGTCGGCAACGGCCGGGGCAAAGTCGGCTGGGGTTACGGCAAAGCCAACGAAGTCCAGCCCAGCGTCGAAAAGGCGGTCAAGGAAGGCTCGCGCAGCATGTTCGAAATCAACATCGACGGCGGCAGCATCCCGCACCGCGTCGAAGGATTTTACGGCTCCGCCCATGTGGTGCTGGTTCCCGCGACTCCCGGCACCGGCGTGATCGCCGGCAGCGCGGTCCGCGCCGTCTGCGAAGCAGCCGGCATTCAGAACATCCTCACCAAGAGCTTCGGCTCGAACAATCCCACCAACCTGGTCAAGGCCACGCTCGAAGCCTTGCAGCAATTGCGCACGCTGTCGGACATCGAACGGCTGCGCGGAGTCACCCTGTCATGAACCTGCACGACGTCAACGCCGGCATCAAGAAGAACAAAAAGAAAAAGCGCGTCGGGCGCGGACCTGGCTCGGGCCACGGCAAAACCTCCGGACGCGGGCATAAGGGACAGGGGCAATTGGCCGGTTGGTCGGCCGCCCCGATCTTCGAGGGGGGTGCTTCGCCCCTGATTCGCCGGATTCCCAAGCGTGGTTTTCACAACCGGTTTGGCCTGATCGTGGCCTCGGTCAATGTCGGCCAGCTCGACGCGGCCTTCGAGGCCGGCGAGGAAGTGACGCTCCGCGCGCTGAAAACCAAAAACCTCGCCAAGGGTCGTTTCGACGTCCTGAAGGTGTTGGGCGGCGGCGAACTGACCAAAAAGCTGACGATTTCCGCCCATCGCTTTAGCGCCTCCGCGCTCGAAAAAATCCAAACCGCCGGTGGCCAGGCCAATGTGTTGGCTCATGGCGACCACCAGAGCAGTACGTGAGGCTCGCGCCACGCCACGGCCGCGCGGTCGCTGGCGAGCCAACGCCCCGGTCACACGTGGCAAGCGATCACGCCCGATCGCACGCAATCCCCACAGGTCCAATCACTAGCCGAGGAGCAATCAACCGACCGGCCGCCCCGAACTGCCGGCCGGCGGCCCCGAACGGCATGTCTCCTCGAGCCTGGCTACCGCGGCGGCGGTCCGGTGGGTCCCGGGGGGGCCCGTCCGCTCGATCTGCCGCCGGCTCGATAGATCGGTTGCCCTGGCGGCCGGATGTCGGTCTACTATTCGGAAGGTTCGGGGGGTCTTGGAAGGTCTGGTCGGGCGGGCGAAGGCTGAGGTCGGGCGAAGCAGGCCCCTTTCCAGGGTCGCGACGGGGGTATTGGGCGAAACGGATTGCAAAGTGTTTGTGGCGCGTTACTCCACGGTTGGGGGGGCGCCTGGTGGCCGATTTTTGTTCACGGCTCGAACGAGAATGGATTTGCCATGTGGGAAAAAATTCGCGTCGTCTTCACGATTCCGGAACTGCGCAAAAAAATCCTGTTCACTCTCGGGATGTTGCTCGTCTATCGGATCGGCTGGTGGATCACGTTGCCGATCATCGATCAAGAAACGATGCGCAACCAGGTCAAGTCGAACCAGGGACTCGGCATGCTCTTCCAGCAAGTCGCCGTCTTCAGCGCTGCCCAGATGAATCAGATCACGATCTTCGGACTGGGCATCATGCCCTATATCTCGGCGTCGATTATCTTCCAATTGCTGGCCAGCGTCTGGCCGCCGCTCGAGCGTCTGCAAAAAGAAGGTGAAGCCGGCCGTAAAAAAATCAACGAATACACGCGCTACGCCACCGTCCTCTTGTGCATCGGCCAGAGTTGGGGCTATCTCGCCTGGCTCTCCAGTCAAACGGGAATGGTCATGCCGCAGTTTCTCAACGAAACCGGCTCCTTGACCTTCGGCTGGCAATTGGTCACCGTCGTCACGATGACCGCGGGAACCGTCTTCCTGATGTGGCTCGGCGAACAAATCGACGAGTTCGGCATCGGCAACGGCATCAGCCTGCTGATCATGGCCGGCATTCTGGCCAACATGCCGGGCGCCCTGCTCGACTTGTCGCAACGATCCACGCTGGAATTGGCCGCCGGCCGTGGCAAGCTAGGCATCGAAGTCTTGTTGCTGCTGGTCGTCCTTTTTGTGACGGTTGTCGGCGGCGTGGTGTTTATCACCCTGGGCCAAAGGCGCATTCCCACGCAAAGCGCCAAGCACGTCCGCGGTCGCCGCGTCTTCGGCGGCACCCGGCAATATCTGCCGCTACGGGTCAATCAGGCCGGTGTCATGCCCATCATCTTCGCCAGCAGCTTGCTGATGTTCCCCTCGCTCATTTTTCGAGCGCTTGCCGGTTATTTTCCGGACAGTTCGCTGTGGAGCGGGCTCAGCGAGGCGTTCACGCGCGGAACCTCCTATACCTATACGGTGCTGTACATCGCGCTGATCTACTTCTTCTGTTATTTCTGGACGGCGATCACCTTCAATCCCAAGGACATGGCCGAAAACCTGAAAAACTTCGGCACGTTCATCCCCGGCCACCGGCCCGGCAAGCCGACGGCCAACTATTTGGAAAAAGTGATGGTGCGAATCACCTACGTCGGTGCCGCCTTTTTGGCGGTCGTGGCCATTACCCCCACGATCATTACCAAGGTGTTCGATATCCCCTTCCAGGCGGCTAATTTCTTCGGTGGAACGGGTTTGTTGATCGCCGTCAGCGTGGCCTTCGATTTGGTGCAAAAGATCGATAGCCACCTGGTCATGCGAAACTACAAGGGACTGCTCGAGGGCTAAAGAGTTGGGCGGGGCGAGGGCGGGTCCTCCCCAGAAACCAGAGCGCTTCCCAAAAGCGGACAGTGCGGCGTCCGGGCCATTTGCCCGACGCGCGAACGGGAGAGACTTGCGATGCGGTTGATCTTCATCGGCCCACCCGGTGCCGGCAAAGGAACCCAAAGCAAGCGCCTCATCGACTACTTGCAGGTTCCGCACGTGTCGACCGGCGACATGTTGCGACAAGAGATCAAGGATCGGACCGAATACGGGCTGCGGTCGCAAGAATACATGGCCATCGGCAAGCTGGTCCCCGACCCGATCATCCTGGAAATCATGGGGCATCGGCTCGACCAGCGGGACTGTGCCAACGGCTGCCTGTTCGACGGGTTTCCGCGGACCTTGGTTCAGGCCGAAGCGCTCGACGATTTCCTCAGCCGCCGCGGCACCCCGCTCGACGGCGTGTTGGAACTGGTCGTCGACAAGGAAGAACTGATCCGTCGCACGCTGGCCCGTGGCCGCGAGGACGATCGCCCCGACATCGTCCGTAATCGACTCGATCTGTTCTATAAGCAAACCGCTCTGCTGTCGGACTATTACCGAAAGCGCGGTCTGCTGCATGCCATCCCCGGCACCGGCAGTCCCGACGAAGTTTTCGATCGCATCAAACAGGTTCTGAAAAAAATCGCAAGTTAGCGTGTCGACGTGCCCGCGGATGCCGCGGTGCCGTCCATGAGGCAAAGAGCGTGCACATACTTCGTTCGTCCCGCGAAATCGCCCACCTCCGCAAGGCAGGCTTATTGGTTTGGCAAGCCCATCAACTGGCCGGCGCGCTGGTCAAGCCCGGTGTGACCACCGGCGAGATCGACGCCGCGATCGAAAGATTCTTTCTCGAGAACGACGCCATCCCGCTGTTCAAGGGCGTGCCCGGCAAGGTCCCTTTCCCTGCCGTGGCTTGCATCTCGGTCAATGACGAAGTCGTGCATGGCATACCCGGCCCCCGCGTCTTGAACGAAGGCGACGTCGTCAGCGTCGACACCGGCTGCAAGCTGGCCGGCTGGTGCGGCGACTCGGCCGTTACGCTGGCGGTCGGCGAAATTGCCCCCGAGGTCCAGCACCTGCTTGACGTCACCAGCGGCGTGCTGGAGCTGGCGATCGAATTGATCGGCCACCGTCAACGCTGGAGCGAAGTGGCGGCCGAAATGGGGTCCTACGTCCGCGATCATGGTTTGAGCGTCGTCGAAAGCTTCGTCGGACACGGCATCGGACGCGAAATGCACGAAGAGCCCCAGGTCCCCAATTTCGTCAGTGCCCAGTTGCGCCGCAACGGCGATTTTTTGATCGAACCGGGACTCGTCATCGCTGTCGAGCCGATGGTCAACTTGGGAACCAAGCACGTCCGCGGACTGGCCGACCATTGGACCCAGGCGACTCAAGACGGCAAGCCGAGCGCCCACTTCGAGCACACCATCGCCATGACCGAAGAAGGCCCCTGGGTCCTCACGGGGCCCCCCGACGAGAAACCGGGCCAGCACCGCTCCGGTCGTAAACTCGACGCGGCGGCGACCAAACCGCTGGCGGCAGCGAAAAAGCAGCCCCCTTCCGCCGGCCGGCAAGATCCGCCTGGCCCGAAGCGGCCTAAATGAACTCATAGCAAAGAAACACCTGCCGGTGAGCCTGGTCAAGTAGCATGGTCAGGTTGAGCCGGCAACAAACAGCAGATTGCGGGGTCGATAGACGACCCTCGGATCGAGGAGATTGAAAAAGTTTGCAGCCCATTTTTCGCTCGTTAGGAACGGGGCTCGCGGGGAGAAAATCGACCCGCTTGCTAGCGATTCTAAGGGCTTTGGGCGATTGTGGCCGATGCGGCTCGCCCTCCCAGCACTGCCGGGAGATTGCAGCCTGCCGAACGGAAAACTCGCTTTAGGGACTTGCGTGAATCCGGGTCCGACTCGTATATTCGTATGCTTTGCATCAAATTGAAACACTGCCGCCGATAAGATTGCCATGAAAGTTCGTGCCAGCGTGAAGCGAATCTGTGAGAACTGCAAGATCGTCCGCCGTCAGGGGACGGTCTATGTGGTTTGCAGCAATCCTCGGCATAAGCAGCGGCAGGGTTGAGACTTGCCGCAAGAACGGCGGGTTAGCACTTGCCGCGAATTGCGGCGGATGAACCTGTCACAGCGTTGCAAATAAAAAGTATTGCTGGAGCGCGATTGAGCGTTCCATTGCGAGTTCATTGGAAACCGGCATCGGCCGTGTGGCTTCGTCAAGATGCCGCGCTACTCGGTCGGTCGTTCTCAGGAGAGTGTTCTCGATGCCGCGTCTATTGGGTGTTGATATTCCCAGCGATCGTCCCACGGTGATTTCGCTGCAGTATTTGTATGGCGTGGGGCCAAAAATCGCACATGAGCTGTGCCACAAGGCGGGCATTAACCCGCACGCCAAGGCGCGCGAATTGCACGAAGACGAAGTCGCCCGCGTGGCGGCACTGTTGGACAAGGACTACACCGTCGAGGGACAGTTGCGACGCCAGGTGGCGCAAAACATCTCCCGACTCAAAGACATCGGTTCGTATCGTGGGGTTCGGCATCGTCGTGGCTTGCCGGT
>Ga0182024_10023966_pt1 | contig 10883 bp, 7 predicted proteins | sample P32metaG_FD_120480 | JGI IMG/M metagenome (GOLD analysis project Ga0182024, IMG submission 120480) | Permafrost microbial communities from Stordalen Mire, Sweden - P3-2 metaG (Illumina Assembly) | ecosystem: Environmental > Terrestrial > Soil > Wetlands > Permafrost | place: Sweden: Stordalen... | reverse complement strand
TCGATCTTTCGCATCGATCACTATCTCGGCAAGGAAGCGGTGCAAAACCTCCTTTACTTCCGATTCGCGAACACGTTTCTGGAACCCATATGGAATCGTCAATACGTCAACGACGTGCAGATCACCATGTCCGAGTCGTTCGGGATCCAGGGACGCGGCGCTTTCTATGAAGAGACGGGCGCGGTGCGCGACGTCGTCCAGAACCATTTGCTGCAGGTGATCTCGCTCCTCGCCATGGATCCGCCGGCAGGCCATGAGGCCGAGGCGCGCCAGGCCGAGAAGCTGCGCCTGTTCCGCGCCATGCGGCCGCTCGACCCGCGCGAGGTGGTGCGCGGCCAGTTTCGCGGCTACCGCGACGAGAAGGGCGTCGCGGCCGATTCCCAGGTGGAAACCTTCGTGGCGCTCAAGCTCCACATCGACACCTGGCGGTGGGCGGACGTGCCGTTCTATGTCCGTACCGGCAAGTCTCTGCCGACCACCGCCACGCAGGTCGTCGTCACGCTGAAGAAACCCCCGCTTCCCCTTTTCGATACGAGCAGCAACATGCCCTGCAATTATTTCCGCCTGCGCTTAAGCCCTGAGGTGGTCATCGGTGCCGGTGCGCTGGTGAAGCGCAGCGGCGAGGAGATGCGCGGCGAGCCCGTGGAACTGATTGCAAGGCATCACACCGAAAGCGACATGTCTCCCTATGAACGCCTGCTCGGCGATGCGGTGCGAGGCGATACGTCGCTTTTCACCCAGGACGACTGTGTCGAGGCCGCCTGGCGGGTCGTGGATCCCGTGCTGCACGATCCGCTCCCCGTGGTGCAATACGATGCGGGCACCTGGGGGCCGGCCGAAGCCGACAAGGTGATCGACGGCGACGAGCCCTGGCACAACCCGACGGCCGAGACCTCCGCGCCGTGCTGACGACGCCCCCGGCAAGCGGGATCGTATTCCTGCTCGACGTGGACAATACGCTCCTCGACAATGACGGATTCGCGGTCGAGTTGAGCGCGTATCTGGATGAATTGTTCGGCGCGGACCAACGCCTGCATTACTGGCAGATCTTCGAGGATCTGCGCGCGAAATCCGGCGTCGCGGATTACCTGGGAAGCCTCCAGGCGTTCCGTCTCGGCCTCGACGACGATCCGAAGCTTCTGGACGTGTCTCAGTTCCTGCTCGAGTTCCCTTTTTCGAAGCTGCTCTTTCCTCGTGCACTCGAGGCCATAGCGCATCTTCGCGGAATGGGACGGCCGGTGGTATTGTCCGATGGGGATGTGGTGTTCCAGCCGCGGAAGATACGGCACTCCGGCATCTGGGACGCGGTGGAGGGTGCCGTGCTCATTTATTTGCACAAGGAAAAGGTGATGGATCATGTGCAAAAGCGCCATCCCGCCGCGCATTACGTGGCGGTGGACGACAAACCCAACTTGCTCGCCGCCATGAAGCTCATCATGCAGGACAAACTAACCACGGTATTCGTGCGCCAGGGGCACTATGCGCTGGCCCCGGGGTCTAATTCCGTCTCTCCGGCACCCGATCGGGTGATCGAGCGCATCGGCGATATCGCGACTCTCAACTCATCCGACTTCAAGGTACGACCATGACCGCGACCCAAGACCTGCACAAACTCGGACAAAGCTTATGGCTCGACAACATCACGCGGGGGCTTCTCGACGACGGCACTTTGCGCCGCTACATCGATGAGCTCTCGGTCACCGGCCTCACGTCGAATCCGACCATTTTCGACGAGGCGATCGGCGGCTCCGCCCTGTACGACAAGAGCATCCAACAGAAGGCGAAGAGCGGCTTATCGGGCGAAAAGCTGTTCATCGATTTGGCGCTCGAGGATCTGCGCCGCGCGGCCGACCTGTTCCGGCCGGTGTTCGACCGTACCGGCGGGCTCGACGGCTGGGTGTCGATGGAGGTATCGCCGCTCCTGGCCAATGACACCAAGGCCACCATCGAGGCGGCGAAGCGCATCCACGAACTTGCAGACCGCCCCAATCTGTACGTCAAGATCCCGGGCACTCCCGAGGGCGTTCCGGCGATCGAGGAAGCGATCTTCGCAGGCGTTCCGGTCAACGTCACGCTGTTGTTCTCGCGCGACCAGTACCTCGCCATCGCCGAGGCTTACATGCGCGGGCTCGAACGGCGCATCGCCGCCAAGCTCGATCCGCGAGTGAGCTCCGTCGCCTCGCTGTTCGTCAGCCGCTGGGACCGCGCCGTCGCCGACAAGGTACCCGCCGATCTCGTGAACCGCCTCGGGATAGCCATCGCGGGACGCATCTACCGTGCGCATTGCGATCTGCTCAAGAGCAAGCGCTGGCGGGATATCGCGGCTGCCGGCGCAGTGAAGCAGCGCATGTTATGGGCCAGCACCGGCGTGAAGGACCCGAAGGCGCCGCAGACCTTGTACGTCGAGGCGCTCGCCGCGCCGGACACCATCGACACCATGCCCGAGAAAACCCTGCTCGCATTCGCCAAGGAGGGCAAGGTCGGCGCCGCCATGGCGCCGGACGGCGTCGAGGCGGAGAAAGTGCTGGCGCGTTTCACCGCCGCGGGAATCGATTTGGACGCGCTCGCGAAACAGCTTCAGCTCGAGGGGGCGCAATCGTTCGTCAAATCGTGGAAGGAGCTAATGCAGAGCCTCATCGACAAGAGCAAGGCGCTGGCCGCATCGTGAGCGGGCGGATCGATCCATTGGCCGGTCAGCCGGCTCCGGCTTCACGTCTCACGAACGTGCCGAGGCTCATCACCGCTTACTACAGTCTGAAGCCCGACCCGGGCGTCGCCGCTCAGCGCGTCGCCTTCGGCACGTCGGGACATCGCGGCAGCTCGTTGGAATCGAGTTTCAACGAGGCGCACGTCCTGTCGATCACCCAGGCGATCTGCGATTACCGCAAGCAGAAAGACATCGCCGGTCCCTTGTTTCTGGGCTTCGACACCCATGCCCTGTCGGCACCCGCCTTCGCCAGCGCGATCGAAGTGCTGGCGGCAAACGGCGTGGAGGTCATGACGGCCGCGGATGACGAATACACGCCGACGCCGGTGGTATCTCACGCCATCCTGACCTACAACCGCGGCCGAACCGCCGGGCTTGCCGACGGCATCCTGATCACGCCCTCCCACAATCCGCCTGACAACGGCGGCTTCAAGTACAACCCGCCCAACGGCGGGCCGGCCGATACCGATGTGACCGCATGGATCGAAGCCAAGGCCAACGCGTTCATCGAATCCGGATTGCAAGGAGTGGAGCGGATCGGGTTTGCCCGCGCCCGGCGCGCGGCCACGACCCACTCGCACGATTACATCACGAGCTATGTGAACGATCTCGCGCACGTGGTCGATCTGGATGTGATCCGCGGATCGCGCGTCCGCATGGGCGTCGATCCCTTGGGCGGCGCCGGCGTGCACTACTGGGCGCGCATCGCAGACCACTATGGGATCGACTTGCACGTCGTCAATGACGTGGTCGACCCGGCTTTCGGTTTCATGTCGCTGGACTGGGACGGAAAGATCCGCATGGACCCTTCCTCACCGTACGCGATGCGGCGGCTCATCGGCCTCAAGGACAAGTTTGACATCGCCTTCGCGTGCGATACGGATCATGACCGCCACGGCATCGTTACCTCCAGCGGCGGTCTTCTGCCTCCCAACAACTATCTGTCCGTGGCCATCGATTACCTGTTCCGTCACCGCCCGTGGAAGGCAAGCTGCCGGGTCGGCAAGACCATCGTCAGCAGCGCGCTGATCGATCGGGTAACGGCGCGCCTCGAGCGCTCGCTGTACGAGGTCCCGGTGGGGTTCAAGTGGTTCGTCGCCGGTCTCGCGTCGGGCGATCTCGGGTTCGGCGGCGAGGAAAGCGCGGGTGCCTCGTTCCTGAGGTTCGATGGCGGCGCATGGAGCACGGACAAGGACGGCATTGCGCCCTGCCTGCTCGCAGCCGAGATCACGGCGCGCACCGGCCGCGATCCCGGCGAGGCGTACCGCGGCCTGGTACGCGATCTCGGCGAGCCCTTCGCCGACCGCGTCGAAGCCGCCGCGACGCCCGATCAGAAGAGGAAACTTTCCAAGCTGGATCGATCGCAGGTCCGCATCACGGACCTTGCCGGCGAGCGCATCGAGGAGGTGCTGACGCAGGCGCCCGGGAACGGTGCGGCGATCGGCGGCGTCAAGGTACGCTCCAAGAGCGGCTGGTTCGCGGCAAGACCGTCGGGCACCGAGGATATCTACAAGATTTACGCCGAGAGCTTTCTGGACCCCGGGCATTTGGCCAAGATCTTAAGCGATGCGCAGGCCATCGTCGACGCTTCGTTGGCGCATTAGCCCGGACGCCGGAGTGCCTGCGCGCGGCGGCCCACGCTGAATGCCCGCTCCGGCGCCAGCGATCCGAGACGACGAGCCGACGGACGCCGCCAAGCGGCTCCTGCCCTGGCTGGTGGCCGTGGGCTTCTTCATGGAATCGCTCGATACCACCATCCTGAACACGGCCGTTCCGGTCATCGCCCACTCACTCAAGGTACCGCCGCTCGACATGAAGGCCGTGCTCGCGAGCTACACGTTGAGCCTCGCGGTGTTCATACCCATCTCGGGATGGGTGGCCAACCGCTACGGGACACGGCGGGTATTTGCATCCGCCATCGGCGTTTTCACGCTGGGCTCCTTCCTGTGCGGCATCTCGACCGACATACACGTGCTGGTGGCATGCCGGATTTTGCAGGGCTGCGGCGGCGCCATGATGCTGCCCGTCGGCCGGCTCACCCTGGTGCGTACCTTCGCAAAATCCGAATTGATCCGCGCCATGAGCTTCGTGGCCATTCCGGGTCTCATCGGTCCGATGCTCGGGCCGCTGCTCGGCGGATTGATCATCGCGTATTTTCATTGGAGCGTGATCTTCTTCGTCAACATTCCGATCGGCCTGGCCGGCTTGTTCCTGGTGCGCAAGCATTTGCCGAACTTCGTCGCAGCCAGGAACTTTCCATTGGACTTCATCGGGCTGGTGCTGTTCGGCGCCGGCATTTCGCTCCTGTCCTATGTGCTCGAAGTGTTCGGTGATCACACGCTGAGCGGCCGCGAGATCGCGGCGTTTTCCGCGATCTCGGCGGCGCTGCTCGCAGCCTATGGCCTGCATTCGGTGCGCACGCCGCACCCTTTGCTGCGTCTCAGCCTCGTCCGCATCAGGAGCTTTCGGGTGGCGGTGTCGGGGAACTTGTTTACCCGGCTGGGAATCGGCGGCCTGCCGTTCATGCTGCCGCTCCTATATCAGATCGGCTTGGGCTACACGCCGATTCAGTCGGGGCTCATGATCATGCCGCAGGCGCTGGCCGCCATCAGTTTCAAGTTCACGCTGCCCGTCATCCTCAGAAAACTAGGCTATCGCCAGGTGCTGATCGCGAACACGGTGATGCTTGGCGTGATGCTGATGGTGTTCTCGCTGATCGACGTGGGTACGCCGGGTTGGATGATCGCGTCCCTGGCATTTGCTTTTGGATTCTTCACCTCGAATCAATACACCAGCATGAACACCCTGGCGTTCGCGGACGTGAGCAGCGAGCAGGCGAGCGGCGCGAGCACCATCGCCAGCACGGTGCAACAAATGGCGGTGAGTTTCGGAATTGCCTCGGCCTCATTGACGGCCGCGCTGTTCATTCCCGACCACACGCGGGCCACGCCGCCGGAGATGATCCACGGCATTCACCTGGCGCTGCGCGTGCTAGGCGCCTGGACCATCCTGTCGACGATCGTGTTCCGCGAACTCAAGCCGGACGACGGGAATGCCGTGAGTGCGCACAAGGCTGGGGTGCCGGCCGGGTGATGGGCTCGCCGCACGTGACGCCCGCGATGGCTACCAATCGGAATAATCGCCGGCATCCTCCACCCGGTATCCTTGGGGCAGGTCCCAAAGCGAGGCGCTCTGAGCAACGGAGCGGAGCGAGGTGAGCGTCACTTCGCGGACGAGGCTGTCATATTTGAATTCACGTATCAGCAACGGCACGCCCCCCAGGTGAACGACATCCGGCCACCAGGCGGAGAGACCGAAATCCACGCCGAGCGCCCGCTTGGCGCCTTGCCGGAATTCACTCAATACGTTCATTCCGCTCAAGATGTCGGCTCCCCCGGGAACTGCGGCCACCGGGGCGACGCAAAGCTCCAATCGCTTCACGTCGCCCTCGCGCTCCTCCCAGATCCGGCAGCCGTGTCCATCGACAGCCTCGAACCGCACGGTCATGCTGTATTTACGGGGGACGGGCTGCAGCAGCCGGTCGCTGGCCGCTTTCAAGTCGTCGGCCTTGCGCTGCGCTTCCGCCCGATCTGCCGGCGGTGCGTTCGCGGCCGCTTCCTGGAGCTGTTTCACGGCGTCGGCATAGTGCGCGGCGACTTCGCTCAATGTCGCGTGTTTCAGAACGCGGACGGACCGCGACGCCTCGTCGATGACATACACTGTCCGGTCCTCGATGAGGTATACCGTCTTGGCGCCGGGCGCACCCAGACGCACCCTGCCCTTGTCGACGAAACATCGCGTGACGAGCGGTGCGTAAGCAGCTGCGCCCGGCGATACAGACGCCAGGTTGGACCGATCCACGAGCTGTTCGTTGAAGTCGTAGGCGGCTCCCGCGTTGGCGATGACTGGACAAAAAAGCAGCGCGAAGGCATACCTCAAGCCGACGTTCCCCCGATCGTGGTGTAGAACGGAGAGTATCAAAGTTTTGATGTTGCGCTTTCTTCAACCGCAATGGTTTTGGCTGCTGACGTTACTGCCGCTGGTGATGCTTTGGCGCGGCCGGTCGGGTCCCGTCGCCGCCATCGAGTATTCCAATGTCGGCCTCGCACGGGAAGTCGCCCGGATCAGCCGCAGCCGCGTCGGGCGCTGGACCTGGCTGTCGGCGATCGTGGCCGGCATCCTGATGATCGCCGGCCTCGCGCGCCCGCAGCGGCTGCACAGCCGTACCGAGGTGACCCTCAACGGCATCGACATCGTGCTCGGGCTCGACATTTCGGGCTCGATGCAGGCGCTCGACTTCGCCATCGACCGCCGTCGCATCAATCGCATCGAAGTGGTCAAATCCGTCGTCTCGAAATTCATCGAGGAGCGTCCCGGCGACCGCATCGGTCTCATCGCCTTCGCCGGAGTACCTTTGTTGATCAGTCCGCTCACGCTCGATCACGACTGGCTGCAGCAAAATCTGGAGCGGCTGAGCGTCGCATCCGTCGACGACGGCACCGCCATCGGCTCCGCGATAGCCGCCTGCGTGAACCGGCTGCGCATGACCACGGCAAAATCGAAGGTCGCCATTCTGCTCACGGACGGCGTCAACAACACGGGAAAAATCAGCCCGCTGGCCGCTGCGGAGGCGGCCAGGTCGATGGGCGTGAAGATATACACCATCGGTGTCGGAGTACGCGGCAAGGCGCCGATTCCGATCAAGGACGCCGCGGGGCGCCTGCACGTAATCATGGCCGATGTCGATGTGGACGAGAAGACGCTGCAGGCGATCGCGGACGAGACGGGCGGCAAGTTCTACCGGGCGACGGACACCGATTCGTTGCAGAAGATCTACGAGGAGATCAACCGGTACGAGAAAACTGCGCGGACCGTGCAACGCTTCGAGCAAACCGAGGAGCTCTATCCCTGGGCGCTGATGCCGGCGCTCGCCATTCTGGCCTTGGGCTCGCTCCTGCAGCACACGCGATTGCGGAGATTGCCGTGAGATTCAACCACGCGTGGTGGCTGCCGGCGGGAGCGTTCGGATGCCTTCTCCTCATCGGCATGTGGTACCGCTACGATGCTCGTCAGCAGGGCGCCCTCGAGAGGTTCGTGTCCGCAACCCTGCGGCTTCAGCTCACCCGCTCGATATCGGTCGCCGGGAGGCGAGCGCGGCGCGGGTTGTACTTGGCGGCGGTGGCATGCCTGTTCCTGGCGCTGTCGGGTCCCTTGGTGGGCTATCGCTGGGAACAGATCACGAGGCGCGGATACGACATCGTCTTCGCGATCGACACCTCGCGAAGCATGGCGACGCCCGACGTGAAGCCCGACCGGTTGACGCGGGCAAAACTGGCGATCGACGACTTTACCGCTCAGCTGGACGGCGATGCCGTGGGCATCGTCGCCTTTGCGGGCCGCGCCTTCCTGGTATGCCCGATCACTCTCGACTACGGCGCGTTTCGGGAATCATTGGACGCGATCGACACGAACACCATCCCGCGCGGCGGCACCAACATTTCATCGGCCATTCTCGCGGCGCAATCGGCGCTCGAGCGCCGTCCGGGCAGCGACAAGATATTGATCCTGGTGACGGACGGGGAGGATCTGGAGGGCGACGCACTCGCCGCCGCGCGCACGGCCGTGCGCCAGGACGGCCTCAAGATCTATACCGTGGGCGTGGGAACCGCCGCCGGCGAGCTCATCCCCGTGCCGGCCGATCAGGGCGGCGGATTCGTCAGGGACGACACCGACGCCTTGGTAAAATCTCGTCTGGACGAGGCGACATTGAAGGCCATCGCAGCGGCCGCCGGCGGGATCTATGCGCCGCTCGGCGCGCAGGGGGAAGGACTGGAAGCGGTTTTCAAGGCGGTGTTCGGCTCCGTGGCAAAGCACGATCTCGCAGTCCGGCAGAGAAAAGTCTATATCGAGCGCTATCAATGGCCGTTGGCGGCATCCCTCGGACTGCTGCTGGCCAGTCTCATCGTCGGAACGCGTCGACGCCGCATCGCTCGAGCTGCGCCGGCCGCCGCTCTGGTGGCGGTTGCGGGCCTGCTGGGGCTGTCAACGGTGCCCATCGGCAAAGCGCATGCGGAAGGTCCGAGCGCGAACCCGATCATCGACGAACAGAAGGGCGCGGTCGCTTACAAGTCCGGCCGATTTCCGCAGGCCGCCCAAGCCTTTGAGCAATCGATCGGCCGGTCGCCGTCGAGCGATGCGCAGCGGCTGGCCATTCAAGAAGACGCCTATTACAACCTGGGCAATGCGCTGTACCGCACCGGGCAGTCGACCGAGAAGAGCGATCCGCATGCGACCATCGACACGTGGACGAAGGCCGTCAAAGCCTACGAGACCGCGCTGCAGTTGCGCGCCGACGATGCCGACAGCAAATACAACCGGGACTTCGTGAAGCGCAAGATCGATGCGCTCCGCCAACCGCCGCCGCCGCTGAACAAGGGCTCGGGAAAGGGCCAGGCGCCCCCGCCCCCCAGGGGCGGTAACTCGAAGAATAATCCCCCGCCGGGCGGCACTCCTCCGCCAGGCGGTACACCCCCGCCGGGCGGTAGCCCGCCGGGCGGTAGCCCCAAGGGCAATCCGCCACCGCCGAGCGCCGGCAACACGCCCCCGCCCACGCCGCCCCCGTCCACGCCGCAGCCCCCGCCGCCCGCGAATCAGGGCGCGGGCTCCGCCGACCCCCCACGTGCGCCGGGCCGCATGAGTCCCGAGGAGGCGCGCGAGCTCCTCGATTCCGAAAAGGGCGACGAGAAACATCCTCTCTCGGTCCCGCTCGCAGGCCCGGGCGCGGATGATCCGCCGGAAAAGCCGTACAAGAACTGGTGACATGAGCACGATTCATGTCATTTGCGGCAGGCCGGCCGCCGTGATCCTGGCGTCGCTCGTCGCCGCGGCCGCGGCGGGCGCTTCACCCTTCATCGAGGAAACCATCGCGCCGGCCCAAATCAGCATCGGAGAATCCGCGGAACTCAAGATCAAGAGCTCGGAGGGCGACATGCAAGCCCCGAGACTGCCGGTGGTCCCGGGGCTGGAATTTCGAGTCGTCGAGCAATTGCATGGCATCGAGCTCATTCACGGCGCCTCGCTCGCAACGACGACCACGGTGGTGAAGGTGACGCCGCAGATCGCCGGCACGTTCATCATTCCCGAGATCACACCGAAGTCCCAGCCTCTGATGCTGCGCGTGACCCCGGCGAACGTAGGCGGCTCCTCGGACGTAGGCGGCTCCCAGGCCACGCATCCCCACATCGCCGGCCAAGCAGCGGCCGCCGGCATTCGCATGACGGAGGACGGCTCCGCCTATATCCGGCTTAATGTAGACCGGCACGAGGTGTATGTCGGCGAGAGCGTTCCGGTCGCGATCGAGGTCGGCCTGCGGGCGGGGGTCGTTTCCTCGCTCAACGGGCTGCCGACGCTCAACGGGAACGATTTCACGCTCAATAATCTCTCGCGAGCGCCCGACCGCAAGGAAACGTTCATCGACGGCCAGCCCTTCGTCTTGCTCACCTGGCACAGCGTGCTTGCGCCGGTCAAGCCCGGCGACTTTTCGCTCACCGTCGAGGTGCCGCTAACCGTTCGCGTGAGCACCCGGCCCAAGCGCGAGGCGCAGCTCGAAGATCAGCTGGGCGATCCGTTCATGCAGCACCTGTTCGGCACGTCGATCTCCAAGCAGATCAAGGCGGCGAGCCCGCCGCTCGATCTGACCGTCAACGCGCTTCCCGTCGAGAACCGCCCTTCACAATTCAGCGGCGCGGTCGGGATGTTCGAGATCTCGAGCGACATCTCATCAGCCAATGCGGCCGCCGGCGACCCGCTCACGCTGCGGATGCACGTTACGGGCTCCGGCAATTTCGACCGCGTCGACAGCAACATGCTGGAGCATGTCGAGCACTGGAAAACTTATCCGCCCACCTCCTCGTTCAAATCCAACGATGCGATCGGCCTGAAGGGAGAGAAGGTTTTCGAGCAGCCCGTGGTCGCATCGACGCCCGGCACGCAGGTCCTTCCCGCCCTGACCTTCGCCTATTTCGACCCCGCCACGCGAAGCTATGAAACGATCGCGACTTCGCCGCTCCGCATCACGATTGCCCCGTCGGCGGCGGACAGCGCGCCCACGGCTGGCCAGCCCCCCTCCGGCGTGGGATCGGTGGCCGCGATCGGCTCTGCGGGATTGCGGCCCGAC
>Ga0182024_10023965_pt1 | contig 10883 bp, 10 predicted proteins | sample P32metaG_FD_120480 | JGI IMG/M metagenome (GOLD analysis project Ga0182024, IMG submission 120480) | Permafrost microbial communities from Stordalen Mire, Sweden - P3-2 metaG (Illumina Assembly) | ecosystem: Environmental > Terrestrial > Soil > Wetlands > Permafrost | place: Sweden: Stordalen... | reverse complement strand
TCCCGATCCTCGCCATCGCCGGATCGCTTGCGGCCAAGCCGAAACTTCCGATAAGCGCCGGCACCTTCCCGACCCATGGCCCGTTATTCATCGGCCTCATGATCGGCGTCATCATCATCCTCGGCGGCCTGCAATACCTCCCCGCCGACACCCTCGGGCCATTGGCAGACCATTATTTGCTATACGCCGGCAAGACCTTCTAAGGACTTTGCTTTTGGAAACTCTACTCTGGCGGTCATTTGAGGCGTGTTTCTGCGCTCCTGGTGCTCACGTACTGAAGTACGCTCCGCTCCAGTTCTCGAAACCCGCCCCAACTGACTCGCCAGAGCGAGTTTGAAAAAGCAAAAATAAGGAAAATAGAATATGACAACTGCAAATGCCGAAGTGATCTCGCTGTTCGACCGCGCCATTATCACCCGCGCTTCGCTCGACGCCGTCACCAAACTCAACCCCATAACCCTGATGCGCAACCCGGTGATCTTCGTCACCGAAGTCGTCGCCGTAATGACCACCGTTGTCGGCATCGAAGACCTGTTCACCGGCAAAGGCGCTGCCTTCTCGCTTGTCATCGCCTTCTGGCTCTGGCTCACCGTGCTGTTCGCTACCTTCGCCGAAGCCGTCGCCGAGGGCCGCGGCCGCGCCCGGGCGGAGAGCATGAAGCGCGCCCGTTCCGACACCTTGGCGAAGCTCCTCCATGACCCATCGGATAAGCGCCGCACCACCCCCGTAGCGGCCCCGGATCTGCGCAAAGGCGATCTTGTGCTGGTCGAAGCCGGCGACATCATGCCTTCCGATGGCGAGATCGTCGAAGGTGTGGCCAGCGTGAACGAGAGCGCAATCACTGGCGAATCCGCGCCGGTGGTTCGTGAAGCCGGCGGCGACCGCTCCGCCGTCACCGGCGGCACCCAGGTCGTCTCCGACTGGCTGGTGGTGCGCATCACCGCCGATCCCGGCTCGACCTTCCTCGACCGGATGATCTCACTGGTGGAAGGGGCGGAGCGCCGCAAAACCCCTAATGAGATCGCGCTGGATATCCTGCTGGCGGGCCTCACCCTCATCTTCCTGCTTGCCGTTGTCACGCTGGTCGGCTTCGGCAGCTATTCCGCCACCCAGTTCCCGATCCCCGTGCTGGCGGCTTTGCTGGTCTGCCTGATCCCCACCACCATTGGCGGCCTGCTTTCCGCCATTGGCATTGCCGGCATGGATCGCCTGATCCGCTTCAACGTCGTCGCCACCTCCGGCCGCGCGGTCGAGGCCGCCGGCGATGTCGACGCATTGCTGCTCGACAAAACCGGCACCATCACCTTCGGCAACCGCATGGCGTCGGGCTTCTACCCTGTTCCAGGCGTGGCTGAGCGTGATCTGGCCGAAGCCGCCGCCATCTCCAGCCTGGGCGATGAAACCCCGGAGGGCCGTTCCATCGTGACCCTGGCGCGGGAAAAATACAATTTTGCTCCGGCCATGCCGGCGGGCGCAGAAGTGATTCCCTTCAGCGCCAATACCCGCATGTCCGGCATCGACACCCTGGAGCGCTCCTACCGCAAGGGTGCCGTGGATTCCGTCCTCAAATCGCTGGCAATTCAGCCGCCCGCTGAATTCATCGAAGCCGTCACACGCATCGGCCGCGCCGGCAGCACCCCGCTCGCCGTCACCTCCGGCGACAAATTGCTGGGCGCGGTCGAACTCAAGGATATCGTCAAGCCCGGCATTCGCGACCGCTTCGCGTCTTTACGCAAAATGGGCATCCGCACCGTCATGGTCACCGGCGATAACCGTATCACCGCAGCCGCCATCGCGGCCGAGGCCGGCGTTGACGACTACATTGCCGAGGCCACACCGGAGCAAAAACTCGACTATATCCGCAAGGTCCAGGCCGATGGCCGCCTGGTCGCCATGTGCGGTGACGGCACCAACGATGCACCCGCTTTGGCGCAGGCCGATGTCGGCGTGGCGATGCAAACCGGCACCCAGGCCGCGCGTGAAGCCGGCAACATGGTCGATCTCGACAGCGACCCCACCAAGCTCATCGAGATCGTTGAGATCGGCAAACAGCTGCTGATCACCCGCGGCGCGCTCACCACCTTTTCCATCGCCAACGACATCTCAAAATACTTTGCCATTTTGCCGGCGATTTTCGTGGCGACCTATCCGCAGTTGCAGGCGCTGAACATAATGCGGCTGCAATCGCCGGAATCCGCCATTCTCTCCGCCGTCATCTTCAATGCACTGATCATTGTGGTGCTGGTGCCGCTGGCTTTACGCGGCGTCAAATTCCGCGCCATCGGCGCCGCCGCGCTGCTGCGCCGCAACCTGCTCATCTACGGCCTAGGCGGCATCATCGCCCCGTTCGTCGGCATCAAAGCCATCGACATGCTGCTCTCTGTTTTTCATATTTTCTCATAAAGGCGCCCGGATTATGCACATCACACGCGAATTGCGGCCGGCTTTATCGCTGGTCATCCTGTTCACCCTTTTCACCGGTTTTCTGTTCCCCGAGGCCTTCACCGGCATCATGCAGCTTACCCTGCCGTTCCAGGCCAATGGCAGCCTGCTTACACAGAACGGCCAGGTTATCGGCTCGGCGCTCATCGGCCAGAATTTCACCTCGCCGAAATATTTTGTACCGCGCCCTTCCGCGTTAGACAAACCATATGATTCTGGCGTTTCCGGCGCCTCCAATCTCGGCCCGTCCAGTGCCACTCTCCTCACCAACGTCAAGACCAACATCGCCGCCTACCTCAAAGCCTATGGCCCCGGCGCGGTCCCCGCGGACGCCGTCACCGCCTCCGGCTCGGGCCTGGACCCGGACATCTCGCTCGCCAACGCTTTGCGCCAGGCGCCCGCCATCGCAACAGCCCGCAGCCTGCCGGCAAGCACGGTCGTCAATCTGGTCAACAGCCAGACCCATCACGCATTCCTCGGCATCATCGGCACCGACCACGTCAACGTGCTGGAGCTCAACCTGGCTCTGGATTCGCGACAGAAATAACCACACTCGTGATCCCCCGCGAAGGCGGGTACGCGCGCCGCGGGGGATCACGACTTATTTACTTTTCCGCCCCGTTTGTCTGCTTCCGTAATTTGATCCAAGCATTCATTCCGCTAAGATCGCGCAATGAACCTCGCCAAATTCGACAAGCTCTGCAAAAGCCTGCCAGGCACCACCATGGTCGTCCAATGGAGCGACTCCCACGTCCATAAAATCGGCGGCAAATTATTTGCCATGGCACATGAATGGGAGGGCAACACCGCCTTCATCCTCAAAGCCACGCCGCTCAGCTACCAAATCCTGCTCGAGCAAGGCATCGCCACCCGCGCCCCGTACCTCACCCGCGGCAACTGGCTGCAAATCATCAATCCCACAAAACTGTCCGATGCCGACCTTGCCGGCTATATCAAGCAATCCTACCAAATCATCGCCGCCAAACTGCCAAAGGCGACGAAAGCCGAGATCGGAATCAGCTAGACAAAGCAGTTCTTTTTCTGAAGAAAAAGAGCCAAAAGACTTCTTGCCGCTGGGCAAAAGGCGCTGACACTGCCAACGCCCCGTCGTCCCGTCGTCCCCCGCGAAGGCGGGGGATCCACGACTTCCTGTGAACAGGTTACAACCAGAATGACAACAACTATGCGGAATCGCCTTGCCAAATGCATTCGAGCTTAGCTCTCCGGAAAAGGCTTTTCCAGCAGTTTTATAGCTTTGAACCGCCACACGTTTATGAGCAGCCTTCCTTCTAGCCCTTTGGTAGCCGTTTCGATGCAATTCACATTTTACACGGTGTGGAAACACAGTCCTTTTCCAGCTTACCAACGGCCTCGCACGAACTCTAGTTACGGGCATAGCACGCCAGCGATTGTACGCTATCATCCAAGCTAAAGGCCGCAGCTTGCCCATCCGGCGGTGAATTGTATCGCGGTGTCGTCCTCTTGGTGCAAACAGCTTACTCCTCGCCTCTGAGCCCAGATCGGGCGATCGTCAATTTCCGCACCTGACAAATATCGGAATAAACCGCATTATACTCGCAACGATACAATTTACGCCAAGCCGGACAGAGCATAATACCTAAAACATTTCAAGCAACTTCGGCACCCCAACCACCGCCGTCTCTGCAATCACGGAGCAAAAGCTCGGATTTCCCGTTGGTTTCGGATTGATCTCGATCGTCTCGCAACCGCGGCCATTCTGGCGCACCGCATCCACCAGCCCGGCGGCCGGATACACCACGCCGGACGTTCCGATTGCCACGAAAATATCCGCCGCTTCTGCCGCCGCGTAGATTTCATCCATCCCGAACGGCATTTCACCAAACCAGACGATATGCGGCCGCATCCGTCCCTTTATTTGGCAGCCCCTGCAGGCCAGTCCGGTCCCCGCATCCGCCTCATGATAGACCACTTCCCCGCACGCCTCGCAGCGCAGTTTGCGGATTTCGCCATGCATGTGAACCAGCCGCTTTGAGCCTGCCCGCTCATGCAGATCATCCACATTCTGCGTCACCAACAAAAACGCGCCGCGCCCTTCCCAGGCTTCTTCCAGCGCCGCCAGCGCCAGATGCGCCGGATTGGGCGCCACTACCTTCAATTGCGCCCGCCGCGCGTTGTAGAACCGGTGCACCAGCTCGGGGTTTCGCCGGAAGGCTTCGGGCGTCGCCAGATCCTCGAAGCGATGCCGTTCCCACAGCCCGTCATTATCCCGAAACGTCGATATCCCGGATTCCGCCGAAATCCCTGCCCCCGTCAAAATCAGCATATTAGGCATCTTGCTTCCCTCACCCGACGACACTTCACCGCCTGCGCTATATCCGCTAGACTTACTTCCAACTTAGCTCAACCCAAAGGAACAGGGCATGAAAATCGCCGCAGACGTCACCGCACTGGTCGGTAACACCCCGCTGGTGCGCATCAACCGGCTTGGCGCCGGCCTGCCCGGCAAAATCGTTGCGAAGCTGGAATTCTACAATCCGGCCAATTCCGTAAAGGACAGGATCGGCGTCGCAATGATCGAAGCCGGCGAGAAAGCCGGGCTGATCAAAGCCGATACCATCATCGTCGAGCCTACTTCCGGCAATACCGGCATCGCGCTTGCCATGGTCTGCGCCGCTAGGGGCTATAAATGCATCCTCACCATGCCGGAGACCATGAGCAAGGAGCGCCGGGCTCTGTTGCGCGGTTACGGCGCCGAACTCGTCCTCACCCCTGGCCCGGACGGCATGTCCGGCGCCATCCGCAAGGCCGAGGAAATTGCCGCTTCCGGACCGAATTATTTCTTGCCCCAGCAATTCAACAACCAGGCCAATCCGGAAGTCCACCGCCGCACCACCGCCGAGGAGATCTGGAACGACACCGATGGCGAGGTGGATTTTCTGATCGCCGGCATCGGCACCGGCGGCACCATCACCGGCGTTGGCGAGGTGATCAAAGCCCGCAAACCCTCCTTCAAGGCCATCGCCGTCGAACCTGACGCGTCGCCGATTCTCTCCGGCGGCGCCAAGGGTCCGCATGTCATCCAGGGCATCGGCGCGGGCTTTGTACCAGCCGTGCTCAACACCCATATTTATGACGAAATCATCCGCGTCACCAACGACGACGCGCTCACCACCGCGCGCCGCGCTGCCAAGGAAGAAGGCCTGCTGGTCGGCATCTCCTCCGGCGCCGCCCTCTGGGCCGCCATGCAAATCGCCGCCCGGCCGGAAAACGCCGGCAAACTGATCGTCACGATCATCCCCTCTTACGGCGAGCGCTATCTTTCAACCGCCTTGTTCGCCGGGCTGACGGATTAGCAAAGGAGGGGCGGAAACAGGCTCAGGATGCAAGGAGCTTATGGTGCAAACCATCGCGCATTTTCGCGAACATGGGTGGATGCGCATCCACCAGGCGTTTAGAGCTGAGGCAGCCTCGGCGATGCGTGATACCGTTTGGAGCGCGCTCACTGAGCTCGGTATTCACCGCCACCGGCCTGCAACTTGGATCGTCGAGCGGTCGCTACGTTTGCAGCATTTGAAGGACGACCCCGCGTTTCGGCTAGTCGGCAGCAAGCCCTTGTTCGCAGCGATCGACGCGGTGCTTGAAGGCCGGGATTACAAGGCGCCGAGCAATTGGGGCGCTCTCTTCATCGCATTCCCAAGCCATGCAAACTGGGGCGTTCCGACCAGCGGCTGGCATATCGATGCCAATTACGCGAGCCCGCTTTGGCCGACGGGCGGCGTGAAAATGCATGCGCTATTCGGCGATATTATTCCGCGCGGCGGAGGCACGCAGATCATTAGCGGTTCGCATCGACTGGTGCATGAATGGTTCAAGAAAAACCCGCCGCGGCCCGGCGGGCGCGCGACGGACATGCGCAAGGCCCTCCAATCGCATCCGTATATCCGCGATTTGCATCTCGACACCGATCCAGATGAGCGCATCGCACGGTTTATGGAGCATGCGGAGGAGGTGGACGGCATTCCGCTACAGGTGATCGAAAACACTGGCGAGACTGGCGACGTAATGCTCCTGCATCCACTCCTGCTGCATGTCGCCGCGCCGAACAAATCGGCGGAGCCGCGCTTTCTGCTCAGCGGCGGCATTACCACCGACATGTGGGGCTGGGGAGCCGCAACTTCGCGAAAAGAGGAAGCACCTATGACCTAACTACCTGGATGCTCACGGCATTTAGTGCTTTATGGCGCCATGCCTCGCCTCAACGAGCTCATCTTCGCCCTGAAAACCTATCTGGGCGCCATGGCGGCGCTGGCGCTCGCCTTCTGGCTCGGGCTCGATAATCCCTATTGGGCGATGGCAACCGCCTATATCGTCGCCCAACCGCTCACCGGCGCCACGCGTTCCAAGGCTCTGTACCGGTTTTGCGGCACCTTCGCCGGTGGCGTGGCCGCGGTCGTCCTTGTTCCAAACCTCGTCGACGCGCCGGTTCTCCTCAGCCTCGCAATGGCCACCTGGATCGGCCTCTGCCTCTACATGTCGCTGCTGGATCGCACCCCGCGCGCCTATTTGTTCATGCTGGCGGGCTACAGCGCCGGCATTATCGGCTTCCCCGCCATCGCCACGCCGGGCGAGATTTTCCATGTCGCCATCACCAGGGTTGAGGAAATCTCGATCGGAATCGTCTGCACCTCGCTTTTCGGGACCGTGCTGTTTCCCCGCCCGCTGGGGCCTGTGCTAGCGGCGCGCATTGTTACCTGGATGAAACCCGCCGCCGAATGGGCCGCCGCCGCCTTGGCGGGTCATGAGGAGGATGAGCAGACCCGCACCAGCCGCCGGCAAATGGCGGCGGAAGCGGCGGATATCAGCATGATGACGACGCAGCTCGCCTTCGACACTTCGCATCTGCAAGGGGCAGTGCGGCATGTCGTCCGGCTGCGGGTCTATGTGCTCAGCCTCATGCCCATCATCAGCTCAATCGGCGACCGGGTGGTGCAGTTGCGGGCGGTTCATGGAATCACCCCGCGATTGCAAAAACTTCTGGATGCGATCAGCCGGTGGATTACCACAGGCTATAACGCGCCACCCGCCGTCGCGGATGCCCTGCTCGCCGAAATCGACTCGGAAGTGCGCGAAGGCGAAGACCACATCTGCTGGGAAGGAATTTTGCGCGCTACCTTGCTGGAGCGTCTCGGTGAGCTGGTCAGCCTGGTTCGCCACGCCCGCCTCATCCGCCATCACGTTATCGATGATGATGCCGCCCCCGCCATTCCCGCCACGGAACCCGAATCGCTCGCCGTACCCTATCAACTGCGCGACCATGCCATGGCGCTGCTCTCGGCACTTGCCGCCGGCGTTACCTTGCTGCTGGTCTCCGCCTTCTGGATTTTCACCGGCTGGTCCTATGGCGCGGGCGCTGCGCTCATCGCCACCGTCGCCTGTTCGTTCTTCGCGGCGCAGGATGACCCGGCGCCGGCCATCCGGTTGATGACCCGCAACGCCTGCATCGCGTTGGCCGGCGCCGGATTCTACCTTTTTGTCATCCTGCCGCGCGTGCAAACCTTCCCGGAACTCATGCTGGTCCTGCTTCCGGCGGGACTCATCATCGGCGTCCTGGTCTCCCGCCCCGCCACGTTCGGCACCGGCATGGTGCTGGGCGCCTTCGGTTCCACCAACCTCGCGCTGAACAATAGTTACGCCGGCAATTTCGAGAATTTCGCCAATAGCGGCGCCGCGCTCATCCTCGGCCTCACCGCCGCCTTGGTCATCACCAGGCTCATCCGCTCCGTGGGCGCCGCCTTTAGTGCCAGAAGGCTTTTGCGCGCCGGTTGGCGCGACATTGCCATCGCCGCAACAGTTGAAGGCGCGCATGACCGCGCCCATCTCACCGGCATCATGCTCGACCGGCTCGGCCTGCTCATGCCCCGCCTTGCCGCCGTCAGCCAAAGTGCCGATCTCGCCGCCGCCGATGTGCTCGCCGATCTCAGGGTGGGCTTGAATGCGATCGGTCTGCAACATGAAGCGCGATTCCTCTCCGAGCACGAACGCCGGGAAACCGCTTTGGTGCTCGCCGGCGTCGCCGATCACTATCGCGGCAACCCGCTGATCCAGGCGGGCAGCTCCTTGCGTGATCGCATCGATAAAAGCATTCTTCTGGTCGCTGGAAATCTCGATGCCACGCATGAACGCCATCACCGCGAAGTCTTGATGTTGCTGGTTGGCTTGAGGAGCGTACTGTTTCGCGATGCCCCCTCGCCTTTCGGCGATAATCTGGCGATAGCAGCGTGATCGGCGAAATCGATATCTACGGCGTCCTCTTCCCGCCGCTGCTGATCTGGCTCGGCTGCGCCTATATCGCCGCGGTGTTGCTGCGCTTATGCTTCAGCCGCCTCGGCGTTTACCGCTATGTGTGGCACCGCCCGCTCTTCGATCTCGCCATACTGATTATTCTTCTCGGCGGCATTTCGCTGGCCGCCAACCGCCTTCTTTGATTTTTGGATCGTATGAAATTCACCTCTTTCCTGCCGCGTTTTTTCGTCACCCTCGTCGTGGTGGCGCTTGCCGGTCTGGTCGTCTGGCAACTCTGGATCTACTACATGCTGGACCCCTGGACCCGCGACGGCCGGGTGCGCGCCGATATCGTCGAAATCGCCCCGGATGTCTCCGGTCTCGTGGCCCTGGTCTTCATTCACGACAATCAAACGGTGCATACCGGCGATCCGCTATTCCAGATCGACCCGGTTCGCTTTCAGCTTGCCTTTCAGCAAGCCACCGCCAGCGTCGCAAAAGCCAAGGCCACGCTCGACCAGGCCCAAAGCGATGCACGGCGCGTCAATGGCCTTTCCGGCAACGCGGTCTCCGCGCAATCGCGCGACCAGAGCAACACGACCGTGCTGGAGGCCGATGCCGCCTATCAATCCGCAATGGCCGATCTGGGCGTCGCGCAACTCAACCTTGACCGCGCCACGGTGCGCGCAACCGTTGACGGCATTGTCACGAATTTCTCCATGCAGCCGGGCGATTTTGTCACCGCGGGCAATGCGATCGCCGCCCTGGTGGATACCGACTCGCTTTATGTCGACGGCTATTTCGAGGAAACCAAACTGCCCCGCATCGCAATAGGCGATAGCGCTCGCATCGCCCTGCTCGGCGGCAGCCCTGCGATCACCGGCCATGTGCAGAGCATCGCCGCCGGCATTGCCGATACCGAACGCGACGCAAGCCCCAACCTGCTCGCCAATATCAATCCCACCTTCACCTGGGTACGGCTTGCGCAGCGCGTTCCGGTGCGGATACAGCTCGACCATGTGCCGCCCGGAATCCGGCTCATCGCCGGCCTCACCGCCACCGTGCAGATCGAGCAGAGCCGGTAACCCGCATTGCCGGTTTGTTTCAGCATCATGGAGAGAACGCAACAATAAATCAGATGAAAATTCTGCCATGACACCCCAGTTATCATCCGGTTAAGCAGACAGCAGGACAGGGCAGGCATATGAGACTTATTCTGATCATCCTTCTCATCATAATTCTGCTCGGCGGCGGTTTCGGCATGCATGGCGGCCTGTTCGTCGGCAGCGGCGGAATTTATTACGGTGGCGGTCTTGGCCTGTTAATCCTGATCGTTCTGGTTCTGCTGATTTTGTAGAGCAACCACGATCTGATTGCGGAAGTTAGATCGAACCTAAAACTATAACCAAGAGTTAGAAATCGATACCAAGCGGGTTTGTGATTGACTCTCTAGCCCCATAACCCGTCATGCCCGGCGAAGGCCTGGCATCCACGACTTAGCTGCGATAAAGCCCGTAAATGAATAGGTAAGTCATCGTTTGATCCAGGCGCCACAAAGAAAATCGTGGATGCCCGGCCTTCGCCGGGCATGGCGTGTAGGTTCGTGCCTGGATGTCGCAGCGCCTGGGGCTAAAGTCAAAAGAACTCTTTTCGCTTTTGGGGCTTTACACGCAGCGCACGACCGCGTTGAGAGGCTTAATGAACGACGCTGCTGTTGCGCAATCCGGCCTTATCCGGCAAATCATCACAATCCGGCTATTCTACTTCATGGCGGGCATCGGCATCTCCGTCTGGGCGATCATCGTGCCCTTTGCCAAAATCCGTTTCCACCTCGATGATGGCACATTAGGGCTAATCCTTATGGCCTCCGGCACCGGCGGCGTGCTCGCTATGCCCTTCACCGGCCCGCTGATCGGCAAATTCGGCAGCCGCGCCTTGCTACTGGCAAGCAGCGTCGTATTCTGTCTCTGTCTTCCGCTGCTCAACATCGCCCCGAACATATCCGCGCTCACTGTCCTGCTCTTCATCTTCGGCGCTGCCTTCGGCGTTATCGACGTCTCGATGAATGCCCAGGCCGTCGTCATCGAAGCCCGATCCGGGCGTCTGCTGATGTCCGGCTTTCATGCCTTGTACAGCCTCGGCAGCCTGGTCGCCGCGCTTAGCACGTTCCTACTGCT
>Ga0182024_10023964_pt1 | contig 10884 bp, 6 predicted proteins | sample P32metaG_FD_120480 | JGI IMG/M metagenome (GOLD analysis project Ga0182024, IMG submission 120480) | Permafrost microbial communities from Stordalen Mire, Sweden - P3-2 metaG (Illumina Assembly) | ecosystem: Environmental > Terrestrial > Soil > Wetlands > Permafrost | place: Sweden: Stordalen... | reverse complement strand
CAGCTTCGAAGTCGAAAATTTGGGGCCCGGTGCCGTTGACAGCGACCTTGCCCGCACAAGCCGTGTCCTTATTACTATTTTCCGCATAGCCCGCCACTTGGCCCACATTATTGATGCCGCCCCAGGCGGCGTTGGTACCTCCGAGTGTGGGAAGCGCTGTCATTCCTGCGCCATTTCGCCATAGGAACGCCGAGCATTGGAGGCCGGTGCCGTAACCGCAAAAATTCTCGTTGTTCGGATCTTTCAAGGACGTTTCGGCGGCGCCGATGACCTGGCCGAAGGCGTTGACGGCGCCCCCTCCACTATTCGGTCCACCGAGTCCGGGTTTGCCGATGTCGGTCATTACGCCGTTGAGCCAGACGACAGCGTGCTGGCTGCCGTCGGCCGCGGTGGCGATGCCGGTGATCAAACCAAAATCGTCCAATGCGGTTGCCTGGCTGAAGGGATTGCCGGACGGCCCGAGGTCGGTAACGGTGTAGCGCGGCGGCTGGGCATTCGCCAGCGTGGCTAGTAAGCCCAGAGCGGGCGTCGAGATCAGGTACAGAATGGATTTCATACTTCCTCCTGCCCCAGACAGCGCAGCAGGTGAAACAGATTGATAGCCGGGAATCACTTTTTTCTCGAAGTGGTACAATCCGTCGCGAGGAGTGAACTTTTGGGAAAGCCGGCGAGCCAGGTCACCAGCCTGTTGCGGCAATGGAACGGGGGAGATTCCCGCGCTCTGGAGCAGCTGGCGCCGATTGTTTATCAGGAGTTGCGTCGTTTGTCTCACTATCATCTGCGGCGCGAACGGGATGGCCACACCCTGCAGACTACGGCGCTCGTCCACGAGGTCTACCTCCGGCTGTGCGGCCGGGACGAACCGCAATGGGAAGACCGTGCTCATTTTTTCGCAGTAGCGTCGCGCATCATGCGCCGCATCCTGGTGGATTACTCCCGGCGGCGAGGGGCGGAGAAAAGGCAACTGCCCGGCGCCCAGAATTCTTTCGACGAGGTTCTGGTCATCCCGGTGCAGGAGCAAATCGACCTGATTGCGCTCGACGAGGCTCTCGAGCGACTTGCCGCGTTCGATGAGCGCAAGTGCAAGGTGGTGGAGATGCGTTTTTTCGCAGGACTGCACGCGAAAGAGATCGCGCTGGTCCTGAAAACCACGGAGGCGACCGTACGCCGCGACTGGATCATCGCCAAGGGATGGCTTTTCCGATACCTCCAGGGACAGGCCCCGGCATGAGCGAAGCGAACTGGGAAGAAGTTGAACGCGTGATGGCCGCTTTTCTCGAGTTGCCGGAGGACCAGCGATCCGGTTATCTGGCGCGGCAGCCGGCGCCCATTCGCGCGGAGGTGGAGTCTCTGCTGGCCGCCTATCGCGGCGCGGGCAGTTTCCTGGGGGACGAAACCGGCAAGCCCGTTCGCGCAGCCGACCTGCTTGGCAAAATGAAGCTCATTCTCGGGGACGACAGCGCGGGCGACTTCGCGGTGAATAGCGGTACGCAGCTTGGTCCGTATCGGATTGAGTCGGTCCTGGGCAAAGGCGGGATGGGCGTGGTCTATCGCGCGCTCGATACCAGGCTGAATCGGCCGGTCGCGGTCAAATTTCTATTCGATGGTCTGGCCGACGAGGCTGCCCGCCGCCGGTTCCAACGCGAAGCGAAAACGGCTTCCTCGCTCAACCATCCGCATATCCTTACTGTTTATGATGCCGGCGATTTCGAGGGCCGGCAATATCTGGTCACGGAGTACGTCGACGGAGGCACGCTCCGGGATTGGGCCCGCGCGGAGACGCGAACCTGGCGGGAAATCGTTACGTTACTGGCGGGAGTGGCCGACGGTCTGGCCAGCGCGCACGCTGCGGGTATTTTGCATCGAGATATCAAGCCGGATAACATTCTGGTGGCGAAAAACGGCTATGCGAAACTGTCCGATTTCGGGCTCGCCAAGCTGGAGGAGCCCACCGGCCCGGTCGAAAAAAAGTTAACGCTCGCCACCCGGCCTGGAGTGGTCCTGGGGACGTTCGCCTATATGTCGCCGGAGCAGGCCGCGGGCAGGAACTTCGATGCGCGCAGCGATATCTTCTCCTTCGGAATCGTCCTGTACGAGCTTGTGGCGGGACGGCGGCCGTTCACGGGCGCGACGGACCAGGAGCTGTTGCAAACCATCATTCACGGCACTCCGCAGCCGCTGGGCGCGGAAGTTCCCTTCCCTTTGCGAATCATCGTCGAAAAGGCGCTCGAAAACGCTCCCGCGGACCGTTACCAGTCGACGCGCGATTTAGCAGTCGATCTGCGAAGACTCACTCGCCAAAGCGCGGACTCCGGATTGGCATCCACACATCCTGCAGCGGCAAATCCAGCACCGAAAGCTGGTTGGCGGGCGGCCGTGATCCCCGCGCTGGTACTGCTGGCTTTGTTGCTCATTGGTGGTATATTCCTGCTCCGTCAGCCGTCGACTTCGCAGGCCCCGCGGCAGGTGGTGCAATTCGAGATTTCTCCGCCGCCGGGAACCATTTTCGCGCCCTCCATTTCGCGTCAACCGTTCGCTATTTCGCCCGATGGCAAACGGCTGGCGTTCAGTGCGACGGGGGCGAACGGCACGAATATCTGGATCCGCGACATTGCCGCGCTGAACCAGCGCCCTTTGCCCGGCACCGAAGGCGCGTGGTCGATGTTCTGGGCGCCCGATAGCCGCTCCGTCTTCTTTTCGGTAAAGCACACTCTCAAACAAGTCAACCTCGAGAGCGGCTCCGGCCGCACTGTCGCGGAGCTTCCAGGCATACCCATGCTCGGCACCTGGCGCTCGAATAATGACGTGATGCTCTACCTGGGACCAGGCGAGAGCTATGAACTTCGTTTACAGGATGGCAGTCTCAAAAAGGGCCCGGTGTTTGAGGGTATGCGCTGGCCGCAGTTCCTTCCGGGAGGAGATCGTTTGGTCTACGCCGTCTACGACAAGCAATCGAAACAAAGTCACGCCGTGGCGGCGGACTACGGGGGCCGGACGCCAGTGGCTCTCATGGGGACAGATTCGCGCGTTCAATACGCTCCGCCGCTGAGCCCTGGGGAACCCGGATACCTGCTATTCATTCGTGGGGCCAGTCTACTCGCTCAGCCATTCGATGCGGACCGGCTCCAGCTGTCCGGCGAGCCACTTCCGATCGCGCAGAATATTATTTATTACGGCCCCAACCTTTCGAGCAGCGTCTCTGTTTCTACCAACGGCGTTTTGGTCTATCAAGCCGATTTACCGAATTCGCAGTTGAAGTGGTACGACCGGACGGGAAAGGAAGCGAGCGAGGTCGGCAGCCCGGCGCCGTACTGGGGTCAAGTCCGAAGCTCGCGTGACGGACGGCGTGTGGCGGCGACGTCCTGGGTACCGGAGAATGGGGGAACCGGCATCTGGATCTTCGCGGCCTCCGGACGAGAGAGCCGGCGGCTCACGTTCCCTCCGGCAGTCGATCGACGGCCGGTGTGGTCACCCGATGGAAGCCGCCTCGCCTTCGGGAGGTCCTCGACCGTCGGCACGCCAAGTCTCGTCACTCTGGACTTGACCGGTAATGGCACGCCCGAAGAGTTCGTGAATGAAATCCCGGGGGAGCATCTGATCGCGCTCCCCACCGACTGGTCCACTGATGGGCGATTTATTGCGATTGATGACGGAGTCGGTGAGGAACAACACACGATCTGGATTGCCAGCGTAGCCAAACACACACTCAAGCCTTTCTTGAAGAACAATTTTGCGCAATGGGGAGCGGCTTTTTCGCCGGATGGCAAGCGAATCGCGTTTGTTTCCCTCGAATCCGGCCGCCCGGAAGTTTATGTCCAGGCATTCGAACCCGTGCCGGAGCCGCACGTCGTGGGCGAAAGACGCCAGGTTTCCAAAGGCGGTGCGTGGCTGGTTCGCTGGCGCGGAGATGGGCGCGAGCTTTTCTGTTTGGGTTTGGATAACATGCTGCAGGCGGCTCCGGTTCAGGGACCGCTCGAATTCGGCGAACCGAAATCTCTATTTCGCATCCCCGGCGCTCCGCAATTCGGCACTACCAGGGACTTTCAATTCGATGTCTCGCCGGATGGTCAACATTTCATCATGCCCACGACCGGTTCCACACCGCCGCCTCCCTTCACGGTGATCGAGAACTGGCAGGACAAATTCCATCGTTAAAGCTGCGTCGGGTAGAAATAAGTGGAGATGGTCAGTTTCCCATCTGTCGCTGTCTGTCGCCAGCTTTTACCGATAGCGGTCGAAATCAAGCCCTTTCCACCACCAGCAACGCGGCGTTTTGCAGGCCGCAAAAAGAATCGTAAAACCACCGCGCTAGTGCGGTGGCCGCCGGAATATATTGTTTTCCTCCGGACATCGACGTAAGCGTGAGCCCGGGATCTCGATAAAGCGGCCGTTGTTCGTCATCATCACGCTGACGTTCATTGACCGTTTTAACATGAATGTCGCGGCGCACTACATTCAACGGGAATTCGCATTCACGGATATACAAGTGGGCGCCATGCTCACCGCGTTCGTGCTTGGCTACGCTCTTTTCCAGATTCCCGGAGGCATGCTGGGCGATCGCTTCGGCCCCCGCCGGGTGCTGATTGCCGCAATCCTCTGGTGGTCCGCCTTTACGGCGCTGACCGCTTGGGCACCTTCGCTCTTCCTGGTTAAGTGGTTCGGCGTGCTCGGGTCGATTTGCATCGTCCGGTTCCTGATCGGCTTAGGGGAGGCGCCGGCCTTCCCGAACGCGAATAAGGCGATCGGCATGTGGATGGCGCCTGAAGAGAGGGCACGAGGCAATAGCCTGTTCATGCTGGGCATCGGCGTTGGCGGCGCGTTTACTCCCCCACTGATCACCCGGATGATGATTGCGTGGGGCTGGCGCGCGACCTTCTTGATTTTCGGCGCGGTCGGGCCGCTCATAGCGCTGGTTTGGAGGGTTTTATCGACTGAAACTCCGGGCGAGCGTCCCGCCGTTAACCAAGCCGAACGCTCGCTCATCGGTCCAGCGGAACGCTCTACGCACAAGCTTTCCGAGATCCCCTGGAGGCACCTGTTTTTCGAGCGGGACGATGTGGGCCTTAGCCGGTAGCAACTTCCTGCTCGGGTATGTGAGCTATATTTTCTACACGTGGTTCTTCCTGTATGTCGTAACCGTCCGCAAATTGCCGGTCCTGGCGGGTTGGTCCCGGATCTGATCGACGCCCGATACGTCGGCTTGAAAGGTCATCGCACGTCCACCCGCGGCGAGGATTTCATCCACCGCCCGCGAAGCGCCCTCTGCACTCCGTGCATAATTCAGAACCACAGCGGCGCCCTGCTTGCCGAGTTCAAGGGCGATGGCACGTCCAATCCCGCGGCCCGCACCCGTGACCAACGCAACTTTTCCGTGGAGTGCGGGAACGTGATCCATGTGCGACAGGTAATGTAGCTTGGCTGGTACTTTATCGCAACAGTATTGCCAAGATGAGCTATTTCGGATAAGATCGTCTCGTCATCCGATCCGGGATGGAGGAGGCGTTCATTCGGCTCAACAGGCGGGAATTTCTGGCAGCCACCATGGCTGCGGCGGCTTTGGCCGAAGAAAAAGAGACGCCGGCGAAGCAGCAGCCGCTGAAGATCGGCGGCGTGCGGCTAACGGGCGGCTTGCTTCACGACCGCTTTGCATTGAATGCGCGCCGGACCTTCGCGATCGCCCCGGAGGATATCGCCAAGCCTTTCCTCGACGCGAAGGGCCTCCCGAACAACGGCAAGTATCTACAATGCGCGGACCGGATCAAGAACTTCACCGGCTGGTGGCCCGGTCTTTACGAAGGATTTTGGATGAGCGGAGCCGCGCATATCGCGCGCTGGTCAGGCGATCCGCATCACCGCGAAGTTCTGGCGGCTCTGGTTCCGGAAATCGCCAGTAGCCGCGAGTCCGACGGGTTCCTGCTGGCACTGGGCCGCGGGCGGGAGCAGCGCTGGGCCCATAATGACCTGTACGCGCTGGTGCGCGTGACCGTCCGTTGTTTGCTCGATGTATATGAAGTAACCGGCGACCCACTCGCTCTGGAGCTTGCACGCGGCCAGATGGACTCCATGATCCGCGATATCCAAAGTTCGCCTAAAGGGGGTTCGCCTAAAGCGGGCGAAGGAATTGTCCTGCGAGGCATGGACCCGAGCAGGGCTCCCACCAGCTGCTACAAACTTCTGCCCGCGCTTTCCCAGCTCTACCGGCACACCGGAGACGAGAAGTATCTGAAGGTCGCCGACGCTTGTCTGGACCTGCCTATGATGGAGCAAGTTCTCGGCGGCCCAAAGGATCCGCTGCCCGGCCGGCACGCGAGCACCTGGGTCGATTATCTGATGGGCGTCTACCAATTCGGTTTGATGACCGGGAATGAACGTTACGCCAAATTTGTGCTGCGCACGATCGACCGTATTTCCGAAAACCACTTGTTCGTGACCGGCAGCATGAGCAGCCACGAAGAGTTTCGATCCGGGGCGGACGGCTGGCAGCTTCAGGAGGCTTCGCATACCGAGGAGACGTGTTGCGCCGCCATCTGGGTGGCGTGCCTGGAGAACGTATTGCGCGGGACGGGTGATTTCAGATACGCCGACCTGATAGAGCGCGCCGCCTACAATGCGATTTTCGCCTCTCAAAATCCCAATACCGGCGATTTCTGCTATTTCGTCAATTTGACTGGAAACAACAAGCCCTACGATCCGCCGCCCCAGTTGGGACGGCACTGTTGCGAAGGCAATGGGCTGATGGCGATTGGCCGCCTGCCGGGGCTGATTTACGGAAAAACGGCCAGCGGGCTCGCCGTTAACCTCTATGCCGCATCGGAGGCCGATGTTGAAATCGGCGGCGCGTCCGTGCGCGTCGCGCAGGAGACCGCCTATCCTTATTCGGGCGTCACGATCCGGATCGATCCCGACCGTCCGGCGCGTTTCGCGTCGACATACCGCATTCCTTCCTGGTCGGCGACTCCGCCCGCGGTAACGGTCAACAGCGAATCCGTGCAGCCGGGCGCCGCGATTCATCGCGAATGGAAAACGGGAGACCAGGTTCGCATCCGCTTCGCGATGCCTGCGACCGCGCTCAACGACGACTTCAACAATATCCCGCGAGTGGCTTTGCGCCGCGGCCCTCTGCTCTATGCCGCGACCTGGGTGGACGATTTGCCGGTTCGCAAAGGACCGGCAGCAGCCACGGTTCTCAGTTCACGCAGCCATTACGAGGAATGGCCGTACGTGCCTTCCTTGACGGCCGCATTTCGTTCTTCCGGAGAAAACGACTTCGTTGCCGGAGGTTCGACCGCCTATATCCCCGGCTCGAAATCGCACCGCGTGGCTCTACACTATGTCCCCTTCCTCAGCGCCATCGAGGGAAAGTATAGCGTCTGGCTGCCGGTCAACAGCGGGAGCGTCTGACGGATGATCAAATCCGTCAGCCTGTGCATCGTCATGATGTCCTGCCTTCCGGCACAGCCTCCGTCTTTTCGGCTGGAAACTGTGCACGGGCGTCAGGCCTATGTGATCGAGAATGGAAAAATGCGCGTCAGCGCGCTCCGCGGCGGAGGTCACATCGCGGAGCTTCAATTGCTGACCAACGATCCCAGGCTCGGTATCAATCCTCTTTATATTCCGCCCTACCCGACCATCGAACCGTATAACTACGAGCAGGCCAGGGACAGTTCCTTTTACGGCTCCGGTCCCAAGCAGTGGCTGGACGCGGGTTATATGGGTCAACTTCTCTGCTTCCCGTCGTTCGGCCCACCTTCCTCCGACGATGAAGCCCGGATTGGTCAGGGTTATCACGGGGAAGCGGTGACCGTCGAATGGAAGCAGTCTAAAGCACCTCAAATCGATTCCGGAGGGGTGACTTTTTATTACTCGGCGGAACTGCCCAAGACCATGTACCGGGTGGAGCGCATCCTCCGGCTGCCCGCGGGGGCGACCGTGCTGCATGTCGAGGAGTGGTTTGAAAATCTGACCGCTTTTGACCGCCCTTTCAATCGCGACGAGCATGTCACCTTTGGACCTCCCTTTGTTGCCTCGGAGAAAACCATGCTGGATATGTCGGGAACGCGCGGAATGACCAAAAAAGGTCCCGCCGGCGGCGATATCGATTGGCCCAAGGCAAAACTGCAGGATGGCTCGTCCATCGACCTGCGCGCCTTTCAAACGCTACCCAAAACCAGCGTTTTTCGCGCCATTCTGGTCGACCGTTCGCGCTCGACGGCGTACTTCACGATGTACAACGCCGATTATCCGCTGCTGGCCGGATACCTATTCAGCACGGCCGATAATCCTTGGATCTGCGATTGGCAGGAGAATGGAAGCGCCCTTGCGACTCCCAGGTTCGGGAAGATGATCGCGCGGGGAATCGAATTTGGAACATCGCCTTTCGACGAAGGACTCCGCAAAAGTGTGGAGCGGGGAACGTTATTCGGAGCGCCCACGTACGGCTGGATCAACGGCCGCCAGCGTATGAAGATCAGCTATACCATTTTCCTGACCGTGATCCCGGCAGGATTCGCCGGGGTAAGCGACGTCGAAGTCACGCCGGGAGAAATCGTAATCGCCGAACGTAACTCGAAGCGGCGGATCACGGTTCCCAGCGGATACCGCCCCTAACGTCTTTCCCACGCGTCACGGCGCCGTTTCCACCATCTCGTGTGTGACTGCGACCCCCATGCCCAGGAACGCAAACCCGGCTGCTAATCGTGTCTCAGAGCCAGCATGGGATCGATGCGGGCGGCTTTTCGCGCTGGAAGCGCAGCCGCCAGCACCGTGGTCAGCAGCAATCCTAGCGGCACCAGGACGAACAGGAACGGATCGAAGGCCGGTACCTTCAACGAGGCGGTCAACAACTTTTCAGCCGCCAGACAAAGAACCAGTCCGGCTCCGATTCCGGCAAGACCCATGATCGCCGCCTGCCTCCCGATCATCCGTACGACATTTTTCCAATCCGCGCCGAGCGCCATGCGAATTCCGATTTCGCGCGTCCGTCGTGACACCTGGTAGGCGACCACCGCGTACAACCCGACCAACGCCAATGCCAGCCCCGCCAGACCCACCGAGGCGACGATGCCGTCCAGCAAATTTATTACTTGGACGCGGTTTCGAAACAGGTCGCTCATCGTGCGCAGACTGAAAATGGGAAGATTCGCATCGAGCGAATGAACCATTGCTTCGAGCGGCGCCGCCAGTGCAGCAGGATCCCCATAGCTTTCGGCCAGCAGCGCCATTTTCGTCTGCGGATTTTGGCTCACCGGCAGATACACGAACTCGGTAGGAGGCTCCACGATGGTCAAGTACTTGCCCCCGACGGTTACGCCGACGATTTCGGCCCAGTGGCCTTTCACCATGATTCGCTTCCCCAGCGGGTTTCGAGCAAAATAGTGCCGCGCGAACGTTTCATTCACCACCGCGACCGGAGGAGAATCGGCACGGTCGCTCGGGAGAAAGCCGCGGCCAAGGATCAGCGCCACGCCGAAGGTATCGAAGTAGTGCGGGTCGACGATATTGCCGAGCACGTCGGCGCTTTCCTGGCCGCGTGGGAACTGGAAGCCCTCCGGCTTCACGCTTTCCTGCAGCATGGAACTGGTGAACGGCATGGAGAAGGTCAAGGCGGCCGACTTTACACCGGGCAGTTCGCGCGCGCGGTCGACCAGGTTTTTGTAGAATTGCTCAGTTTGCGCCGGAGAATAGCCCACCAGCGCGGTGTCGAAGCTCATCATCAGCAGGTGATCCGTGCGGAAGCCGGGGCTGTGGGACACCAGGTAGGAGAACCCGCGGGACATCTGGCTCGCAGCGACCAGCAGAACCAGCGATCCGGCAATTTGTACCGAAACTAGAGTATTTCGTCCGAAGAACCGCCGGCGCGCCTGATCCGATGCTCCGGTTTTCAGAGACGCGACCAGATTGGATCTGGTCGCCTGAAAGGCCGGCGCGAGGCCGAACAACAAGGCGCTGGCAATTGAAACCAACAAGGTGAACCACAACACGCGCTGATCGAGCGCGAAGGTAAGCTGAATCGGGATGTCGCCAGGAACCTCAATGGACGACATGGCCTGGACCATGGAAAAGGCGATCAAAAGGCCGGCAGCGCCCCCGGCCAGGGCGATGAGCAGCGCTTCCGCCATAAGCTGGCGAATCAAACGGCCGCGGCTGGCTCCGATGGCGAGCCGCACCGCGATTTCCTTGGACCGCTCCCCTCCCCGGCTCAGCATCAGATTCGCGACGTTGGCGCAGGCGATCACCAGCACCACCATGACAATGCTAAACAGCAGAGCGACCAGATAAGAGTCGCCCTCGGAGAAATCCATGCGCGCCTGAATCTCCGTGCGCAGCGCAGCTCCAAAGGCCCGGTTCGAATCCGGGAAGGATTGCTCCAGCGATTTCGCGATCGACGCGAAGTCCGCATCGGCGGCCTTCATCGAGACACCCGGCTTCAGGCGGCCCTTGACGGTGAAGCCTCGGTTCGCGCGATTGGTGAGAAGGTCGTGATTCGCGGCCAGCAGCCTGGGGCCCATCATCGCCGGGACATAAAACATCGGCCGAATGTATTGGTCCATTCCGGTGAAGCTTTTGGGCGCGACACCGACGATCGTGAAATCCAGACCGTTCAGCCGGAGGCGACGGCCGATCACGCCGGGATCCGCTGCGAATTCGTTCTTCCATGCATCGTCGCTCAGCACCAGCACGGCATCGCGGCCCGGCGTTTCAACCTCTTCGGAAGTGAACCCGCGGCCAAGGCGAGGCTCGACGCCGAGAACTTGAAAAAAGTTGCCGCTGACCAGTAATCCGACTTTGAGCTGGGGCTGCGCATTCTGGTCAGGGGCGAATCCTAACGACGCCAGTTGATATGCGATCAGCCCATCGAACGAACGATTGCGATCGCGAAAATCT
>Ga0182024_10023963_pt1 | contig 10884 bp, 7 predicted proteins | sample P32metaG_FD_120480 | JGI IMG/M metagenome (GOLD analysis project Ga0182024, IMG submission 120480) | Permafrost microbial communities from Stordalen Mire, Sweden - P3-2 metaG (Illumina Assembly) | ecosystem: Environmental > Terrestrial > Soil > Wetlands > Permafrost | place: Sweden: Stordalen... | reverse complement strand
TAGAGAACCGCCAGCCTCGAAGGGGCCCCGCTCGCATTGGTGGACCCTCAGGCCCAACCCGACGCTCAGGGGTAGGGAATTTCAGTGATCGTCTCTAGGGAGTTTCAAAAATCGCGGACACCGGCAAGCGCACCACGATGGGGCGCTGGCCGACACCGAACCGCTCGCCGGCGCCCCGCCTGCGAAGAGCGCACAGTGGCCGACAACGCCACGGTGACCATCCGGGACAACCGCTGCCGCTGGCATGACCTGATGGGTGCTTCAAGTCCGCCGCCGGTTGTCTACCTCCACTATCGAAGTGCACGGTCCTTCTGGGGCGCTCGTCGCCTGCCACCCTCTGGCCGGGCGGGATCGAGGCATCGGGCGACGCCTGCCCGAACACCGTGCCGCCCTCAAGAAGGCGGTGCTGGCCGCCAAACTGATAGATGTGCCAGCGAATTACTTGCGCGTCACTTAGCGCTAATCCAAGAGACCGACCACGTGAGACTCGGAAAACTCGGAGCCATTGTCGTAGCCTTTGACCTGGCATGTCTGCCTAGATTAAGCGACGTCACGGCAAAAGCCCCATCGGATCCGGTAGCCAATTGATCAGTGTCGAGCGTGGGTCCAGCGTTTTGTGTTGCCGTAGCCGAACACCCTGTAAAGGAGACGGTCCCGAAATCCGCCAACTCGGTGTAGTGAGCCGCAGGCGTTGGGCCGACATACCCCGGAGGCAATTGAACGACACATTCGGCGGATTTGTCGCGCTTGGTCTGCGCCGTCAGGGTGATGGGAGGGACCAAGGCGTTGCCGTTATCTGTGATTGTGGCGACGAACGTCGAAGAGCCGAATGGTGAGTTAGTGACATCAACCGAGATGTCATCACCCGGCGAAACGCTGCCAGAACATCCTGTACCTGGAATCGGATGTTCCGTTCCCGGCCGGACTTCAGTGAAGGCGTAGTAACAGGGGGGAGCCGCTGGGGAAGCGCACGTGACTACGACGCCCGCCTTGACGAGCTGCTCGTTTCCGAATCCATCGATCCCTACCCATATGCCAACGGCACTCGCCTCGGGAGCCTGAGTGCAGTCGACGGTGGGGACCGTCCACTCACCTGTTACATCCTGTACCCCGTGAGCAGTCGCAGCGTAGCCAGCCCATTGGGGACTGGTCGCAGTTTTGACGGGCGTGGCGGACATCAGGAAGCGGCCGAGATTGAGCACCATCTGCGTGGCCGTTGCCTGGTCCCAAAACTCCGATTCCAACCAATTGATGTCCATGAGGATAGCGAGTCGACCTACGCCACCATTGAGGCTCGTCCCATCCCAGACGGCTCCCGTCGCTGTAGGCTGGCCGCCGAAGTCAGTCGACGTCAGCACGTTCGTGGACCCGACTCCATCGATTCCACCCGGCCCGCTGGGAGTCCAGGCGGTTAACGCGTTTGGATTCGTTGCCACTTGATCTATCGAGGAGCCGTTGACGGTATTGGCCGCATTTGGACTGTTGGCATAGCCCAACCCTCCGGCCTGAACTCCGCCTCCAGTGACAAGCGCATTAATGAGCGTACCGTCCGAACTGTCCAAAGCGAGACAGCACTCGTCGGTCTCTCCCGTCAGGAAGAGGCCGCGCCCAGCATTAACGAATGCTTCGAACTCCGTGGGTTCAGTGCCTGACAGGGGGTTGGTGTCGACGAACCAAATCGCTTTGTACTGCATGAGATTCTTGGGTAGCGAGGAACTGACATCGACACCGTACCCCGCCTCGGTCAGGATGTCTTCGAGGTTCGTCAAAGGCTCAGACGGACTAATACCAAGGTTCAAATCAGCTGTATCGCCGCCGCCGAAGATCAGCATGCGGCTCTTCGCCTGACTCACCTGAGGATTCGCCCGAGAGGCCGCAATCGTCGTTGCGCCGCGAGAATTGCCGGAGTGCGACGTGGCCCTGTCGTGCGCGCTCGCCGAGGCAGGCACCATTCCGGCCACAATGAGTGTCAGGAGAGTGGCGATGCCGAACGCCCGCGCCCAACGAATTCGAAAATGCATCCCACGCCCCCCGACGCCCCCGGATCGGAGGTGTGGATCCCAGTGTACAACAGGTTATAGGGCCTTTGGCCAGGGAAAACTGTCCTTCCGCACACCAATTCCCTGGCAACTGACGCCCTGACAATGCTCAACGTTGTCGGGCCCTTGGCCGTTTCACGAGCTTCTCAATCCAAATGAGCAAGCAGTTATGGTGGTTGTTAAAGCTCATCCAGTGCTTATGCGTTTGGAGGGGCCAAGATCCATGCCCGAGACATTGAATCCGGTCAACGAACAATCTCCATCCGCAGACCTGCGCTGTCCCACTCTGGGTCCTCGGGTAGACGGCTCACAGCCCGGGCGGCGATTCGCCGGGCTGTCCATAGACACACAGCCCCGTCGACACGGTGCGCCGGCTTGGCGCCGGGGACATGGGTGTCGAGGATCCGTTCAACCCCGGGAAGCCTGGCCTTCAGGAGTGCGGTTCGCTCCTCCACGCCCACTCGACGGTGCTTCGAGTAGCGGAGGGGCTGGTCCTCGTTGAGTTGGAAGAAGCTCAACTCGGGATGCACCTCGAACACCGTCCGCTGCCAATAGGGTTGGACGTCCTCATCCACTTCGGCGAAGCGGGCTGCGAGTCGACGGCTCACGGCGCTCAGGCTGACCTCGACACCTTCGGCGAGGTCCCGAAGCACCGATCTCGCCGGAGCCGACACAACGGCTCCATTCCGGGGCCATCCGATGAGCCGTCGAGCGTCCCGGTCGCACTGCCGACCCCCCGGTGCCGGCTCGTCGAGCAGCCCAATGGGAGCGGCGAGAGAGACGATCTGATATGCGGGCTTGTAGTCGAAAACGTCCAGCAACGTGGGGAAGACCTGGGGAGCCTCGGGGGACAGGGTGATGCCCTGGAGCTTCGCCCCCGCCACCAGCCATCCCCCCGGGCAGGGCACAACACCGGCCAGCGGCCGGTACGGCAACTGTGCTCCGCGCTGGGAACGGTGCATCGACATATGGCGCCACGGTACTCAGTGAGAAAGGCGGGCGGTCCCTCTTCGTCTGAGACCTACGTTTCCGCCACTCCGACGGATCAGATCGAGGCGACGCGAGGCGGCGCGACGCCGCCGTAGCCGGGAGGCGGGACCCTAGGTGGGTCTGTCGAGGCTGGCACCGTTCCCTCTCGCGGCTTGCCGACTTCCTTCGGAAACAGACTGACCTTCAGGGCGGTCTCGTAGTCGATCAGGCCCACACTGACCAGGTGGGTGAGCGCCATCTCGAGCGTCTGCATCCCCTCGGTCTGATGGGTGGATATGACGTTGCGCAGCTGACGGGTCTTGCCCTCCCGGACCAGGTTGCGAACGGCGTGCGTGGCGAACAGAACCTCGTATGCGGCCACGAGACCCCCGCCGATACGCGGGACGAGGCGCTGGTAGATGACCCCCTCCAAGGTGGATGAGAGCTGCACCTGGATCTGGTCACGACGATCAGACGGGAAGATGTCCACGATACGGTCGATGGCCTGGGCGCTGTCGTTGGTGTGCAGGGTGGCGAAGACCAGGTGGCCGGTCTCGGCGATGGTCAGGGTCGTGGAGATGCTCTCGAGGTCGCGCATCTCACCCACGAGCACCACGTCAGGGTCCTCGCGCAGTGCCGAGCGCAGCGCCCGGGGGAAGGATTCCGTGTCATTGCCGACTTCGCGCTGGCTGACCGCCGACCGGTGGTTGCCGTGCACGTACTCGATGGGGTCTTCGATGGTGACGATGTGGCAAGCGCGCCGGCGATTGATGTAGTCGATCATGGCCGCCAGGGTGGTCGACTTCCCTGACCCGGTCGGTCCGGTGACGATCACGAGACCCATGGGCAGGTTGACGAGGCGCTCGACGGCCGGCGGAATGCCGAGTTCGTCAAAGCCGGGGATCTCGTAGGGGATGACTCGCAAGGCCAATGCGCAGGTGTCGCGCTGGTGGAAGGCGTTGCATCGCAGACGGGCCTGATTGCGCCAACTGAAGGCGAAGTCGATCTCACGCTCCTCTTTGAACTTCACGACGAGATCGTCGCCCATCACCGCCAGGATGATGCGCTCGGCCCGGGCGACAGTCAGCGGCTCCTCGCCCTTGACGGGTTGGATCTGACCATCGATGCGCGCCAGTGGCGGAGCGCCGGCCGTGAGCAACAGGTCGGTGCCGTTGGTGGCCCACAACTCTTCGAGCCAGGGCTCGATCTCGTCGATGATGCGGATGGCACCTTCGGGTGGCATCACATGCCTCCTAGCGGAGAGCCGACAGGCGGCCCGCCGGCGAGCTCGGCGAATGCTTCGCCTGCCACCTTCTCACACGCGTTCACCAACTCACCGCCTTGCTCGACCGTCACCGCCGCCCACGGCCCGAAGGGGCGGTCGGGCGCAACACCGCCGGCCACCAGCGGAATACCGTGCCGCAACGCGCAGATAACCCCGACTTCGCCCGGGGCCATCGTGTCGAGGGGACGGGCCCGAACCGTGGCGACCACGGAGAAGCCCACGTCGAGCGGACATGTGCGCCCCTCGATCAGAGCGTTGCAGGGGAACGCGGGCTCGCCCGGTTCGTGGCAACGCAACACGCCGAAACCGGCCTCTTCCAGGGCGGACGCCGACTGTTCGATGGCCCAGTCGTCGGTGCCCACCACCAGCACGCGCGGCGCGCCGGACCCCTCAGGAACGTCGGACAGAGTCGACGAATCGCCCGTCCGGACGCGCTGCGCCCCCGTTTTCCAGTTCACCCCTGAACCCCCACAGGCACGAGTGTGCAACGCCCAATCCACTTCCAGCGCTACGGCAGATCAACGCAAACCCAACAATCCTGCTCATTGGGTGGTATCCGGGATGGATGAGACTCAGGCCGTCAGGTAACTTTCAAATTCTGACTACATCCCCTTCACAAATGTTGGTCAACACCACTACGGTCGGTGGCCGTGGCACTCATTAAAGTGACAACGCAAGGGGGGCAGCCGTGAGGGCAGAAACGACGACGCCGGTTTCACAAAGGAACACCGGTCGAGCGTGTGGACGCCTGCTCGTGGTCGACGACGACCCCGAGGTGCGAGGCCTCCTGGTCCGGCTCCTCGAGTCCGAGGGCTACCAGGTGGAGGAAGCAGCCACAGGGGCCGAGGCGACGACGGCGCTGTCGGGGCGGTCCCCCGATCTGGTCATCCTCGACGTCATGCTCACCACCGAAGACGGATTCGACGTCCTCGCCGCCATCCGCCGCACGAGCAACGTGCCGGTCATCCTCGTGACCGCCCGCGGCCGGGAGTCGGACCGTGTGCTCGGGCTCAAGCTGGGGGCCGACGACTATGTGGTGAAGCCGTTCTCCCCCGCCGAGCTCGCCGCCCGCGTGGGAACGGTGCTGCGCCGAGTGGGCCAGCGGCCCGCGACCACGACGGTGGCCCTCGACTTCGGTGACTTGGCCATCGACATCATGGCCCGCGAGGTCAAGCTTTCCGAAGAGTTGGTGGAGACGACGGCCAAGGAATTCGACCTCCTGGCCTTCCTGGCCAGCTCGCCCCGGCAGGTCTTCACCCGCGAGCAGCTGCTGGCCCAGGTGTGGGGATCCTCGTCGGCCTGGCAGGACGCCGGCACCGTGACCGAGCACGTCCGGCGCATCAGGCGCAAGATCGAGAAGGATCCGGATCACCCCCGCTGGGTCCGCACGGTCCGGGGCGTCGGATACCGCTTCGAGCCTTGATCCACTCCTGACCTTCCCGGTAAGGGACTTGCCGGTCAGGACCAGACGGCCCGGTTGGGCCGGCTGCGCCAATCTCCGCCCGCCGCCACCCCCTCAGGACCGCGCGCCTGGCTTCGGTCGAGAGCCTGGCGGACGCGGTGCCCGAGCTGATCGGGTGTGAACGGCTTGGGCAGCAGGTCGGCGTCTTCGGCCATGGTGTTGCGGCCGACCGATCCCTCGTCGAGGTGACCCGAGACGAATAACACGGGCATGAGCGGCCACAGCTCATTGACCCGGACGGCGAGCTCGATCCCGCTCATCCCGGGCATGACCACATCAGTCACGAGCAGATCGATGCGGCCGTCGAGGGAGCGGGCCACCTCGAGGGCCTCGGTCCCTTCGGAAGCGACGACCACGGCATAGCCGCGCCGGTCGAGCTCGCGCACGGCCAGGCGACGCAACTCTTCTTCGTCCTCCACGAGAAGGATCACCTCGTCGCCTCTATCGAGGTCGGTCGAGGGTTTCTGTACCTCGGCTTCGAGCTCCGCCTCGGCGGCGGGGAACCACAGGGTGAACGTGGTACCGCTTCCTAATGTGGACTCCACCGTGATGTGGCCGCCGGCCTGGGTCACCATGGCATGAACGGCGGCCAGACCGAGGCCGGTGCCACGGGCCAGACCCTTGGTGGTGAAGAACGGTTCGAAGCAGTGCTCGACCGTCTCGGGGTCCATGCCGGCGCCGTCGTCCGACACCATCAGGGCCACCACGCGCCAGGATCCGGGGAGATCGGCCCCCACCACCTTGGTGCTGAACTCGATGCGACCGCCGGTGGGCATGGCGTCGCGTGCGTTGATGACCATATTCAACAGGGCGCGCTCGAGCTCGGCCGGGTCGGCCAGGATCAGGCCCTGCGGCGACCCGGGGACGAGCACCAGTTCGACGTCCTTTCCGAGGAGCCGCACGATCATCGGTCGCATGGACTCCATGACGGCGTCGGGGTCGACCACCACCGACTGGACCGGGCGCCGGTGGCCGATGGCGAGGAGCTGACTGGTGAGCGCCGCCGCCCGCTCGCCGGCGCGCTGGATGGCCGCCACGTCGTCACGCCACTCATCGTCGGCGTCGGCCCGTTGCAACAGAACCTCACTCGAACCGAGGATGACGGTCAGGAGGTTGTTGAAGTCGTGGGCCACGCCGCCAGCCAGGCGGGCCATGGCTCCTAGGCGTTCGGCCTGGTGGAACTGCTCGAGCATGCGCCGTCGCTCGGTGACGTCCTCGGCCACCACCAGGATGCCGGTCACCGCGCCCTCGTGGTCGAACAGCGGGGCCGTGGACACCGACAACTCGAGTGTCTTGCCGTTGGGTCCGGTCGTCTCCAGGTCGGTGCCGACTGACGCCACCCCGTGGGCCGTACGGCCCCACAGCTCTTCGAGCACCGAGACAGCCGTCTCGTCACCGGAGAGACGGCGCGCCACCTCGGAGCCGTCGTTCCAACCGAACAAGGTGCTGGCCGCCCCGTTCCACCACCGCGCATCCCCGGTCATGTCGACCTCGGCGATGGCCAGGGGCGATGACTCGACCACGGCCCGCAGACGGTGCTCGTTGCTCTGCACGGCCTGGTAGAGACGGGCGTTCACCAGAGCCACTGACGCCATCTGCGCCAGCAGCACCATCACGGACTCGTCCTCGGTGTTGAACGGCCCGCCGGCCCCGCCGAGCACGACGATGGCACGCCCGGTCGATCCCGACGCGTCGGCCAGGGGTACGGCCAACCATGGCGTGCCCACCTCCGCCGCCGCCGACGTGGCCATGCCGTCGGCATGCGGTCGGAGTGCGGCGCCATCGGCGGTGGCGCCTGCCGGCCACCGCACCGGTCGGTCGGAGGTGGCCACGAGATCACAAGCCACACCCACGAGCGCGCTCTGCACGGCGGGCAGAACAGCGGGAGACGACACTTCGATGAGACCGGGACCGTCGCGGACGTCGATGACCGGAGCCACGACGGCGGCGTCGGCACCGAGGATCCGACGGGCGTGATCGGCGACGACGCGCAACACCTCGCTCTCGGCCAGCGGGGCGTTGACGGCCAGCGCCGCTTCCATGAGACGACGCAGCTGCCCGGCATTGCGGGTGGCGGCACTCTCGGCCGCCCGGCTCTCGCGCCACAGAAGCACGCGCTCGACGGCGATGGCGACCCGCTCGGCCAGGCCCCGCGCCGTATCGAGGTCGGATGGGCGGTACCCCCGACGGCCCTCGCCGGTGACGAAGCTAAGCGCCCCGAAGGAAAGGCCCCGGACGTGGACGGGGACGATCACCATGGACTCGATCCCCGACGCCGGAGGGGCCTCGGAGTAACCCCCTGATTCGTCGTCCACCCCCGGTCCCCGGTAGGAGGTGTTCATCAGCACCTCGGGACGGCCGCTGGCCATGACCCGGTGCACCAGATCGTCGCCCTGGGGATGGCGGTGCAGGGACGACGTGATGGGGTCCCGGGCCCGCGATCCGCAGGCCACGCGTCGTACCTCGCCCGAGCTCTGGGCCAGGTCGACGGCGAACCAATCGGCGAAGGTGGGCACGATGACGCCGACCAACCGGGACAGGGCGTCGTCGTAGGACTCGAGAGCGGTGGCCATCTCGTCACCGGCCAAGGCCAGGATGGACAGGTGGAGGCGGGCGTGCTCGGCGCCGAGCCGGCTCCGGCGGGCATCCTCGTCGAGCCGGGCGCGTTCTATCGAGGCGGCCGAGCGGTCGGCCACCAGTTGCAGGAGGCGCAGGTCCCGCGAGATGAACCGGTGCTTCTTGCCCGTGCCCACCTGCACCACGCCGATAACGTGGCCCCCGACGAGCAGGGGGGCGGCCACCAGGGAGACCATGCCCCGGCGCCCCGGCGCCCCGGCCAGAGCGGTGTCGGCCAGATCATTCACGATCACGGCCTCGGCCCGTTGGGCGACGGCGCCCACCACGCCCTCGCCCACGCCGATGGCCACGCCGGGCTCCGGTTCGTCCGGACCCCGCGAGGCACGGACGGTCAGGCTCCGACCGTCGTCGGCCACCAGGAAGATGGTGGCCGACTCACCTCCGACCACCCGGCACGTCCGGGCCAGGAGCTCTTCGAGCAGGGCGTCGAGGGGTAGGAACGAGAGGGCGGGGTCGGTGACCGACTCGATCGAGCGCAGGGCGCTGGAGGCGTCGCGCAGACCCTGGCGGATCCGGCGCTCGGCCACCCGGCGAAAAGCCAGGATCACCACCACCATGACCCCGCTCACGCCGGCGAACAGCCAGGCCAGGCTCACAGCGGCGGCCGTCGATTCGTGACCCGATGTCAGGAAATGGAAGACGAGGAACGAGACGAAGGCCCAGGTGCAGACCAGGGCCAACTCGCCCAGCAGCATGTGGCGGCCGAGGGCCTGGCGCACCAGCCTGTCCACCGCCGGACCGGGCTCCTCAGGCACCAGAGCCGGTTCCGGGCGCAGGCGGCGCTGGTCGTACCGGGGACCGGCGGTCAGGTCATCGGGAGCACCCTGGACGGCCATCCACGAGCCCACGGTCTCTACGGTGGTGGATACGGGGGCGCCGGGGTTCCGGGGGCCGGAAGCCGTGCCCGGGTCCCTGGTCGACCCGCCCCTCACTCTCGGCGGTTCTCGGCGCTTCACTAATTGCCCAGCGTACTGGACTGCCCTCCTGAAACGGGGACAAAGATCCCACGTTCCGTTGCGCGACCGCCACGGATCAAGGTCGAAGTATCCTGGATCCAGTCAATCTCTTCGCCTGTGACCGACGAGCTTCACGGCGCCATCCATGAACGGAGCGGTCGTGTTCCGCCGCGCTACACAGAAGGTAAGCGACTCGAGCGCCCCCCGCCGGCGGCGGTGGGGCTATCGCGTCCTGATCGGCACCGGGGTGCTCCTGGTGGCGGCGGCCGTGACCTGGCAGGTGCGGGCCACGCTGTGGACCACCCATTCCAACCGTGTGGGCCAGTCCCTCATCAAGAAGCTCGAGAACGCCCGGCGCAAGGCGGCCGCGGCCACCACCAAGGGGACGACCGGGGCGGCGTGCACCACGGCGGCCGGCACCGGCGGGCCCCAGGGACTCCTCGTCATCCCCGCCATCGGACTCACCGCCCCCGTCGAACAGGGCACCGACGACGCCGAGCTCAACGTGGCCGTCGGGCACGTTTCGAACTCGGTGTGGCCCGGCACGACCGGCAACTCCGTGCTCGAAGCCCATGACGTCAGCTACTTCGTGAACATCGACGAGCTGAAGCCCGGCGACACCATCGAGTACGAGACCCCCTGCACCACCTACGTCTATACGGTGCAGAGTCACCAGGTGATCCAACAGGGTTCGCCCGTCTACAACACCCCCGGCCCCACGCTCAGCCTCCTGACCTGCTGGCCGACGAACGCCCTGTGGTTCACCCCCAACCGCTACCTGGTGACGGCCAGCGAGGTTCAGTCCACTCCCAACAAGGGAACCGCCGCCGGGGTAGGGAACGTGCCCACTTCGGCCACGCCGCCCACGGTGCCCGCCCCCGCCTCTCTCGTGTCCCAGGGCCTCACCCTGGCCACCAACTCCATCCTCATGGGCACCATGTCGATCACGGGCACGCCCCTCCCGACGTGGGTTGAAGGTCCGGGGCCTTTGGCCGTCCAGAGCTCGGCCGTCGAGTCCTTTATCGGCGGCGTCAAATCGCTCGAGCAGAACCAGCTCGGCTGGTGGAATGCCATCGCTCCCCACGTGACGGCCCCACAGCCACTGGTCGGGGCCCACGTGTCGGGCTACGACGCCAGTCTTGACGTCACCGTCACGGCCACCGGCACGGCGGCCACCAGCGTGCAGCTCAGCGACACGGTCTCCATCTCCGGCGGCGGCGCCCCCGGCCGCTACCTCGCCACCGTGGTTCAGGCCGTGTCCCAAGGCCAGCTCGTCATCACGAGCTGGACGCTCAAGCCCGCTTGAACTGAAACCGCCTCCTGACCCCCTGAGGGTCCGCTCACGGCTGTCAGCCATGTGGCGGGAGCGTCAGGGGTGTCCCGAGAACGATTCGACGCTTCTCGTTCCTACGCCGGCAGCGTCCCGTGAGGTGGTGGAAGTAGAGGGGTCCACCGACAGGTAGGGCCACCGTGTGACCCTCGGTGAGTTCATTCCACTGTTCTCACTGAGGAGATCACACGATGACCCACAATGAT
>Ga0182024_10023962_pt1 | contig 10884 bp, 11 predicted proteins | sample P32metaG_FD_120480 | JGI IMG/M metagenome (GOLD analysis project Ga0182024, IMG submission 120480) | Permafrost microbial communities from Stordalen Mire, Sweden - P3-2 metaG (Illumina Assembly) | ecosystem: Environmental > Terrestrial > Soil > Wetlands > Permafrost | place: Sweden: Stordalen... | reverse complement strand
TTGCAGCCTGCCAGGTCTATTTTTTCTGTTAAAGACAGTGGTCATGTCAGTGATGACATCACTCCGAACTCCTGGTCGCTCGACAATAAGGAAATTCTCTGCACTCTGCAGCCCGGCACGGGAGGATCCCAGCTCGTCCTGCTATCTGCATCCGGCTCCAAACTGACCCCATTTCTTACCACCAACACCAGCGAGACCAACGGCCAGATTTCTCCCGATGGCAAGTGGGTGGCTTATGCGTCGAATGAATCCGGCGATTGGGAGATCTACGTGACCACCTATCCCACCGCGGCCGGGAAGTGGCAGGTGTCTCGAGGCGGTGGCACCGAGCCTCGTTGGCGCGGCGATGGCAAAGAGATTTTCTACATCGCACCCGGCAGCATGTTGACTGCGGTCCCGGTCAGTAGCGAAGGAAACTTCACCGCTGGCAACCCCACGCCGCTGTTTCGCACTCAGTTCCGAGCCCCGGTTTCTTCCACAGATCTGTTCTCATATGACGTAACTAAAGACGGCCTGCGTTTTGTCGTGAATCGCTACGCCAAGCCCGTGCAAGTCGCCCCATTGCACATAATCCTAAACGCCACCGCCGACTTGCGAAAATAATCGCAGCTGCTGCCCGAACGAAAAATTCGTTGCGCACAGAAAACCGGCGGAGTACGATGGGCGAAATCTGTGAATCACGGGATCCCGCCATGAAGCTATTAAGGTTTGCTGGCACCGCTGTTCTCGCACTCATACCCCTCGCCTTAGCCCTCAAAGCCAACGCATCGTTTCAGTCTTCCACGCCCGACGCGGCCGCAGCGCCGCAGTCAACCCAGAGTGCCATCCACGTTGAGACGAACCTGCAATCCCTAGCCGTCCGCGTCACCGATCAAAAGGGAAACGAAGTGCAAGGTCTCGCGCCCGAGGATTTCGTCGTGCTGGAAGATGGCCATCCGCAAAAAATCGATTTCTTCGGGCAGGGAAGCGTTCCCACCAGCCTCGCCGTCCTCGTCGATTCCAGCAGCTCCATGGACCCTTCCGGCCGCCCCGGTTCGGCGGAAGCCATCGCCGCACGCTTCCTGCGCAGCGCGCGTCCCGGCGACGAAATTTCTGCCATGGATTTCACTGATCAGGTGGGCTTGTTCCAGACGCTCAGCGCCGATCAAATCGTCAATTCGCCGGCTATTCAGTTGGCCGCTGTAACCAGCCATGGTTCCGCTCTATACGACGCAGTTGCAACTGCCATCTGCCATTTGCGCACTTCGAAAAATCTCCAACGGGCCATCGTAGTGATTTCCGACGGCGTGGACCAGCACAGCCGCATCGCACTCGGACAATTGGTAAACCTGGTGCAGTCCTCGCCTATACAGCTCTTCATGATCGGGTTGAACAGCAAATCGAAATACAACTTTGACGGAAAACAGGGCAGCAAACTGGTGCTTGTTAGCGGACACGAAATTGATAATCCGCCCTATGTATTCGACCTGCTCGCCAAAGAATCCGGCGCCGAAGCTCGCTTTCTGAAAAAAGAGGAAGACCTGGGACTTGCCTTGAAGGACGTTTCCGACATACTCCGCGCGCAGTACACCATCGCGTATTATCCTCAGTCCGTTTCGAAAGCCTTCCGGAAAATCGAGGTACGCGTCAACCGTCCGGGTGTGAAAGTCGCGAGCCGCCGCGGAGTGGGTTCGCCTAACGCGGCTAGCGATGCCGTGTGCTTCACCGAAGGCACCTGCAATATCTCTGCCCGCAATCACGCCTATCCGTTCGAGTCGAAAGTGAAGGACGGGCCAAACGGCAAGGTCTATCACGAAGACTTTTCGGATGCTCAGAGCGGATGGCCAAGCCGCCCAAACTCCGTTTACGGCATTAATCGATATGAGATCACGAACCTTCCGCCTGACGCCTCGCGAGGTGTTCCGATCACCGTTAAACAGAACGCAGTGGCCGCCTACGGCCCCTGGTGGCAGGATTTCCGCGCCTCCGTCCTGGTCCAATCGGAGCGGATGGAAAGCCAGTCGCTGACTCAGGCTTTCAATTCAGCCGCGCCACTAGCCGGTCCATCGTCCGCCGGCTTGGTTTTTCGCCTCAATGACGAAGGCTACTACGCGCTGCTGCTCACCAGTCTGCGGAAGGGAAGCGAAGCATCTTTCAAAATAGTGAAAATGGCCTACCGCTCGAACTCTCCGGTTGAAATCACCAAGTGGACCAGTATCCACGTCCCCCGCACCAATACGTCTCGATTGAAACTTTCAGTGCAGTGCGTGGGCAGCCAAATCACCGTCTTCGTAAACGACCAACAAGTCGGACACGCCCAGGACCTTAGCTATTCCCAGGGCTACGCCGGACTGATCGTCTGGGGCTACACCCGCGGCGTATTCCGCGATTTACTCGTCGAAGAGATCCAGTAACCTACTCGGGACATTCCCGCTCCCCTCTCTACCGCTGATTGGCGGACTGATTTTTGCTCTTCAGCTTTTGGTTTTCGTACCTCCAGCTTGTCCTGAGCGAAGTCGAAGGGCATCTTGCTGGCGCTTTGATGCCCCTGCTTTTGCGGTGCTCTTAATGTAGGGCGGGTGGGCACACCCTTTCGCACCGCACCGAAATTCCGTTACGCCACGCCTAGCCCTTGAGCGTGCCGCACGCTTTGCGTTTGTCCTTTCTGCAAAGGGTGCGGGTTTGGGCCGGGGGCCGTCGGGTTCAAATCAAAATGTGTGCAATATTGAACAGCCCTCGGAGCTCTCAGCTTGTTAGTTTTTACGTTGAATCTCACGGGCCTGGCCGGGAGGTAACATTTGTGAGAGAACCCTCATCGTACTGGAAACATCATTTCCTTAAGATGCTGTTCGAATCGGATAATGAAAAGCTGACGAAGTCGGTTTACGATACCGAGGGGGCAATTTTCCTTCGCCTTTAGGAACTGGCAGGCTCTACCGACCACCATGAAGAACGGACCGAAATGCACGTCGCGTGCGCGACCCTGCTATCCATCCAAGTGAGCAAACTTGGCTGGCCTTCTGGTTTACCGTGCAAGCCAGAACTCCTACCCGGCAGTAGCCAATACGGTCGGAAGGCTTCGCCGCCCGAACAAAAGCAAGCCGGCAAGGTCGCCTAACTCGTCGAACGAAAGCGCAGCGTACAAATCCTAGGAATTGATCTCTGCAAATCAAAGTTACCGCGGACTCAGAAGGGCTTCTTACAGTTAGGTTAGAAAATAGAAGTTTGCCTACGCGGTAGCCCGCTTGGAACGTGACCGCCCCGACTTTCTGCGATCGCAGCTTAGGCTTACACGTATCACCGTTGCTGCTTTTCTCCGCCGTAAAACTGGACGGATGGCTGACCCTTGGGCGCGGCACCAGTGTGTAGCCCAGCCACAACTTAAACTCGCGGGGGTGCCGAACCCGTCGAGTTGTGAAGGGTTCGTGTGTTGACTTTTGTTCCGCAGCTTTTGGTTTTCGTACCGCCAGCATCTTGCTGGCGCTTTGATGTCTCTGCGCCCCCTCTTTGCTTTTCCTTGTGGGTTGCGCCTGCCCGCCGAGGCGGGGCTTTAGCCGCGACATAAAGGTTTTGAAAAACGCACTTCCTTTCGGCGGAATTTTCGCCGAGCCTTTTCTGGAATTTTGCTTTTTGTCGGTATAGAGTTTATTTGCGTATGACACCGGACGAAGCTCGCGAACTGATCATCAACGGTATGGATTACGCCGCATATCGCCAAATAGAGTCGTCACTTTACGATTCGGACAAGAATCGTCTTTTCGGCTCTGAGCGTTACAAATCGGACCGTCCTGTTTACCCGCCGAGCCTTTGGCCCGAAGGCGATTTTGAGCAAAAGATGACGACGCTACTCGTCTGGGCAAACGCTCTAAACCGTTCCGACCCGACGTTCGCAGAAGCACAGCGAGTTCTCGAAGACGAGGACTCAATTATCGGCCGATTAATCCAGCGCGCCCGCAAACAAATAGACCCAAAGGCGCTCGAACTCCATGACATTAAGCTCGTAGTGATCCAGTCGTTCGGTAGCCAATTCGAAGCGGAATTAGCCAAGGGCGTGCTGGAACAAGCTGGCATTCGCGGAATCATTCAGGGCGACACGGCGGGAAGAATGCGCGAACACCTAGCGTGGTCCGGCGCAGGATTTAAAATTCTGGTCCGCAAAAGTGACGCAACCAGAGCGCGCGACGTCCTCGCCTCACCCATCGACCCCGACGAGACCACCGACCCCGACTTTCGCAACGACGACGATTCTTTCCTCCCATGGCGCCGCTTCAGCTAAAAGATATTTAATCGCGAGCCGCCGGCCCTTCCGCGCGCTCCGATGGAATCAACAGCTACTACAGCAGTCGGTGTAACAATGCAGAAGTCGAGATATGAAACTCGTTTGAAATGCCGTTCACCCCGAAGCCAAGCTGGATTGAAGGTAAATAGGTGGAGAAGAACCATTCCGGCGGTCAGATCGGGAAACGAGATCAGTAGCAACAGGCCAAGATGGAGGCACAGCATAGCGCTCCAAATCCATGGGCGAGCGCGGCGAAACAACGCTAGCGGCGCAAATGCAATTTCCAATCCAAGGCTACCCATGTGGCGCATTTCAATAATGTAGGCGGAAGCGCGAGGACCCAGATCCGAAGATTTCCAGGCCGCGCCAATGGGTTTGACAGTATCCGTTCCAAAGCGCTGCCATCGCACCATGACGGACTCGGCATTTTCATAGCGCCGCTATACGTGTAGCCGACGGCCATGACTATCCAAGCGACTAGGTAGATGGAAGGCGTCATCCGCCAATCATCGTTCGATTTTCCCCGAATTCGGGCCGTGAGCGAGCCGAAAGGAGCTTCCGGAAGGAAGGTATGCGCAAGTAACAACCATCCGATATATGGAAGTGCAGGATTCGCGATAAGTGGATTGCGGCCCAAGAAACATGCGCCAAGATACCAAAGTAATCCTGCAGCAACCCGATCCCAGAGTCCGATCGCGAAAAGTAAGGAAAGGCAGGTCGCCACGACCAGGAGCGCTTGAACAAAAAACGGCGAATCCCAAATCGCGAGGACGTTTGGAAACAGGTGAGCCAGCGGACTCAGTGACGTTAAAGGTAGCAGACCCTTATTCGAGAAGAGTTCCTGTCCCCACGCCACGAGGCAGAAGTAATGGATGGCTAGATAAACTCCAAAAACGGCACGATAGACGCTGTACTGTCCGCCGGTCCATCCGTTTCTCATTGGCAGGACGGAGCGATTAAAAACGGTGCGTTGCCGAAGCGAGTATTGGCGCGAGGCACCAGACGAATGACCGGGGGTTCGGAGAGATCCGTGGGATCGATTCCTATTTCACGAAGAAGAGGGGCTGGTCCGCAAAGAGCGTAGCTAACGACCGCGTCATACATCGGTCTGGTACGAGAATCCCTCGCAAGCACCGGCGCATAAGACAGTGCGGCGCCAAATACGTTGCGCCGGTTGTAAGGGCCTCGGATGCGCGAGTACATCTCGGGGGTAAGTTTTCTCGCGTGCGCGACGCCATTCCGATCTTTCCACTCAATGTAGAAATCAGAAGAGAATGTTTCTAGCCCCTGGACGCTGGAGAAAACTTTCGGAGCCGGTGAAGCGGCAGTTGCGGCTGCGAGTGCCTTCACCTGCGGTACCCGAAGCGTATCGCCGGCCATCTGTAACAATCCAATCACAAGCAGAAAGACGCTCGCTCGGTTCATGAACCGAGCATGGGATGCGCGGCGCATGGGACTAATAGCCGTCCCGGAAGAAAAGCATCCGACCCAGGTTACGTTCGTGACCGTTTGGAAATCCACACCGTGCACTAAACTCATCAGTGTCTCTAAATGTGCCGAACAGGCGATCCCACCACGCGATGTCTCCATAATTGAATCCGTGAACATCTAATTGATGGTGGATCGAATGATGCTCCGGCCTCTGAATGAAATAGCCGAACCAATGCGGTGTGCGTAAATTGCTGTGATAAAAGTATTCTCCAAGTACCGCGAAAACATTGAACCAGGCGCTTCCCTCGGGAGACGCTCCTAATACGGAAAACAGCAATGCGCTCGCAATTATCGAGTCAGCTGCTATTTCGACCGGATGTTTATAAAAGGCGGTCAGAAGCTCGATTCTGCTGGGGCTGTGATGAACCTGGTGGAACACGCGCCAGAGGAAATCTGCGTCATGGCGGGCACGGTGCCACCAGTAGAATACAAACGTACCGGCAAACCATCCGACCAAGCCTTGCAGCACGGGAGGCATCGAATCCGAGATGTGGAAAAGAGACCATTGCTGCAACCAACGATTCCAAGCCAGCCCGGCCGCTAAGATTATGAGGAGTTGGCAGATATTCAAGAAGGCAGCGCGGGCATACCAGCCCGGAGCTTCCGGCAACTCTCGCCCTGGAAGAATGCGTTCGGCGCCAAAGAAGAGAAGGGTTGCTGCGGCGATGATGACCGTTGGAATCATGTGCGCCTCCTGAGTTCGTCAATTGCGCAATAGCGAATTTCTAGTGTTGAGCTTATGTGGACATTCCAGTTGGCACAACGAAGAGGGTGACAGTTCCGTAAGTGTCACACTCGACCGGAAAAGACGCATAAAATCCCAACGAGTCGGGCGATATCGGGGAACTAGAAAGAGGTAGAATCACTCCATTTCCAATGCAGATCTCGCTTAGTAAGAACAGCGACGTTCCGCTACGGCAACAGCTTGCCGAGCAGATTGTGTTTTTGATTACAACGGGGCAGCTCCGCGCAGGGGAGCAACTGCCGAGTGTGCGGTCGCTCGCACGGCGCGTCAAAGTCCATCACAATACGGTGAGCGAAGCTTATCAGGATCTCGTCCGTCGCGATTGGGTGACCCGGCAGCGCGGCAGCAGACTGATCGTGGGAGCCCGCAAAGACTTGAGCCAGCGGTCACCGTCTAGCCTCGACGAATTAATCAACGAAAGTATTCAACATGCCAAGCAAATGGGATATTCGCTGCAGGCACTGACCGAATGTGTTCGGAACCGCCTCCTGGCCGAGCCCGCAGATCATTTTCTGGTCGTGGAGGAGGAGCCGGGTCTTCGCGAAGTCATCCGTCAGGAGGTCCAAGACAGACTTGGATGGTCGGTGGAAAGTTGCTCGCCAGAACAGTTTGCGAAGGAACCGGGGCTGGCCGTCGGAGCCCAAGTCTTCGCCCCGAATCATATCATCGGAGAGTTGACGTCACGCGTTCCGCCGAGCCGTCCTTCGATATCGATCGTTTATTCCGGTGCCGACCAGCACGTTGATCTGATCCGTAAGCTGAAAAAACCGTCTATCATCGGCGCTGTTTCCGTCAGTGAAAGTTTGCTGAAGACAGCGCGCAGCCTGTTTGCTCCAGCAATCGGGCGGCGGCACACGTTTCGAGAGTTCTTGGTAGCCCAGAATGAAGATATCGAACTGGGTGGCATCGACGTGGCCTTCTGTGATTCTCTCGCTATGCGTACCGTCACTTGCCGACGCAAGATTCATTACCGTCTCGTTGCCTCCAGCTGCTTCGATGATCTCGCGGCTGCTGTTGAACCGGCCCGGGGAGCGTAAACTTCAAAAGCAGGAATTGTCACCGCGAATGGGCTGCTGCCGGCCTGGCGTGAGTCCAGCGTCAGAAACTACACCGCCGGGTGGCGCACCCTTCCGCGCTACACCGAAATTCCGTTACGCCGCGCTTCGCCCTTGAGGGTGCCGCACTCTTTGCGTTTTTCCTTTCTGCAGAAAAACCCGGGGCCGCCCAAGTCGACGGTTAGTCGAACTTGGGGAAGAGGCCACGAAGTGGCCGGAAAAGGGTGCGGGTTTAGATCCAACACGTGCAAAAACTTTCGCTCGCTGGCACAGCTTAAACTCCGCCACGATCTCTTCCCCTCATTCCCAAAACGGAACTGCCTCGCAAAAATATTTCACGCACACAGGCTCCCACTCCTTGCAACTACTTCAAATCCGTGCTACAAAAAGCTTCACCCAAAATATCCTAATAATATTTTTGTGCCCCGACAAACGGGGCCAGAGCGGAGCCGCGCCTGTGAGTTCAGCCGCCGTGGCGGGCCGCGAGTTTACCCGCCCGTGGCGGACGAAGGGCGGGCGGGGAATTGATAGAAGGAGGATCTGTGCCGGCGGTTTGGAGAAGGGAACGGACGATCGCGCGACGCTCGCAGCCGCCTCGCCGCACATCCACCCGAAAATCGGGGTCACGCCCTCCCAGGCTTGGGCAAATCGCTCACCAAAACGAGCCAGTTGTCACTTCAAAATGTATAAGTGGGCGCCCACTTCTAACCGGTTCTGCACCACAAACGGAATTCCGCGCAACTCACTCAAAACAAACAACGAAAAAATTTCTAACCGGGGCCAGAACACACATTAGCATTTTCAACTTTTCGCCATTCCCAGCACAAAATCTCGCCCAGTTGATACAACGCCGCCGCTACCGGATTAATCCAAGAAGATCGAGCCACCGCCGCAATCCATACCAAATTCCCAAAACGGTTCCTCCCGAAAACTCGACCGTCAGCCTATTCCTTTCGCGCTGGTTCACCCGCGCGAGCCTTCGCCTCTGCACTCGCCCGGCGTCCAAAGCTGTCCTCTCCGTCGCACTTCTACCCGGTTCTACACAAAATATAGAAAGCGACGTAACTTACTCAAAACAAACAACGGAAAGATTTCTACCCGGGGCCACAACCACCTCGAGGCGGGTAGACGACCCTTCGATTTTTCGCGAATTCCGTCGGAATTCACCCAGAATCTTTTCGCGAAGGCCATCGCATGACTCAAACGCGCGAAGGAACCACTTAGGGGGTCGGAGCCTGCCTGCCGGACAGGCAGGCTTCAGCTCCGACATAAAATTCGACGCGCGAAGCCCATACCTTTCGGCGGATTTTTCGCCGAGCCTTCCGTTCGCGCGCCGGTCGGCTCAACCTTCCACCCCACGCCGGAGTCCAATCACGCCTCGCCTCGACTTTTCGGGTTTAGACGCAGCTCTCACAAACACGTTCGACAGCCACCCGGGTCGAACCGGAAATGATTTTCGACGCGTGTCAACTTTGCGTAGAATATCTCGGCCTTCGCAGAAGGAGGATTTATGGCGCCGAACATTCTAGGGAAAGTGGCGATCCTAGTGGCTTCTCTGATGCTCGCAACGATAAAATTGCCGGCTCAGGCGGACGGAAGGGAACTCCTCATCGAACATCGCGCCGAACAACCTAAGGGACAGCATCAGGAGCAACGTATGGAACGTCGTACAGAGTACGCGACTTCTTATCGCACGATACAGATCGATGGGCTGAACATATTTTATCGAGAGGCGGGGCCGAAAGATGCGCCGACGCTCTTGCTGCTGCACGGACTTCCGTCTTCGTCGCGAATGTTCGACCCGCTCTTCGTCCGGCTCGCCGATCGCTATCACATGGTCGCGCCGGATTATCCTGGCTTCGGACACAGCGACTGGCCCGACGCGAAAAAATTCGCGTACACCTTCGATCACATCGCCGAGGTGATGACTCATTTCACCGAAGCGCTGGGACTTTCGCGCTACACGCTTTACATGCAGGATTACGGCGGCCCCGTCGGCTTTCGTATGATCCTGGCGCATCCGGAGCGGGTGGAGGCGCTGATCGTTCAAGACGCGGTGGCGCACAACGAAGGCCTCGGCGCGAATTGGAAAACGCGGCGCGAGTTTTGGGCCGACCGCGCTGCCAACGAAGCGGCGCTGCGCACGAATCTGCTGTCTATGGCGCCGACACGGGCGCGCCATGTGGGCGACGATCCCAACGTCGAACGTCACGACCCGGATCTATGGACCGATGAATATTACTTCCTCAACCAGCCCGGCCAGGGCGACATCCAAAGCGACCTTTTCTACGATTACCGCACGAACGTGGAAAATTATCCCAAATGGTCGGCCTGGATGCGCGAGAAGCAGCCGCGTCTGCTGGTGATATGGGGGAAGTACGAGTCGTCGTTCGACCCCTCGGAGCCGGAATCGTATCGCCGCGACGTTCCAAAGGCCGAAATCCACATCGTAGACGGCGGCCATTTCGCGCTGGACACCGCAGCAGACGAAATCGCATTCCTAGTCCGCGAGTTTATGAAGTGAAGTAGGGGGCAATGTTAAGAGGCCGACAACAATGTCAAAGGGTCACTTTGAAGAGAGGCGGTTGAGGCGGGCTAGTTTTCGCACGCCGATCCGATCTGAGCTGAGCGGCTTGATGGCTTCTATCTTCTTGCCCGCTTTCAGAAACTTTTTGGCTTTCTTCTCTGCCATCTGTGGCTCTCCCGCTCGAATACGGAAGCGATTTTACGCGTCCTGTATATTCAAGCCTGCAATGATTGTCAATTGCGCCGAGCCGGTCAAACTGCCTCTGAATGGCGACCGTGCGCTGCGTACAATAAATCGGCGAATGTGAATCAATGAAGAAAAACCGATGAATATTGATCGATGGACTTCCGGTCAGCACTACGACGAATGGATGGGCCGCTGGAGCCGTCTGCTGGCGCGGGAATTTTTGAAGTGGCTGTCAGTCCCCGCGGGCCTGCGATGGATTGATGTGTGCTGCGGCAGCGGCATGGTCACCGAAGCTATCGTCGAGCGCAATGCGCCGACCATCGTTGCCGGCATAGACGCTTCCAGCGCGCAAATCAGCTTCGCTCGCGAGCATCGCGCGTATCCCAACGTCACTTTTGAAACAGGGGACGCGATGGCTTTGCCGTTCGCGGATTCCAGTTTCGACATGGCGGTGTGCGGGCTGGGACTGAACTTCATTCCGAGTCCGAGCCGCGCGCTGGAGGAATTCTGCCGCGTCACACGCGCAGGCGGAACGATTGCTGTTTACGTTTGGGATTACTCCGGCGGCGCAGTCTTCCTGCGCAAGTTCTGGGATACAGCCGCGGCCGTCGATGACGAAGCC
>Ga0182024_10023961_pt1 | contig 10885 bp, 9 predicted proteins | sample P32metaG_FD_120480 | JGI IMG/M metagenome (GOLD analysis project Ga0182024, IMG submission 120480) | Permafrost microbial communities from Stordalen Mire, Sweden - P3-2 metaG (Illumina Assembly) | ecosystem: Environmental > Terrestrial > Soil > Wetlands > Permafrost | place: Sweden: Stordalen... | reverse complement strand
TGTCCCCCTTGCGGACCTCGCCGTTGAAGTCGGGGGAGGGGTTGCCCACGCCCCAGTAGAGCGTGTTGAGAGCGGGATCGAAGGTGCCGGTGACCCAGGCCGAGCCGCCGCCGGTCAGCCAGGATTTGCCTTCCCAGGTCTTCAGGGCCTTCTTCGCGTGCGGGGCCTCATCCTTGGGGCTGGGGATGGTGTAGAAGCGCCATTGGCGCTTGCCGGTCTTGGCATCGTAGGCGTCGATGAAGCCGCGAATGCCGTACTCCGCCCCACTGATGCCCATGATGACCTTGCCCTTGACGATCAGCGGCGCCACCGTGGCGCTGTAGGCCAACTTGTAAATATCCTTGACCTCTTTGCCGTTTTCGTCTTCGACCGTGATCGGCCTGTCCCAGACCTCTTCGCCGGTGTTGCGGTCGAGACAAACCAGATGGGCGTCGAGGGTGCACATGTAAAGACGGTCGCCATAGGCAGCCAGGCCGCGGTTGACGGCATCACAACACAGGGCCAGGTTTTCCGGCAGCGATTTCTGGTAGTGCCAGATCTGCGAGCCGGTCTTGCAATCGATCGCATAGGCATGGTTCCACGGCGTCGAGATGTACATGATGCCGTCGATGATGAGGGGCGAACATTCGAAGCCGTCGAGCACGCCGGTTTGAAACGTCCACACCGGAATCAGCCGCTTGACGTTTTTCTTGTTGATTTGATCCAGAGGGCTGAAGCGATTGGCATCGTAGGTCCGGCCATACATCAGCCAGTTGCCCGTGTTGCCGGCGGCCTTGAGCAGGGCGTTGTCGTCGATGCTGCCGACGAGTGCGGCCTGGCCGGCTGCGGACTTCTTGCCGGCCTGGGCAACCTGCTGATTGCGTGGGCCGGTTTTCTTGAGCGGCGGCGATCCCTGGTCCGTGGCAACCGGCTCCTGAGGAGACGGTCTGCCCGGTTGGCTCCAGCCAGGCAGCAATAGGGTCGCGATAAGCAAGCATCCGAAAATGGCCCTGGAGAGGTGGGCTAGTTTCATGACTTCGATCCCCCTTCGTTCGAAGAACGAGAAAAAAGCGGATGTGTGAGCTTTTTTCAAATTGAAACCAGGATTAGTGTAGCAGGTGCAGGTGCCCCGTCAAGCAGGAGTCAGGAATCAGGAGTCCCATACGAAAGAAAGATTAAGAGGAAGATTAAGATTAGACTCTTACCGCTGATGGTCTATGCAGCATGCGGAGAACATTGACAATTGACAATTAGCAATTGACAATATTGACAATTGCAAATTCCCGACCACCCATCGGATGTCTTCAATTTGCAATTGCTAATTGTCAATTGTCAATTTGATCGCCGGTTGCGGCTCGGCCGCGTTACCCCTGACTCCTGTCTTGCTCTCGCTCTTCGCCCGCATAGATTGTCCTGGCTTATGGGCCCATCTTGCTCTCCAACCTGAAAGGGAGCACGTGCGCGAGGAAACCGATTCGCCTGCACCCATCTCGGCGCTCAAATCGATGGCTCGCGCTCTGGCGCATCGGAACTATCGCCTGTTCTTTGTCGGCCAGGGCATCTCGCTCATCGGCACCTGGATGACCCGCGTCGCCACGGGGTGGCTGGTGTTTCGCCTGAGCGGTCCCGACGCGGCTTTCCTGCTCGGCGCCGTTGGCTTTGCCGCCCAGGTTCCATCCTTTTTCCTGACTCCTTTTGCCGGCGTGGTCATCGACCGCTGGAACCGGCATCGCCTCCTGGTCCTCACGCAGGTTCTGTCCCTGATTCAGTCGGCCCTCCTCGCCGTCGTCGCCTTCCGCAATGAACCGGGAGCCGCAACCATCTGGCACGTGGGCCTTTTGAGTTTGTTTCAGGGCGTGATCAATGCCTTCGACATGCCCGCTCGGCAGGCTTTTCTGGTGGAAATGGTCACGAGCAAGGAAGACCTCCCCAATGCCATCGCGCTCAACTCATCCCTGGTGAACGGCGCTCGCTTGCTGGGCCCGTCGCTGGCCGGGATTCTGATCGCGCTCGCGGGCGAAGGTTGGTGCTTTCTGATCGACGCCATCAGCTATGTGGCCGTCGTCCTCGCATTGCTGGCGATGCAAGTACCTGTTCGTGAGGTGAAACAGCAGGTGACGCCGATATGGCGCGGCATGCTGCATGGCTTCCGCTATGCTTTTGGATTCGCGCCGATCCGGACCATCTTGCTGCTGCTGGCCCTCACCAGCTTCATGGGCATGCCGTACACGGTGCTCCTGCCGATCTTTGCGGCCGACATTCTTCAGGGCGGGCCGCACACTCTCGGTTTTCTGTCGGCCGCCTCAGGGGTCGGAGCCCTGATGGGCGCAGTGTTTCTAGCTTCACGAAGGACGGTGCTGGGACTGGGCAATATCATCTGGATGAGCTGCGCGATCTTCGGGGTCGCCCTGGTCGGCTTCGCGTTATCGAAAATCCTGTGGGTTTCCTTGTTGCTCATCATGTTGGCGGGCTTCGGCATGATGATGCAGATGGCCGCAAGCAATACCATCTTGCAGACGATCGTGGACGAAGACAAGCGTGGCCGAGTGATGAGTTACTACACCATGGCCTTCCTGGGCATGACACCCTTTGGCAGTTTATTCGCCGGAGCCCTGGCCGGTTGGATCGGTGCCGCCAACACGGTACTGGTTGGCGGGCTTGCATGTCTCGTTGGGGCGATGATCTTTGCACTGCGGCTTGCACACCTGCGCGCGCTGGTCCGACCGATTTATGTTCGCATCGGGATCTTGCCCGAAGTCGCTACCGGTGTGCAATCCAGGACCACGCCTGACAGCAGGCCTGGATTGTAGCCGGGAGCGCGGAGCTGATCCACGCAAGCTTTCAGCCGGAATCCCGCATTTCCCCCTCTCCCTCGGTACTCCGGGGGAGAGGGTGGGTGAGGGGGTTAGCATCCCGCGCACAATATCACTCTTTTTGCAAAGTACCCCGTTTCGGGAACCTTGCACAAACGCCCTGATTTCGCGCGGGATGCTAACCCCCTCACCCCAACCCTCTCCCCCGGAGTACCGGGGGAGAGGGGGCCGGCCTCAGCTCGCCGAAAAAATGGCTACTTGGCAATGGAGTTCGAGCGCAGCTCCAGCGCCGGCAACGGCGGCATTTCCTTCTTGGCGGCATCGGGCGCCTTGCTATCGCGGATAAACGACTGGATATTATACGACTTTGCCGATTCCGTCGTAGACTGGTGAATCCCCGCCGGCGCATCCTTCTTGCCCGACGCCTTGCCCTTGCTGGCGTCGTCCAGGAACGACTTGATATCGGCGACCGCGACCGCGGGGAAGGCCTTGTCCTTCTTCATGTCGGCGAAGGCCTCGATGGCGTTGGCCTGGATCAATCTCGGCCAGGCCTTCTGAAACAGGGCCGGCGAGCAATAGATATCGCTGGCATAGACCTTGCCGTTGATGGCGAAGGCATAGCCGAGCACGTCGTTCTTGTCCTTGACGATCGGCGCCAGCTTCGACACATACTTGTCGGCCGCGGCGAGCACTTCCTTGGTTTGCAGGCTCAGGGCCAGACTCGAGTCGGAGTCCTTGTTCTTCACGTCCTTGCCGGCCTTTTCGCTGAGGTCCTGCTGGGCCTTGGCAACCTTGGCCCACACCTCGCCCTGGTTGCTGTTGCAGCGATTGGCCAGCCGCAGATCGTTCGAGCAAATTTGGCCGGGACTCGACGAGAACGTCTTGTCCTTCTCCGTCAAGGGCTTCATCCAGCGCGAAGCCGTGTGCTCGACGCAGAACACGGACAGAGCCACCTTGCCCGACTTGGGCGCCACGAACTGATCGAACTGGGCCACGCGATCTTGCTGGCCTCCCTTGAGAATGTCGCCCGACAGCACCAGCACCTCGTCCGTGGGCGACAGATTCTCCATGGTCAGATTGTTGACGGACTGCGTTTCGTGAATGACAAACAGCTTCTTTTCGAGCGCCTCGGCCAGCATCATGTATTTGCGGCCCTTGAGGCGATCTTCGCCGTGCACGAGAAAGATGGTCAGGTTCTCGTGAGTGTACGGTCCGGAGAAGCGGTACTCCGGAGCCTTGGCCTTCTCGGCCGGCTTCTCCTTGTCCACCGCGGCGGGTTGCGCGGTCGCCAGCCAGGCGAACCCCGCAGCTCCGGTGATGAGCAATGCCGCAACTGTCAGGAAACGGATTCGAGTGTACATGACGGACTCCTCCCAAGACGTGAAACGGTTTCGGAGCATCGTCCACAAGAATAAGACGAATGACACTGGCTTTTCGCTGTTCACCCGTAGCCGCATTCGCAAGAATGCGGGCGTCGCTCGCTTCACCCGCATTCAGGGCGGCGTCAATCCCTCGCCAGCGTCCTTGTATCCCTGGAGATCGAAGCCGGCCGTTTGATCGGGGCGAACTCTCTTTCCGACCCACGTGGGAACCGTCTGATCATTGACGACCAGGACGCCTTCCTTCCACCACGAGGGCAAGGTTGCCGTTTCGCTGCCGTCCACGGGCTCAATCTCGGCATGAGGGTAGGCGAACCGCATTCGCATCTGGGTGCCGGGAATACATGCACCTATGCCGCCAAATGCCAGCATGATCTTGCGGTGCTCTTGCGACGACAACCCAAGGTTCTCAAAGCCGAGATCAACGAACCTGCCTTCCAGAAACAGCAGGGCAAGCGGCAAGTATCCTGGGAAGAAGGTGTGTGGCATTTCGTTGACCATGTATTCTTTTGTCGAAGCGTCAAAACGATTGGCTTCAAGGCGCTCCAGCCAGGTCTTGAATCTCAGTTCGATTGCCATGATACTCCCTCCTTCTTGAGGTCATCTTACCACGAACCGGGCGATTATGAACTTGATGATTTCCTCCAAAAAGCGACGCGATTTTGTGTCCCAACGGGTCGCTCCTTCGTTGTCGTCAACAATCCCTAAAACGACTTTCATTTCATCCGAGGCACTTTCATTTCAGGGGGGTGTAGGGGTGTGGATGAAATACATATTGATGACACTTGCTGTCCGGCGAGCCGAGCCCCGTAAGGGGCCGGGTTAGACTCACCCGGCCCCTTACGGGGCTCGGCTCGCCGGGCGATACGATAAATCGGGCCTACTTCCCCCAAACCGCGACGCGATTCTGCCGATACGCCTCATTACCCAGATGCGCCGCCGCCGCCGCACTCACGCCGCCCGAGATCGGAGCGCTCGGCTGCCGATTGTTGCGAATGGCGTCAATCCAGTTTTGCAGATGCAGAAATTCGCCGTCCGGAGTCGGATAGAAATCCCGCCCGCGCGGCCCCTGTCCTAGCACCATTTCCTCCGGCTTGTTCTTCGGAAACCGAGGCTCCGGAATCAGCTCGAATCGCCCGCGATCGACGTACATCGTCCCTTCCGTGCCCATGAACTCGATCATCGCCCCCTGCCGGGCGTTGCAAAACGTGCCCTCGAAGTGCATCTGCAGGTTGTTCGGATAGAGCAGCAGCGTCTGGATCGTATCCGGCGTTTGCCAGACGTCGCGAGCCACGTAATGGGCCCCGATCGTGACGGCCTTCTCCGGATGATCCGCGTTCAGCACCCAGTGGGCGACGTCGAGCCAGTGCACCATCAGGTCGGTGAGAATGCCGTTGCCGAAATCCCAGAACCAGCGCCAGTTGCGGAACTTGTAATCGTCGAAGTCCTGGGCCGGAGCGTTGCCGAGAAAGCGCTTCCAGTCGAGCCGCTTGGCATCGACGTTTTGCGGCCCCCGGCGGACGCGGTCGGTGTTGCGGTTCCAGGTCATGCGAACCTTATGAACGGTGCCGATCCGCCCCGCCTGGATCAGCTCGCGGGCCCGGATGATGTGCGGCATCGACCGCTGCTGGGTGCCGATCTGCACGATCTTGCGATGCTTGGCGAGCGCCGCCGTGATCTCCGCCCCTTCGCGCATCTTGTGCGTGAGCGGCTTTTCGACATAGACGTCCTTGCCCGCGGCCATGGCGTCGATGGTCATCGGCGTGTGCCAGTGATCGGGCGACGCGATCAGCACCGCATGAATATCTTTGCGAGCCAGCAGAGCGTGATAGTCACGCGTCGTGAACGCCTTGGGATCGGCAAGCTTCTGAGCCAGTTCCAGGCTCGGCTCATAAACGTCGCACAGGGCCATCATGCGCGTGTTGGGCACCTTGGCGAGCGCCGGCATGAGATGCCGGCAACGGCCGCCGGTACCGATCAGCCCGATGTTGATGCGTTCGTTGGCGCCGACCGGCTGGGCCGACGCGGGTAGCGTCAGAGCCGAGGCGGTGGCGATACTGGCCGCGGAAGTCGATAAGAACTTGCGGCGGGAGACGGTGGTCCGCATGGTTGCCTCCGAATGGGAGAAGAAGATCCAGCTGATGTCACTTTTCGTTATATTGAATTATGTCTCGTTCCCAGGCTCTGCCTGGGAACAAGAAAACGGAGTGCCTATGCCACGATGTCTTTCATTCTTCTTGCTTCTTTCCCTGTTTGCACTTGGCTGCGGCAACTCCGCCAAGGACCGCGTCGTCGTCTACTGCGCTCACGATCAGGAGTTCGCGGACGATATCCTGAAGGAATTCGCCCGCCGCAGCGGACTCAAGGTGGAGCCACGCTACGACACCGAGGCGAACAAATCGGTCGGCCTGTACGTGGACCTCGTCCGCGAAGCCGATCGGCCGCGCTGCGACGTTCACTGGAACAACGAGATCGCGGCCACGATTCGCTTGCAAAAACAGGGCATCTACCAGCCCTATGACAGTCCGTCGGCCAGGCCGTATCCCGCCCGCTTTAAGGCGGCCGACCACACCTGGACCGCCTTCGCCGCCCGTGCCCGCGTGCTGCTCGTCAACAACGACAAGGTGAAAGAACAGGATCGCCCCAAGGGAATCATGGACCTGCTCGATCCGCGTTGGCGTGGCCAGGTGGTCATGGCCAAGCCGCAGTTCGGCACCACGGCCACGCACGCCGCCTGCCTCTTCGAGTTCTGGGGCGAGCCTCGGGCCAAGGACTTCTTCGCCAGGCTGCGCGGCAACGACGTTCGCCTGGTCTCAGGCAACAAGGACGTGGCCGCGACCGTGGGCAAGGGACAATACGCCATCGGCCTGACCGACACCGACGACGCCATGGCCGAGATCGATGCCGGCAATCCGGTCACGCTCATTTTTCCCGACAGCGATGCCAAGGCGGCCAACAGCATGGGCACGCTCTTCATTCCGAATACGGCGGCGATTATCAAGAATTGCCCGAATCCCGAGGGCGCTCGCAAGCTGGTGGATTTCCTGCTGAGCGCGGAAGTGGAAGCGAAACTGGCCGAGTCAGCCAGCCGGCAGATTCCGCTGAATCCCGAGGTGCATGCGGACCTACCCAAGGCGATGCGTGCCGCGCTCACGGCCAAGGCAATGGAAGTTGACTTCGTCGCCGCGGCCGAGAAGTGGGAAGACTGGCAGCGCATTCTTCTCAGGACATTGCAGGGTGCACAATGACCCGTTACCCCTGCACCACGTTATTCTTCAAAACTCCGAGCCCGACGATTTCCACTTCGACGACATCGCCACCCTTGAGAAAAATGGGAGGCTTGCGCACGCAGCCGACGCCCGGCGGTGTTCCCGTGAAGATGAGGTCGCCCGGCTCCAGCGTGAATACCTGCGACAGGTGAGCCAGGATGTGATCCACTTGAAAGATCATTTGCTTGGTATTGCTATCCTGCAGCGTCTGACCGTTGAGCCGCAGCCGGATCGGCAAGTTATGCGGATCGGCAACCTCGTCGGCAGTGACGAGCACGGGGCCCATGGGCGCGAAGGTGTCGAACGTCTTGCCCATCATCCATTGCTTGCCGTCCTTCTCAAGCTGCCAATCGCGCGCCGACACGTCGTTGCCGACGGTATAGCCCGCCACGTATTCAAACGCGGAGGCCTTGGGGATATTCTTGCCCTTCTTGCCGACGACGATGACAAACTCCGCCTCATAATCGACCTTTTGGCTGACCGGCGGCACCACGATCGCCTCGCCGTGGCCGATGAGCGCAGTGGGATACTTGCTGAAGACTATCGGCTCGGTGGGAATGGCCGCTCCGGACTCGGCGGCATGATCGCGATAGTTGAGTCCGAGGCAGATGATCTTGTGCGGATCGTGTACCGGGGCGTGAAACTTGACCTTGCCGGAAACCACTTTGACGGCGTCCGTGCGGTCCGCAGTTCGCTCACCGGCCTGCAACAAGGGGGGGCCGCCTTCGAGCAGCTGCCGCACCGAGGCTGGCAAACGAGCATCGCTGGCATGGATGTCCACAAAAAAATCGCCCTGCTGAACGGCGGCCCTTGGCCCCGCCCAAGTTTCGATCGTTGCTAAACGCATGTCACCTCACCGATAGGAAGGAAAAACGCCCGGTATTCACGCCGATTGCGACAATCGCCGCAATGAAGTCGTCTTGCAAACAAGCGGTCCTTATTCTATAAAAACACCGTCCCAACGGCGGACGAAATGGCCAAGCCGGCAGCATATTCCCCGATAGCTCAATGGTAGAGCGAGCGGCTGTTAACCGCTAGGTTCTAGGTTCGAGTCCTAGTCGGGGAGCATTTAACGATGGAGCGAGGCATTCCACCTCGCGAGTTAGCCGCGAACGCCCGGAGAATCTCCGGGCGTTCGCGTTTTCCCGCAACCCCGCAACTCCCGCGAGATCTCTCGATTTTCCGCGGGCGCCGTTTCCCCCGTTGACAGCCAGTCTCTCCCCGCCAAAACCCTCTTCTCTCTCTCTGAGATCTACCCGCGAGTTAACGGCGACTTCGCCATGTTTTGGCTCATCTTGGTGCGCCCAAAAGATCTCCAGAGATACTCCCTTTTCCCCATGAATGAGCGATTATTCTGGACGTTCAGCAGGCATGTTCTCCGCCTGGAAACGGGCATTATTCCCGCCCAGAAAATCTTCGGGAAATCTGGCCAGGATGGACTTGAGTTCTCCCGGAAATCATGCTCACTGTCAGTGCGGGTTAACGGTTTTCGAAAGCAAAATAACGGAGAAAAACATGGACCTGAACATCGGCAAAGAAGTCGCCCATTTGCAGCGGATGACCATGAAAGAACTGCGGGGCCGATTCGCGGAAGCATTCGGCGAGAACACGAACGCCAACAACAAGGCCTGGCTCGTCAAACGCATCGCCTGGCGTCTGCAATCCTTGGCCGAAGGCGACCTATCGGAACGCGCCCGGCGCCGGGCCGCGGAATTGGCCAACGACGCCGACCTGCGCGTGCTGCCGCCAAGAGAAAAGAAAGTCACGCCCGTCGCAGCCGAACCGCCATCGCCGGCGCATCTCAGCGACGACTCCCGCCTTCCCATGCCCGGTGCGATCATCGCCAAGAAATACAAGGGCCGCCTGCTCACCGTCAAGGTTCTTGCCAACGGGTTCGAATTCGAAGGCACGATCTTCCGATCGCTTTCGGCCTTGGCCAAGACCATCACTGGCAGCCATAGCAACGGCTTCCACTTCTTCGGCCTCAACAAGGACACCGCATGACCACGCATGGGAAACCCAGCAACGTCCGCTGTGCCATCTACACCCGCAAGTCGACGGAAGAGGGCCTCGACCAGGAATTTAACTCGCTCGACGCCCAGCGCGAATCCGCCCAGGCTTTCATCGCCAGCCAGCGTCACGAAGGTTGGATGCAGCTCTCCGACCGTTACGACGACGGCGGTTTCACGGGCGGCAACATGGACCGCCCGGCCCTGAATCGCTTGTTGAATGACATCCGCGCCGGCAAGATCGATTGCGTGATCGTTTACAAGGTCGATCGACTCAGCCGCTCGCTGCTCGACTTCACCAAAATGATGGAGGTGTTCGACAAGCACCACGTCTCGTTCGTCGCCTACACGCAGCAAATCAACACGGCCACGCCCATGGGCCGACTCATGCTCAACGTCCTCATGTCGTTCGCCCAATTCGAACGCGAATTGATCAGCGAACGCACCCGCGACAAGATCGCCGCCGCCCGTCGCAAGGGCAAGTGGGTCGGTGGCCATCCCATTCTCGGCTATGACATTGACCCGAAGGGATTCAAGCTGATCGTCAACGAGGTCGAGGCCACCAGAGTCCGGGCCATCTTCGAACTCTACCTGGAATATCAGTCGCTGTTGCCGGTTGCCCACGAACTTCGTCGCCGAGGTTGGGCCAGTAAACGCTGGACAACTCGCAAGGGGCTCGAACGCGGCGGCAGCCCATTCAGCAAGACCAATCTGCATCAGCTGCTGACGAACGTCGCTTACACCGGCAAAGTCCGCCATAAGAGCGAAGTCTTCGCGGCAGAACACGCCGCGATTATCAGCGTCGAAACCTGGCAGAACGTGCAAGAAATACTGAAACGCAATCGGCGACCAGGCGAATCGATCGTCCCCAATCGCTACGGCGCTTTGCTCAAGGGCATTCTGCATTGCCAGGCGTGCGGCTGTGCCATGTGCCCAACGCACACGCGGAATCAGAGCAAAGTTTATCGTTATTATGTCTGCTCGAACGCCCAGAGAAATGGCTGGAGCATGTGCCCGTCGAAATCTGTTCCCGCCGCTGAGATCGAGCGGATCGTGGCTGACCGAATCCGTTCCCTCGGAAATGCGCCGGAGTTTCTGGCCAATGCCCTGACGCAAACCGATGATCACGCCGCCGAACCGCAAGCGACGCCGGAAGAAGCCGCCTTCATTTTGTCGGCACTCGACCCGAATTCGAGAACGCAGACGCCCCATGACCAAGCGAGGCTGATGCATCTCTTGATTGAACGGATCGACTTCGACGGCAGCAAAGGCAAGATCGCGATACACTTTAAATCCGCGGCCATCAAGGTCCTGGCGAATGGACTGGCCGCCCAACCTACGGAGGTAAATACATGAACGAACGAATGACCGTCGAATGCAATTTCCAATTCCGCCGTCGCGGCCGAGGATTCCGCAAGGAAATCATGGATGGTGCG
>Ga0182024_10023959_pt1 | contig 10885 bp, 14 predicted proteins | sample P32metaG_FD_120480 | JGI IMG/M metagenome (GOLD analysis project Ga0182024, IMG submission 120480) | Permafrost microbial communities from Stordalen Mire, Sweden - P3-2 metaG (Illumina Assembly) | ecosystem: Environmental > Terrestrial > Soil > Wetlands > Permafrost | place: Sweden: Stordalen... | reverse complement strand
TGATCGCCGGCGACACGACCGATACAAAGGAGGTGAGCACGACGACCGAGCTGGCGTCTGTCAGCTAGAACGAACAACGGTTGGTGTAGTGCCGTCATACACCACTCCGCCGGACTTGACCGCGCCTCGCGGCTCTCGCGTGACTGGCCCCCCGTGGTGCGGGCCAGGGCGCCTGCCCCACAAAGGGGAATCAGATGAGAGCAACGACGGTCCACGTCGTGTACGAATGCCCCGGGTGCGAGGAACGCTTCGTCGATGAGCGCCGATGCCCGGAGTGCAACCTGTTCTGCGGCAGTCTCGGCGAAGGTGGCTGTTGTCCGTCGTGTGGCGAGATCGTCTCCAAAGACGAGCTCGAGGAGGGGTGACGGGGGCCGAAAAAGGGGCCTCCCGCCGCCGGAAGGTACCGAGCGCTGAAACACTCGGGGTTCCCAAACCAACCTCTCGAGGCAGGAGGCCCCAGATGAATCAGCAACGACCGTACGTCGGTATCGACCTGCACCGGCACCGGAGCGTGATCGTCCGGCGAAGCGACGAGAGCGAGACACTCGAGCTCACCCGCGTCGACAACGATGACCTGCTCGCTTTCGAGAAAGCGGTCATGGCCGCCGGCGAGCACCCAGAGGTCGTCCTCGAGGCGTGTTACGGGTGGGTGCGCCACGAGGCGCCGCATGACCGGGTGGGGGGAAGAGCCCCAACTGTGGCCTGTCGCAGCAGGCCGCAGAAGCTGGAGGCAGCCTGACCTCGGAGACGAGAGGAAAGGTGGGAGCAGCCTCGACAACGCCGGGACGGGCTGGCACTGCCAGACAGCCCGGGCACGGCAAGCAAGACGGAGAGGTGTACGAACGCAGGAACCAGTGGTGGAACCCCCTCAAGAAGTCAGGACCGGCCGCAAATCTGGCGGATGGCCGGGATGGCAGTGCGCCGAACCCTCTTACAACCGGGGGGAACGGCCTCGGCGCCGAGTGTGCGCCGGGGGCCACGGTGACGTGCTGCGGGATAGCCGTGGACAAGCCTGCAGGGGAAAAGCTGGGCACCGATCCCGTCGACCGGTCTGTGGTGAACGTGGGAACCGTCTTCTTGTCGCCAACCTGTTGACCATCCAGGTCAACAGCGGCAAGGCAAGTCGTCTGCTGATGGCAAGAGGGCGGGGCGGAGGGTCCGTAGTAGTCCGAGGTCGGGAAGGCCGGGCACATGGCGAAGGGACCCAGCGAGTTCGCAGTTTTGGGCACTGGAAGATCAGGAGGACGCTGGTGAACACCGACGCACCGTGGCCCGACCTCTACGAGGCCGAGCAACGGGTACTGAATATCCAGACCAAGCTGCACCAATGGGCGATCGACGACCTTCATCGTCGGTTCGATGACCTGTTCAACCTTGTCGCTGATCCTGCGTTCCTCATCGTGGCGTGGGACCGGGTACAGAGAAATCGAGGGGCACGGTCGAAAGGGGTCGACGGAGTGGCACCTCGCTCCATCGTCCTCAGCACTGAGGCGTTCCTCTTCGGGCTGCGAGATGATCTCAAGGCACGACGATTCGTCCCTCTGCCCGTGCGCGAGAAGCTCATCCCGAAGAAGTCGGGAAAACTTCGCGGGCTGGGCATCCCGACCGCACGCGATCGCTGTGTGCAAGCCAGCTTGAAGCTGGTCCTCGAGCCGATCTTCGAAGCGGACTTCAAGCCGGTTAGTTACGGCTTCCGCCCAAGAAGGCGGGCACAGGACGCCATCGAGGAGATCTTCTTCTACACGACCCACGGCTATCACTGGGTTCTGGAAGGAGACATCAAATCGTGCTTCGACGCACACAGTCGGCCCCTGGCTCACACCGGCGCGGACAGCGCCGATGGCGTCGTGGGCGGTCCGCTTCGGGCGGACGCCGTAACTAACCGGCTTGAAGTCCGCCTCGAAGATTGGCTCGAGCACCAGCTTGAGGGCGGCCTGCTTGAGCGCCTCTAGCAGCTCGAACGCCTCTCCTGACACAAGCAACGAGTCGTCGCCCCAGCCACTGCGTAGGTACGGCGCCGGGGGGTCGCCTGGGCCCGCAGGCTCAATCTCGACTGCGCAGTAGAGAGCTTGCAACATTTCTCGCGTGGCTACGTCCATGCCAAGACACCGTATGCGCTCCCAGGTATGACCAGTCGGCCCTCGCTCCCGTTCGCCACCGCATTTCGCTCCTTGGCCTGCCTTCGCCTTTTCCGCCTCCCAACGTCTGTTCAACCTCGTCGCATCGGCCAGCCGCGGCTGTCGCAATTCCGCATGCACCCCCGGTCGCTCCCGGGAGCGCTGCTGTCCCCTTCGCCGTCCAACGTCCCAGCCGCACCCGTAGCGGTCGGCCGCGTACTTCCCGACCTAATGGCCCGTAGCGCGTCGGATTCGACGCACCAGTGGTCCCTTCCTCCTCTGTCCCCACCCCTTATCGGATGAAGAGAGGTGGAACCGTCGCTTACTGGCGCCAAAGCGCGACGGGACTTAGGTTCGGCAGCGACGGGCGGACCGCCACAGCTAGTCAGCGGCGAACCAGCCACAGCCACACGCGAGGCCGGCAGCGGGCCGAGGGCGGCAACAAGAAATAGCCAGCGACAGCCCCACCTTCCTCAGTAACCTGTCGGCATGGCAAATCATCGTTACACGGCTGACCGAGCGCGCCGGCTTGCCATAATCTACCAGCTGAATGCGGCGGCACGGGAGCAGGCGGAACACCCGGAGCCTCTGTGCTGCCTCGGCGTACTTGCTATGCATGACGCGGCCGAGTTGTTCTTGGTGTTGACGGCTGAGGCGACTGGCGCGAACATCAAGGCAAGCGCTCAGTTCCTAGAATATTGGGACCCAATCGATCAACAGTTGGCGCCCGAAGGACTCGGCCACAAGGCGTCCATGCGTACTGTGTCTGACGCCCGTCGAGGATTGAAGCACTCCGGGATCTTGCCCTCGCGCGCCGAAGTGCAACGACTCGCCCGAGCAACGTCGGAGTTTCTTGAAGACGCAACAACAGTCGTCTTTGATATACCGTACGAACGTATATCTCTTTCTGAGCTCATCGTGAGCACACGGGTTAGGACCGAGATCGAGGAGGCTGAACACGCCCTCGGAGAGCCAAATGCCGAAATGGCAATGCAACATGCTCGCCTCGCATTCGAGTATGCGCTCCGTGACGACCCCGATCGAATGACGGATACTCGTTCTCGAAGGCAGCTTCGATCGCCGAACTTTGACTTCTATTCTGCCTTTCACCTGGGCCTTCGGCAATTCGACCAAAAGTGGGGTCAGGCGTGGGACCAACTGATTCAGTCCGTCCAGCGGACCGAGAGTGCGTTAAGGTTAATCTCGCACGGCATCAACTACGAGGAGTATTTGCGCTTCGATTCACTGGCGCCCCATGCGGTCTGGACCATAGGCAGAGAGACTCCCGTGTTAACCTCTTGGGGGGGTGAACCCGAATTCTCCATGACAGAGGCTCAGTGGTGCGTCGACTTCGTCACCAAGGCAGCACTTTCTATACAGTCATAAGACCAGCCGTTGTGGTCACTCGACATACGTCGGGTGTCTCGGACACCTCCGTGCGTGGTGCAGCCCGTGTGCATGACGGGACACCGGCACGCTACCTACGGTGTTGGAAGCAGTCACGGCGAGCGCCGTCCATGTCGACACCCGTACCGCTAAGCCCTCGTAGTCGCTGGTCCGCTTTTCGCCAAGCCAGCACTGCGAAGCCTGACCGAGCCAGGTTGACTGGGCGGACGTGCTCGAGTCGCGAGTGAGCTGGCAAGCCGGCGCACGAAATCTGCTCGCCGGAATATACCGGTAACGTCGCATATTCGATGAGCCGTGCATTCGCGGCAGCGCAAGTTCCGCGAACCTGGACGTCGGATCCTGCGCTCAACCTGTGCTGGCCGGCTAGTGAGTGCTACGCGGCGCGCCCAGTCCGAGCCGGCCTGTGCCGCCCTTGCAGCTGTGGTCGTCGAGGTATAGCGGTTCGTCCGGTGGCCGGGACCTCGCTCAGCAGGTGGGGTCGCACAACGTGGGTCAGAGACCCTGGCGTTTCGCCTTCGTAATCCCGAGCTGGTCCCGGGTCGTTATGGACGACCTCCTCCTACGTCCCATGCTTTGGTGGTCGCAAGCCTGGTACATTACGAGCCGCTGGCACCCTCTCCGGGGAGCATGAACGGAATCTCGGTCAGCCCCAAATCTCCATCTTGAGCCGCTTTGGTACGCCGGCGTTGTAAGGGGCCTCATCCGGGCAGGCCGATACGGCAACAAGCACATCCATGCGGGCACGCAACGCGACGTAGTCGCCAGGCTCGACTTGCGACGGGAGGAACTCGTACGTGCCATCGTCATGCATCTGCGCACGCATGAAGATGTTCAGCACTTCTGGTACGTCGAACGGGGAATACCCATGTGGCTCAAGACATCCAGCCAGAATATCCTGGCAATTGAGGTGTCCTGGCTCTCCGGCCAACTCGTACTTCAGGCGGTTGCACCTCCCAGGTGAAAGCCAGAAGACTCCCTTTGGCGCGTTCTCGACATCGAACATCACTCGGCCGGCTGGAAGTTTCGTGAAGATCTGGTCGGCCGAGGTGAAATTGTGGCTCATATGGCGCGTGAGCCAGGTGCTCAGGCTCTCGCGGGAATCGGCGGCGTTTATGGCGACGAGGTCGGCGGCCTGAGGGCCGTCTATGGCAACTACCCGGAGCTGCTGGCCTTCGCTTACCGTGAATGACCGCCCCTCGCATTTGGGAATGATGATCTCGGAGACAAGTGTCATGAGGTCGGGTAACGCGGTAGATAGATTCCGTGGCTGGGCGACCCGACGATCTCGCCGGCGTCCATGACCACCTCACCGCGGACAATTGTCATGGTGGGCCAGCCCTTCAGATTCCAGCCGTCGTATAGCCCCCAGTCCGCTGCCGACTGCATGTAACTCGGCGTCACCACGCGCTCGCTTTCGAGATCGACGAGGGCGAAGTCGGCATCGGAACCAACTTGGATGGCGCCTTTGCGAGGATACAGGCCATAGACTTGGGCGTTGTTGCGGCATAAGATTCCGCATATCTGCTCAAGTGAAAGGAGGTCGTTGTGATAGCCCTGGCTCAACATAATTGGAAGGAGCATGCCCATCCCCGGGAAGCCCGGCACTGCGTCCCAGATAGAGGTCCGGACCTTGTCTGGCTTCGGTACCACAGTCGAGTGATCAGATCCGAGGCAAGTGACTGAGCCTTCTTGTAGGCCGGCCCAAAGGAGATCTTGACTGTCCTTGTCGCGAAGAGGCGGGTTCACCTTGCCAAGGCTCCCAACCTTGTCGTTATCGTACTTTGTGAGGACAAGATAGTGTGGACACGTTTCGGCGATGACGTCGACGCCCTCTGCTCTGGCTTCGCGCACCCATTTCACACCACGCCCGATCGTCATATGGACGATGTAGAGACGTGACTTTGTCTGCTTGGTGTACCAGATGGCCCGCCGAGTCGCCTCCTCCTCCGCCGTGTCCGGTCGAGCATCAGTCCACGCCTTGAGATCGGTACGACCGTCTTCGATGTACTTCGCCTTCAGATTGTGAATGATGGACATGTTCTCCGCGTGGACCATTGCCCTCGCGGGACGGCCGATCTCCGCGACGGCAGCTAAGCCCCTGAGGAACTGTGCGTCGTCTACTGCGATGATACCGAATACGGCAGCCTCGTCCTGGGTGTAGGCCATATAAAACTTCCAAGAAGAGATGCCGCACTCGCGCGCCATACGAGGGAGCTCGTCTATCTGACGATCGGTTCCGACGACAGCGCTGAAGGCAGCGTCGATCACCGACCCCTCTTCGACCGCCTGTCTCGCCCAGGGAAAGTACTCCAGAAACGACACCGACGCATCCTCCCGGTTGAGCAACATCGGGATCATGGTCGTCACCCCTCCGATAGCCGCATTTCGAGTCTCCGTCCTCACGTTGACGTCGAAGGGATCCTGGAAGGTCTGCAAATGAACGTGGGGGTCTATGATCCCGGGGAAGACATGAAGACCTTCCGCATCAATCACTCGGACTCCGCGAGGCAGGACCTCGTCTTGGCCGAGCCCGACGATGCGACCTCCCGCAACCGCGATGTCGGTCTCGATGATGCCGCTCGGGTAAACCACTTTCCCGCCGCGGATGAGCATCTCGACGTCACTCATAACACCTCCTGTCCGAGGGCAACTCGTCAGATCCGGTTGGGCCTCCAATTACCGTAGCTCTTGACGCCTTGCCGTCAAACTTCTTTCACGATGTGAATGAATGAGGCTTCCGTGATCCAAGCATCAGCGGGCGTATGTGGAGTCGATGGGGACCTGACCGCTCGTTTCGCACCGCGAGGAATGCGCCGCCCGTCGCAAAAGTGTCCCGCGGCGAAGGAACCGGATCCCCGACAATGATCAACGTCTCGTAACGTCACCCCGAAGCCGACCGGGCGGTTACGTGGCCACTCGGAAGGCGAACTCCTTATCGGTAAGCAGAACCTGTTCGAGTGCACCTCCGGCCATACGATGCTCGTGCAGCTACCCAACGGCTACCAGCCCGACCAGGTCATTCCTGACCATGTGAGGGTCGCCCTCGCCCGGCGACGGTGTCACGGTGGTGACTCCATCGATGAAGGGAGGTCAGTGTGTTCTACGTTGGCTTGGATGTGCACCGCCATCGCACGCAGGTAGCGGTGATCGACGACGAAGGTCACGAGCTGTTCAACCGGAACGTCGTGAACGACCCCGAACGATTGGGTTCGCTCCTCAGCGGTCTGGAACCAAGAAGCCCGGTTGTCCTCGAAGCCGCCTATGGATGGAGCTGGGTCGTGGAGCTGCTCGAGCAGATGGATCTCGAACCGCACCTCGCCCACCCGGCCGCCTGCAAGGCGATCGCGTTCGCGAGGCTGAAGAACGATCGCGTTGACGCAAGAACTCTCGCTCAGCTGCTGCGCGTCGACCTCCTGGCCGAAGCCTGGATCGCGCCACGCCCGGTGAGAGAGCTCCGGTTGCTGCTTAGGCACCGCGCTGCTCTCGTACGGCTCCGTACAACGCTCAAGTCGCGGATCCGGGCGGTCCTCGCCGATCGCGGGATCGCCGCACCCATAGCCCTCTGGGAGCGTCCCGGTCGAGCTTGGCTGGCGAAGGTCGAGCTTCCCGAGACCGAACGGGGGCTGTAGTCGAAGATATCTGTGGGGCTCCTCGACGCGATCGCGGTACCGATGGCACGCGTCGAGCGCGAGATCCGTGTTCGTGCCAAGCCGGATGCACGCGTCGAGGCGCTGCAGCACCTGCCAGGCATCGGGCTGCTCACGGCGATGACGCTCGTGGCAGAGATCGGCGACATCTCTCGTTTCCCATCGGCGCGAAAGCTGTGCGCCTGGGCAGGCCTCACGCCCAAGGTCCGCAACTCGGACACGACCGTCCGCCACGGCCACATCACCAAGGCGGGATCGGCGCCCGTGCGCTGGGTGCTGTGCGAGGCGGCACAGGTTGCAAAGCGCCGCCCGCCCTTCGAGGAGACCTATGAGTCGATCCGCAAGTGACGCGGTAATGCGATCGCCACGGTCGCCATCTCGCGTCGCCTCCTCGCCCAGTCGTTCCACATCCTCAAGGAGGTGTCCGAGAACCAGATCGCCAATGGCGAAGCTGATCGCTGTGCCGGGTGAGCTCGAGTTCCTTCATGTGCTGGCTCGCCAGCCGAATTCCTGACTGAGCAGCCCGGCCCTGGACCTATCGTCATGCGGAACCCGATCCGTCGGGCCCGAATGGGTGTCTGAGAGACCAGCTCTGTTCTTCGCGTCCAGGCCTCCTTCTACTTAATCGTGCGCCGGCTCTCCGCCGGCCTCAACGTCGTTCGTCCAGCCGGGCGCTCCACGTTGACCCCGGCTCCGATCCGGCGTGCCCAGTCGACCAGAAGGAGTCCCAGGTCAACGAGGGGGAGAGTGTTCCTCGTCTGCTGCTTGACACGGGTGCCCCTCATGGGTGAAGGAGCGCCTCAAGTCAACTTGCGTGTTCGAAGGACAGGACGATTTTGGCGCCGTTCCTCTAGCTGGCCGACCGGTGCCGACGATTTCGGAACCTCCCCACTCTCGATCACCGAAATTCCCCAGTTGATCGCCGGCATGGGTTGTAGCTGAGACGGAGGTGCTCGGAGCGGGCTCGGTGCGCTCGCATGCGGTAGCTGTCGCCGTCGATGTTCACCGACGGAACGCAAAGCTGGTTCTGTCGACCGTGCTGAAGCTTGAGGGAGGAGGTGCGGGCCTCTACAGCCGCCCAGAAGTGCGGCTGAAGGGCAACCGACTTCCAGCGGTTCGGTCAGATGTGTCTAGTAATAAAGGCCGCTCTGTCAAGTGATGTGGGTCACCAGTTACGCACCAATCACTCCGGATGGCAGGACTTATGGCGAATCGTGGGGGGAGGTTCGTCTCCAAACGTGGCGACGACAGCCGACTGGATAGTAAATACTAGACATGTAGTTTGCCGTGCCGTAGTGTCGAGGAGCGATGACCGTTGGACGGCGCGCAGCTCTCGAGAGGGCGGGCTTGGTGCATCCCAACGCCGACCTCGTCACCGCGGCGCTGTTCGATGGCACGAACCCGTTCTTCTTGGCCGACGACAAGGTTCAGGTCAAGTACGAGATGCTGCGAGCGAGCCTGGTCGAGGGCATGAGCGTGACCGAGGCGGCAGCGGCGCACGGCTACTCGCGGGCTGCGTTCTACCTGGTAGCGGGCTCGTTCTCCGAGCGTGGCATGGCCGGGCTGGTCGACGAGCGACGGGGCCGCAGGGGCCCGCTCAAGTTGACTCCCGACATCGTGGCGTTTCTCTCTGGCGCCGATCGGGCGCTGTCCGGAGCAGACCTCGGCGCCGAGGTGAGTCGGCGGTTCGGTGTCACCCTGCACCAACGGACCATCGAACGAGCCAGGCGCCGGTGACGGTCAGGTTCTGGCCGGCGAGCGAAGCTGCCCAGGCCGACTATGAACAGCTGCGAGGCGTGGCGTTCTCCGGCGGAGTGTCAATCGGTCTCGCCGCACGCCGCTTCGACCAGCGCGGCCTCGCCGGGCTGATCGCCTGGCCGGCATCGGAACCGTTGTTCGTCGCGTCAATCACCGGCGCCGTGAGGCCAGCTTGGACGCCTCATAGTGATCCTCGTGCCGAGTCCTTAGCTTCGAGCTACGAGTTCCTGTTGGGCTTCGCCACCGAGACCATCTCGGTGGTCCGGGAGGCACGACAATGAGGGTCGCCCTCTACGCCCGGGTGTCGACCGAAGCCCAAGAGGCTCGGGGAACGATCGGCTCACAACTTGCTGCATTGCGGCAGCGGGTATGTGCCGAGAATCACGAACTGGTGGCCGAGTTCGTCGATGACGGACTCTCCGGGGCACGCCTCGACCGACCGGGCCTCGACGCTCTCCGCGACGCAGCCGAGACCGGCATGATCGACGCCGCCTGGTGCCTCTCGCCGGATCGGCTCGCCCGGGTCTACGCCTACCAGGTGATCGTGCTCGACGAGCTCGCCCGTTACGGCGTCAAGGTGTTCTTCGCTGACGCGCCGAGCATCGATGACGACCCCCAAGCCAAGCTGCTCACGCAGGTACAAGGTGTGATCGCCGAGTACGAGCGGGCGAAGATCGCCGAGCGATACCGGCGGGGCAAGCTGTGGCGATCCCGTTCCGGAGAGATCCTCGCCTGGAAAGCACCATACGGTTATCGCCGAGTGCCACGCAGCGCCGAGCAGTCCGCCCATCTGATCGTGCACGACCCAGAAGCGGCGGTCGTCCAGCGAATCTTCGACGACTTCGTGGCAGCAGGGCACTCCATCCGTGAGATCACTCGTCGGCTCAACGCCGACGGTGTCGCCACCCCGACAGGCAAACCCGTGTGGGGCACCTCCACCGTCGGGCGACTCCTTACCAATGAGGCCTACATCGGGACCGTCTACTGGAACAAGACCGAATCGATCCCCGATCCCCGTCCTGGACGGCACAACCGCCAGGTCCGCCGTGACCGAGCCGAGTGGATCCCGATCGACTGCCCGCCGGTCATCACCGAGGACATCTTCGCCGCAGCACAGCTCGTTAGCCGCGACAACAGCCGATGGAGTGCGAGGCGCGCTGGCCCCAATGAGTGGTTACTACGCGGTCTCATCCGCTGCGGCGCCTGCGGCGTCGGGGTGAACTGTCATCGGATGCGTGGACGAGACGGCACCGTGCACCGCTACTACTACTGCCGGAACCATGACCCCCTTCGTGCCGGCGGCGAGGACCGCCGCTGCCGAGAACGCAACATCCGCGCCGACGCCCTCGACACTTTCGTTTTCGAACAAGTTTGCGCTGCACTACTTAAACCCGACGTCCTCACTGCCGGAGAGACAGCCGTAAGCGCGCGCCGACCGGCTCCCGACGACGAGCTGCTTGCCATCGAGCTGGGCCGCCTCGACCGCAAAGTCGCCAACACCGACGCTGAACGACACCGTCTCGCTGACCTGTACCAAAGCGGGCTGATCGAGCTTCCCGAGATGAAACGGCGAGCCCATGAGCTCGACGGTCGCCGATCCAAGCTCACCAACCAACGTCAGGCCCTCGCCGCAGAACGTGCCGCCCTTACCACCGACAATAAGCTTCGCCGGCGAATCAACGCCTTCGCACAGACAGTCACCGCCGCCATCGACAACCTCGACTTCGGGGGCCGCCAACGGCTCCTCCGCCTTGTGGTCGAAGAGGTGCACGTTAAAGGCTTCAAAGTGGAGATCCAGCTACGCATCCCTCTCGACGAGCCGCCCAACGACCCGACAACCTCCTCTACCACGCCCCCCAACCCCGCTGGCCCCGACAACCCCGCCCGTCGCTCACAGCGGAAAGCCTCCGGTCAGACAGCGGTGTCAAGCCAAGACCGTCTGCGTTCCGTTGGTGA
>Ga0182024_10023958_pt1 | contig 10886 bp, 8 predicted proteins | sample P32metaG_FD_120480 | JGI IMG/M metagenome (GOLD analysis project Ga0182024, IMG submission 120480) | Permafrost microbial communities from Stordalen Mire, Sweden - P3-2 metaG (Illumina Assembly) | ecosystem: Environmental > Terrestrial > Soil > Wetlands > Permafrost | place: Sweden: Stordalen... | reverse complement strand
TTGGAGTGCGGCAACATTGGCCGCTTGGACCGCCTGCCGCTGGGATACCGGCAATTGGCTCGGCTTTCATGTGCTCCTGCTTTCGCACGCCGCGGCGGCATGGTTGATCGCGGGCGTTGGGCAGCTTAGTCAGTCGATCTTTGCGGAAAGCGAGCAATCCCGCTTCAACGCCACGGTCCGATGGAGTCTTGCCGGTTTGGCGCTGGCCGTTTTTCTCGCATTCCGCGCCATGTTCGGCGATTCGCAAGCGCCGTGGTGGACGATCGGCGTTTTGGCGAGCCAGGCGCTGCTCGCGGTCGCGCTCGCATGGTGGTCGGTTCGTGCGGGGCTGTTGTATGTTGCTATGCCGCTGATCAATGTCGCGGCAAGTATTTGGTGGCTGCATGGCAATCGGCTTTCGGCCTGGCGCGGGGGCATGTTGGATTTGGTTGCCATGAATATCGTGGCGCTGGCGCTGCCGGGCGTCGCGTGGTTGGTATTCGAGCTATTGCGATTTGGGCCGTGCCGACGGCCAATTGTGGAGAGCCCGTTTCGTTCGCCGCAGCTTGTGCCGCCGCATCGGTTGGCGGCTCGCGTGTCGCTGGTGGCAATGGCGATTCTCGTCGGGCTCAAGGTGGGTTTTTACGCGGCGGTGTCGCCATGGTCGGTTGAGGCGACGCCTTGCGAGTGGCTGGCGCTCGGCGCGACGGCGGCCCTCTGGATTGCGATGCTTTGGGATGGTGCGGCGAAAGACACGGTCGGCGGACTTTATTTCGTCGGCCTCGCGGCGGCCGGAGTGTTTTTGGATCAGATCCAGCCGGATCGTGAGTGGCTCTGGTGGGCGGGCGACCTCGTTTTGGCCGCGTATGCCTTGGCGACGAGTTTTCTTTGGAACTGGCGGCCCGGACTGCGGAATCTGGCCGATCGGTTGCACATTCCGCGCGGGCCCGACGCTCCGCGGGGCGAGCTTCATTGGCTGGTGCCGGTGAATTGCACGGTGGTTGCCATCGTCGTGGCGCTCTCGTACAGCTTCGTGCTGACTTACGACGATCGTGGACTCCGGCTCGTGGCGGCGAAGGCGGTGCTGGCACAAATGGCGACGCTCGGTCTGCTGGCCCGCGGCGAGCGGCGCTGGCAACTGCAATACGCTTCGCTCGTGTTGGGCGTGCTCGGGGCGGTGGCGATCGGTTGGGCCGGGTTGCGGCCGGCGGACGGCACGACGTTGAACCGGACCGTCGTGGCCGCCGCGGCGTTGACGCTCTTGGCCACAATCTACGGCCTCGGTCTGACGAAACTTTTGGCGGCCGGCAACGATTGGCTGCGCGCGGCTCGGCGGTTGGCGCCGTTGTTGGTGACGGCCGACGTCGCTGCCGTGTTGATGGTGCTGGCCGTTGAAATCTTGCAAGTCGTCGATCACGGGCAAGTGGCAATGGCCCCGATATCAATCGCCACGATGACGGCAGTGCTGATCGGGCTTTGCGCGGCGGCGCTGGCGGCGGCGGTTTTGCCGGGCCGCGATCCGCTGGGGCTTTCCGAACGCGGGCGCCAGGCTTATGTCTATGCGGCGGAGGCGCTGTTGGTTTTGGTGTTCGTGCATTTGCGGCTGTGCGTGCCGCAATGGTTTCATGGAGTTTTGCAACAGTATTGGCCGTTGGTGGTGCAAGGGATCGCGTTTGTCGGCGTGGCGATCGGCGAATGGTTTCGCCGCCGGCGCTGGACCGTGGTGGGAGAGCCGCTGGCAAACACCGGGGCGCTGCTGCCGCTGTTGCCGGTGCTGGGATATTGGATTTTGCCGGCCCGGGTCGATTATTCGCTGCTGTTGCTGGCCATCGGATTGCTGTATGCGGCGCTGTCGGTGATGCGGCGGTCGTTTGGTTTTGGGCTGCTGGCCGTGGCGGCGGCGAACGGGAGTTTGTGGTATTTTTTGCAGCGGCACGAAGGCTTCGGGCTGCTGGAGCATCCGCAATTATGGCTGATTCCGCCGGCGTGTTGCGTGTTGATCGCGGCGCAATTGAATCGACGCCAGCTTACGGCGGCGCAGATGACTTCGATCCGCTACGGCGTGTCGATCGTGATCTACGTTTCCTCGACGGCCGACATTTTTATTCAGGGCGTGGCCCAAGCGCCGTGGCTGCCGCTGGTGTTGGCGGGCCTATCGCTGGCCGGCGTGCTGCTGGGGATCGTGCTGCGAGTAAGGGCATTCCTGATTCTCGGCACGTCGTTTCTGCTCTTGTCGCTGCTGACAATCATCTGGTACGCCGCCGTCGACTTGCAGCAAACCTGGCTCTGGTACGCGGCCGGAATCGTCGTCGGCGTGCTGATTTTGGTCGTGTTCGCCGTTTTCGAAAAACAGCGCCAGGCGGTGACGAATTTGTTGGACCATCTTAAAAAGTGGCAGCCGTAAATTACCGCTTATCAACTTCTTCTCCAACTGACGGAACCGCAAAATGAGCGATTTGTGGACCACGCTTAAGGTCGGGGATAGGGTACGAGTCATGGTATGGCCGCGAGAGATGATTGAAGATAGACTTCACCAAGAGACTCAGGAATTCTATAGGTGGCTCATTGACACGAAGAGTTTGCTCACGATTGTGGAAATCGACGAGCTTGGGATGCCATGGGGTGAGCTTCGCAGGGTCGTGAACGGTGTAGAGCATTTCGAAAGATTACTATTGAACCACGCCGGCCTCAAGGTCGTCACGGATTCGGAATTCAGTTGACAAAGGTGAGTAACCCCCCATGCCTTGGATCGCCGAGCGGTCGGAAGAAATCGGTTGGAATCGGCTCGAGCATTTGATGCATGAGACCGTCACGCAGGCGCGGCAGCGGATTTGTGCCCGGCCAAGACGGGTGCTGCTGTTGCCGCCTGATATTACGCGGATGCACTCCGGCGCCGGGCGGATTACCGAGATGCTCTACAACCTGTTCCGCGAGCAAGACGACGCCGAGGTGGATGTGATTCCGACGCTCGGGCAGCATGTGCCGCATTCGGCCGACGAAAATCGGCACATGTTCGGCTCGATTCCCAATTCGCGGATTCATCATCACGATTGGCGCGGCGGATGTGTTTCGGTCGGCGAGATTCCGGGGCGGTTTGTCGATCAAGTGAGCGATGGCAACGCCGATTGGTCGCTGCCGATCGAGTTGAATCGGATGCTGATGGAGCATCAATGGGATTTGATCGTCAACGTCGGGCACGTCGTGCCGCATGAGGTGCTCGGGTTCGCCAATCACAACAAGAATTATTTCATCGGCCTGGGGGGCAAGGAGTCGATCTGCAAAATGCACATGATGGCCGCGGCTTGCGGGATCGAAAATAATCTCGGCAACCTCGTCACGCCGCTGCGGGCCTGCTTCAATCGGGCCGAGGATGAGTTTCTGTCGCGGCTGCCCGATCTGTATGTGCAAGTGGTGCTCAACCGGAATCCGCATGGGCAATTGGTTCACACGGGCCTGTACGTCGGCGACGATTTGGATACGTACATGGCGGCCGCGCGGCATTCGCGCGAAGTGAATGTCACGCTGCTCGACGAGCCGATCGAGCGGATCGTGTGCGTGATGCAAGGGGACGAATTTTTCAGCACCTGGGTGGCGAACAAGGCGATCTACCGCACGCGGATGGCGCTGGCCGACGGGGGAGAGTTGATCATCATCGCCCCGGGCTTGAAGCGGTTCGGCGAGCAGCCGGACGTCGACGCGTTGATTCGCAAATATGGCTACTGCGGCACGGACCGCGTGATGGAGCAGTACCGCGCGAATTCCGACATGCAAGACCTGGCCCATGCGACGGCCCATCTGATCCACGGCTCGACGGAAGGGCGATTCAAGGTGACGTATGCTCCGGGCCATTTGACGAAGGAGGAGATCGAGGGGGTCGGTTATCAATATGCCGATATCGGCGAGACGGTGGCCCGATACAAGCCGCAGCATCGCAAAGAGGGTTGGAACCTGACGGACGACGGCGAGAAGTTTTTTTACATTCCGACGCCCTCGGCCGGGCTATGGGCGACACGCGCGAAGCTGCACGATCGGCCGGGCGGGTTCGGGGGAGATTGATGGCGGTGCTGGCGGAGCGAGGCAACGAAATCCATCGAGTCGCCCTTTGCTTTTGGCCGGCGGCGCGCTAACATAGAGGAGTCATTTGCCTACCTTTGGGCCGCCTGCAATCCCACGATGGCGGTCCGACGATTTGCCTGCCATTTTTTCTCGCCTTCAAGGAGTTTGCAATGCGATTGAACCATCTGGCTATCGGTTTGTTGTTGGCGATTGGATTGTTGGTCACCCGCGGTCAAGGGGCGGAGTTGCTGAGTGGTCCGCAGCCGGGCGATCTGCTCGATGCTTTCACCGTCACCAAAGCCGCTGGCGCCGCGAACGACGGCGTCAAGGTCGGCCAGGAGCTTTGCTATCGTTGCCGCATGGGGAATCGACCGATGGTGATGGTGTTTGCCCATCAGCCGAACGCTGCCTTGGCCGGCCTGGTGAAGCAACTCGACGAGGTGGTGGCCAAGAACGAAGACAAGAAGATGGGCTCGTTCGTCAGCCTGTTGGGCGATGAGCCGAAGAAGCTGGCCGACGAGGCGAAGCAGTTCGTCGAATCGAACAAGATCGAGCACATCGCGCTGGTCGTGCCCGAGGAACATGCCGCCGGCCCGAGCAGCTACAAGCTGAATCCGGATGCCGACGTGACCGTGTTGATTTATCGCCAGGGCAAGGTGGTGGTGAACTACGCTCTGGCGGCCGGCGCGTTGAACGACGAAGCGGTGAAGAAGATCGTCGCTGATACGAGCAAGATTTTGGAATAGGCCTCGCTGCGAGCTGAAAAAGGGGACAGGCACCTCGCATCCACCAAAAAAGCCCGACAAGACCACAGCGTCGCTCGGAGCCAGTCCCCTTTTTCAACGTCCCTGCTAGCTCTTGATCGCTCCAAATGCGGCGAAGCAGGAATTCTTGTGGAGGATTTCTACCTGCGCGAAGCCGACTTCGCGGAGCAGGTCGAGCTGAAACATCAGCGAGCGCGGCGTGTCTTCTTTTTGGATGTAGCCGAACACTTCATCGCGGTAGGCGGCATCTTTTTGATTCGCCAGGAATTCGCCGTAGCGGTTCCACATCAGCGATTGGATCGCGGGGGTCGAGCTTTCGATCAAGTCGAAGATCCAGAACGATCCGCCGGGACGAAGCGCTCGATGCAATGCGGCGAAAACGTCGTGCCACTCGCGGTCGGTGCGCAGATGGTGCAGCGACGCGGCGGCGAGGACGATGTCGATGCTATTGTCGGCGATGTGCAGCTCGCGGATGTCGGCTTGAATCGGCGTAACGCGGCCGGTTGTCGACCGGCCGACGCGCTCGGCGGCCCGATCGAGCATCATCTGGCTTAGATCGACCAGCGTCAGATCGAGATTCGGCAATCGCTGGAGCAGCTTGAGCGAATAGTTGCCGGCGCCGCAGCCGACGTCGAGCGCATGCCGGGCATGGGGCGTCGTGGCGGCCGCCGCTTCCGCGACCAGCGCCATCGCCAGCGGAGCATCGACGGTGGCCGATTGGCCCGTGTCGAGATTCGAGAATCGTTCGACTTCGGCATCAAACCGCTGCCGAATTTCTTCAACGCTAGACTTCATCGCTTTCTCCGAACAGAATTCTTTGCGACCTTCGCGCCTTTGCGGTGAGTAAACGAAGATTGGTCACCGCGAAGGCGCGAAGAGGAAGAGGGATGGTGCGGACGGTGGGTGGGTGCGGTACAATCGGGGCCGGCGTTGGTTTCAATTGGCAGGGGACTGAACCTACGGTTTTTTCAGGAATTGCGACCCATGGATTATGAAGCACGATTGGCGGAGTTGAAACTCGAATTGCCGCCGCCCGCCAAGCCGATGGGGGTTTACAAGCCGGTGGTCGTGGTCGGCGAAATGGCCTATGTGTCGGGACATGGGCCATTGCGAGCCGACAAGACGCTGATGTTGGGCCGGGTCGGCGAGGATTTGGATTTGGAAGGCGGTCGAGCGGCGGCACGGCAGGTCGGGTTGGCCATGTTGGCGACGCTGCGCGATCAATTGGGGAGCTTGAACCACGTTCGGCGGCTGGTGAAAACCCTTGGCCTGGTCAATTGCACCGCCGATTTTAACGCCCAGCCGGCGGTGATCAACGGCTTCAGCGAATTGATGGCCGAGGTGTTCGGGTCGGACAACGGCATCGGGGCCCGCAGCGCGGTGGGAGCGGTTTCGCTGCCGGGGAATATCGCGGTGGAGGTGGAGGCGATGTTTGAAGTAGGGGGCTAGGGGCGAGAGACTAGTGGTTAGTGGCTAGCGATTAGTGACGAGGAACTTTGGATGCATCAAAGCTTTTCGATTCGGTCCTGGGTATTTGCCGTCTGTGCGATCGGGGTTTGTGGTTGCGGACGGAATGATGCGGTTCGACCAGACGCGGCGACGGGTTTGGTCAGGGCGTTTGTTGCCGCCAGCACGCAGGATGCCGTCGGCGATTTGGCCAAGGAGTTTGCGCGCGACACCGGCATTGAAGTGAAAGTCAATCCGGGTGCTTCGAACACGCTGGCCAATCAGATTGTCAATGGCGCCGAGGCCGATGTCTTTTTATCGGCTAACGAGCAGTGGGCCGACTCCGTGAAGGACAACGGCTTTGCGGCGGAAATTCGGCTGCTGCTGACGAACGGCCTGGTAATCGTCGTGCCGAAGGGAAACCCGGCCGGAATCAAACGGCCGGAGGATTTGTCGGGAGCGAAAATCGAGCATGTCGCTTTGGCGGGCGAAAATGTTCCGGCCGGCATTTATGCGAAGCAGGCGCTTGGAGCGGGGCATGTTTACGATGAATTGGAAAGAGACAAGAAGATCGTGCGCGGCAAGGACGTTCGGGCGACGCTGAATCTTGTCGAACTTGGCGAGGTAAGCGCGGGAGTGGTCTATTCGACCGACGCGGCGATGTCGAACCGCGTCGAGACCGTTTACTCGTTCGATGAAAAGTCGCACGATCCGATTCGGTATCCGCTGGTATTGTTGAAACATGGCCAGCAGAATCCAGCGGCGCGGAAGTGGTTCGATTATCTCGGCTCGGCGGCGGCGGTGAAGGTTTTCGAGAAGTACGGGTTTCGGGCGTTGAAGTGACATATATGGGATTTACTGTCGAGCAATGGCAAGCCATCGGGCTCAGTTTGCGGGTGGCGATCGTCGCGGTGTTGTTGAGCCTGCCGTTTGGCTTGGCACTGGCGTGGCTGCTTGCCCGGCGGCAGTTTCGCGGCAAGGCGATTCTGGAAACGATGATCAATCTGCCGTTGGTGTTGCCGCCGGTGGTAACCGGCTATTTGCTGCTGGTGGCGTTTGGCCGCAACGGTTGGATCGGGCAGTTTCTCGATCGCTGGTTTGGATTGCAAATTATTTTCACTTGGAAGGCTGCGGCGTTGGCGTCGGCGATCGTGGCGTTTCCATTGATGGTGCGCTCGATTCGTTTGGCATTGAGTAGCGTCGATGTTCATTTGGAGCAATCGGCACGCACGCTCGGCGCCGGGCCGTTCGATACGCTATGGACGATCACGTTGCCGCTGGCTCGGAATGGGATCATTGCCGGCTGCGTGCTGGCGTTTGCTCGCAGCATCGGCGAATTCGGCGCGACGATCATGATTTCGGAGAATACGCAAGGCTCACGCACGATTCCGCTGGAGATTTACAATTTGCTGGAGTCGCCCGGCGGAGTGCAGCGGGCGCAGGGATTGGTGTTTGCATCGATTGCGATCGCGGCCGTCGCCATGTTGATCGGCGAAATTCTCGAACGGCGCGGATTGCAACGCTCGGCGGCGGCGTGATCCCATGCCCCGGCTTCGTTTCCACTGCCGACATCAGTTTCCCTCGGGCTTCATTCTCGATGCCGAGTTCGAGGCGTCCGACGGCGTCACCGGTTTGTGCGGCCCCTCGGGCAGCGGCAAAACCACGACGCTGGGAATCATCGCCGGCACATTGCGGCCGCGGCAGGGAATCGTGCAATTAGGTGATCGTGTGTTGCTCGACACAGCGCGCGGCGTCCGATTGCCGCCGGAGCGACGGCGGGTTGGCTGCGTGTTTCAAGACCTGCGATTGTTCCCGCATCTGACGGTCGAGCAAAACATGCGCTACGGACTGAATCGTAGGCCGGCGCGGAAGATCGATTTTTCGCGGGTGGTCGAAATCCTGGAACTGCATGACGTCTTGGGTCGATCGCCGCGCACGCTCAGCGGCGGCCAGCAGCAGCGGACGGCGTTGGCGCGGGCCGTGTTGCAAGGCCCCGAGTTGTTGCTGTTGGATGAGCCGCTGACGGCCCTCGATGCCGGCCTGAAAGAGCGGATTGTTGTCTATCTGGAACGGATGCTGGCGGAGTTGCGAATTCCCACGGTGTTTGTCAGCCACGATTTGGCCGACGTGCGGCGGTTGGCCGAGCAGGTGATCCTTCTGGAAGCCGGCCGGGTCGTGCGTGAAGACAAGGGGTCAGGAACCGATTTCGGCCGAGAGTAGATTTCCGAGATGACAAGCGCCTTCGCTGAACCGACTGAAACCGTAAGCCGCTACGTCGTGGGCATCGACCTTGGCACGACGAATTCGGCCGTCGCTTATGTCGACACGGCGGCGGCAATGCGCCGCGTACGCAAATTCGCCGTGCCGCAACTCGTGGCGCCGGGCGTGGTCGAAGCCCGAGAGACGCTGCCGTCGTTTCACTATCAGCGCGCGGCGGGCGAGTTTGCGGCGGGCGCGCTGCGGCTCCCTTGGGATAGGGAGGAGCCCGATCATGCCGTGGGCGTGTTTGCGCGCAATCACGGTGCCATTGTTCCCGGGCGGTTGATTGCCTCGGCCAAATCGTGGCTCTGCCATTCGGGCGTCGACCGTTTGGCCGAGCTATTGCCCTGGCATGGCGCGGCGGATGTCGAGCGGTTGTCGCCCGTCGAAGTGAGTGCTCGGTATCTGGCGCACATTCGCGCGGCTTGGAATCATCAGTTTCCGAAAGAGCCGTTGGAAGCACAGGATGTCGTGCTGACGCTGCCGGCTTCGTTCGACGAAGTGGCTCGCGAATTGACCGTGAAGGCGGCGGCCCGGGCGAATTTGCCGCGGGTCGTGCTGATCGAGGAACCCCAGGCGGCCATTTATCAATGGATCGATGCCCATGAGCAGAATTGGCAAGAGCTGGTTCAGCCGGGCCAAAAGATTCTGATCTGCGACGTCGGCGGCGGCACGTCGGACTTTACGTTGATCCGCGTCGGCGTGGATAGCTACGGCAAAACGCAGTTCCATCGCGTCGCGGTCGGCGAGCATCTGATTCTTGGGGGCGACAATCTCGATCTGGCGCTGGCCCATCATGTCGAGCACAAGCTGGTCGGCGACGGCAAACTCGAGCCGCGGCAATGGTCGGTGCTGGTGCAAAGTTGCCGGCAGGTGAAGGAATCGCTGTTGGGCGAGAGGCCGCCGGAAGAATTTGTTTTGAGCTTGCCGGGATCGAGTTCGCGGTTGATTGGCGGATCGGTGCAGGTGTCGCTTTCGCGGCAAGAGGTGCAGGAGTTGCTCGTCGATGGATTTTTTCCGGAAGTGAAACTCGACGAAAAGCCGCTGGCTCGGCGATCGGGATTTCAGGAGTTCAGCTTGCCCTACGCTCCCGATGCGGCGATCACGCGCTACCTGGCGGCGTTTCTCACGGCGCATCGGCACGTGGCGCAAGGCCCGGAAGCATCGCCGACCGATCACGATCCGGCTCGGCCCGATGTCGTGCTGCTCAATGGCGGAGTGTTCGACGCCAGCTTGCTGCGCGAGCGCTTGTTGAACGTGATCGGTGGCTGGTTTCCCGACCGAAGCGGCAAATGGCAGCCGCAATTGCTCGAAAACAATCGGCGCGATCTGGCGGTTGCACGCGGCGCGGCGTACTACGGACTGGTGCGGCGCGGGCTTGGCGTTCGCATTGCCGCGGGGCTGGCTCGATCGTATTACATCGGCGCGGCGACGAATGAAGGCGTGCCGTCGGCGGTTTGCCTCGTGCCGGCGGGTGTCGAGGAGGGGCAATCGATCGATCTGACGCAATGCCGATTCAATCTGTTGATTCGTCAGCCGGTCGAGTTTCCACTTTATGTTTCCAGTACGCAGCTCATTGCCCGGGCCGGCGACGTGGCGCCGATCGATCCGGAACACATGACATCGCTGCCGCCGATCCGCACCGTGCTTCAATCGGGCAAGAAAACCGCGGGAGCGGAAACGATCGCCGTCAATCTTCATGCTCGGCTGACGGAGATCGGCACGCTCGATCTCTGGTGCGGCGAAACCGACGGCCCACGGACTTGGAAACTGCAATTCGACGTGCGCGCCGCCACGCGCACCGATCTGGCCGGCCACGAAAGCGCGGGCGAGTTGGCCGGGATCGTCGATCAGGCGATGCTCGACGCGTGCCGCGCGTTGATCGACGAGGCGTTTGGCCCGACGGCCAGCCGCGAGCGCGCCGCGCCGGATGGATTGGTGAAACGATTGGCGGAAGCGACGGAGATGCAGCGATCGGAGTGGCCGCCATCGCTGTTGCGAAATCTGTGGGAATCGCTGATGGAAGTCGAAGCTGGCCGCAAGTTGAGTCTAGCGCACGAAGCGCGGTGGCTGGGTCTGTTGGGATTTGCCTTGCGGCCCGGTTATGGCATGGCGGTCGACGATTGGCGGGTGGCTCAAACTCGGCGGCTGTTGACCGGGCTCACGTACAATAATCCAACGTGCCGCGCGGAATGGTGGATTCTGTGGCGACGCATTGCCGGCGGACTGCCGACCGGCCAGCAGCGCGCGTTGGCCCAACCGCTGGTGGCCGACGTTCGTGCGCTGCATCGTGCATTAGCCAAGGGCCGCGCGCCCGACTTCAAGCCGGGCTCGCACGAAGCGGCCGAGTTGTGGCGGTTATTGGGTTCGGTGGAACTCTTG
>Ga0182024_10023956_pt1 | contig 10886 bp, 8 predicted proteins | sample P32metaG_FD_120480 | JGI IMG/M metagenome (GOLD analysis project Ga0182024, IMG submission 120480) | Permafrost microbial communities from Stordalen Mire, Sweden - P3-2 metaG (Illumina Assembly) | ecosystem: Environmental > Terrestrial > Soil > Wetlands > Permafrost | place: Sweden: Stordalen... | reverse complement strand
TTGTAGCCGAAGGTGTCCATCACCTCGTCGAGATCCTTCTTGACCGCGATGGAGATCTGCTGCATCTGCTCGAAGGCCTCGTCGAGCGTGAGCGTGGGCACGTGGCCGAGGATGGATTTGAAAACGTAGCTCTCGATCTGGGCTTGCGGATTGCTCAACTTGTAGTAGGCGTCAAAAACTTTCTCCTCGACGACCTGAAACTGCACGGAGACGGGAATGGTGACAAAGACATTGTCTTTGGTTTTGGTTTCGACGTTGACCGCGGCCTGGCGCACCTGCAGATCAATGAAGCGCACAGTTTCGCACCAGGGCACCAGAAACTGCAGGCCGGGGCGCGCGATGCGGTTGTACTTGCCGAAGCGCTCCACGATGCCGGCGGTGTCGGTGCGCACGGTGTACATGGTTTTGACTACCGTGATGAGCACAAAGAGGCCCACGATACCGGCAACGACGAGAAGAAACGTGAAAAGTGCGGAGTTGTCCATGAGTTGTTTCGACCCTCCTCGACCGGGACCGAAGATTCGAGCGGCGCCCGGGCGGTGTTTTTCCGGTGCGAATGATACCGCATGCAGAAGAAAGCGGAGTTAGCGGGTTCCAGGATGGCGTAGACGGACTCTTGCTTTCCCACCCATTCGCAAGGGCGCGAAAAGGTTGGGACATGGAGGGAATGGCCGTGATCCGCGAAGATTACACTGGAAGGCGATGGCGGAGCGTAAGACGAAAAAGCGCAAGGCAGCGGAGCGGAAAAGCGCTTTGCTGCATCGGCTCGCGCAAACGCGAAATCCACTGGCCTTGCGCAAGGCGCGCGGGCCGTTCGACATCGTGGGCGATGTGCACGGCTGCATGGACGAGTTGCTGGCTTTGATGGAGGCCATGAGCTACCGTGTGGAGCGGGTGGGCAAGGAATTTGCGGTGACTCCGCCGCAGGGCCGGACGCTGGCTTTTGTGGGGGATTTGGTGGACCGCGGACCGGCTGCACCTGCGGTGTTGCGGCTGGCCATGGGCATGGCGCGCGCGGGCACGGCGCTCTGCGTTGCCGGCAATCGCGATATCGAGCTGGTGCGAGTGCTGCGGGGCAGCGCGGTGCGGGTGACGCGCGGCATGGCGCGGAGCCTGGACCAGATGGCCGCGGAGCCGGAGAGCTTTCGCGCCGCGGTGCGGGATTTTCTGCATGAGCTGCCCAGCCACCTGGTGCTCGACGAAGGCCGGCTGGTGATTGCGCATGCGGGGCTGAAGGAAGCGCTGCAGGGCCGTTCCTCCGCCGCGGCGCGCGCCTTTGCCCTGCACGGCGACGTCACGGGAGCAAAAGATGCGGCGGGTTTGCCGGTGCGCCGGATCTGGGCGGCGGCGTATCGCGGCAAAGCTTTGGTGGTGCATGGGCACACGCCCGTGAGCGCGCCCATGTGGCTGAACAACACCATCAATATCGACACGGGATGCGCCTATGGAGGACACCTGACGGCGCTGCGTTATCCGGAGCGCGTCACGCTTTCCATTCCGGCCAAGCGGATTTATTATCCGCCGCGCCGGCCGTTCCCGCCGAACCATACGCTCGATCGCGCGCGGAAGTGATGGTTCCACCGCTGGTGGGGGCAAAAAAAGCCGCCGATCCCGAGGGAACGGCGGCGCAGGTTTCGGCGGGAGTGCCGAAAAATTGAGGTCGCCTTGCAGGGCTACCTGCAAATTCAACCCTTTGCACGGCGGAAAGTTGCGGCGATCGAGCGGGTCTTGTCGCAACAACGCTGCGTATGAGAGCAAATACGAAGCTCGCTGCTTCCTTGGATGCGGCCTTTGCCGAGCGCGCGGTGGCCGGCAAGTGGAGACTGGCCGGCGATGGATGATCGAGAGGCGTGCGGCGGCTTACAATGGTCTTTTCTCTTTGGAGGGATCGATGCAACGCCGCCAGTTTCTCGCCGCTACGCTCGCCGCTTCTGCCGCCGCCGCTGCCCGGCGCGCACCTGCCCAGGCACCCGCGCCTGGGGCCCGCGAATTCTACCTGCTGCGCCGCTATCAGCTGAAGAGCGGCGCGGAGCTCAAGTTGACGGAGAACTACTTTGCCGGGGCATTGATTCCGGCGCTGGGGCGCATGAGCCTGGGACAGGCAGGCGCCTTCAGGCTCGACATTGGCCCGGAGACGCCGGCCTACTACCTGCTGATCCCCGGCGCTTCTGTGGAGATGCTGGCCGAGCTGGACCTGCGGCTGGCGCGCGATGCGGAGTTTCTCGCGGTGGCCGCGCCCTTTTGGAATGCGACGGCGGGCGCGCCCGCGTTCGAGCGCGTGGAGTCGTGGCTGCTGGCCGCCTTTGAGGGCTGGCCAAGGGTGACGCCGCCGGCCGCTGCGGCGAGCAAGGGCAAGCGCATGTTTCAGCTGCGCACGTACGAGAGCCCGTCGAACGGCGAGCACGTGCGCAAGGTGGAGATGTTCCACTCCGGCGAGTTCGAGATCTTCAAGGCCGCGGGCTTCTATCCTGTGTTCTTCGGTGACACGCTGGTGGGCTCGCGCATGCCGTGCCTGACCTACATGCTGAGCTTTGCCGACATGACCGAGCTCGAAGCGAAGTGGGATGTTTTCCGCAACGATCCGGCGTGGAAGAAACTCTCGGCCGATCCGCGGTTTGCCTTCGATCCGATCGTGATGAACGTCAGCAACCTGATGCTAAGCCCGCTGGACTGCTCGCAGATCTGAACGGCGGCCGGGAAGGGTTGCCGATGGGCACAGGAATAGATTAATGTTGACATAACTATCTAATAGGCATATATCTAATAGAACTATGGCGCGACGTTCCAGCTCCAGCCGGGAAGTTCTCCTGGGACTTTTGACCGTGGAACCCATGTCGGGTTACGACCTGGGGCAGTCCATCCGCGCATCGATCGGTTTCTTCTGGAATGAGAGCTACGGGCAGATTTATCCCAACCTGAAGAATCTGGCGGCCGCGGGACTGGTAACCGCGAAGACCGAGAAGCAAAAGGGCAAACCCGACCGGCGGGTCTACTCCATCACGCCGCGCGGGAGGGCGCACCTCAAAAAATGGCTGGCCGTCGAGCCGCAGCCCGAGGTGCCGCGCAATGAATTGCTGCTGAAGCTGTTTTTCGGCACGCAGGCGGGCCCGGAGGCTGTGATCGGCTACGTGGAGCGCATGGCAAAAATCGAAGGTTCGTTTCTCGAAAAATTCAGGCAGATCGAGCGCGAGCTGGTGTCGCAGATGCGGCGCTATCCCGACGTGCCGTACTGGCGGATGGCGGCGCGGTTCGGGCAACTGGAGCTCGAAGCACATTTGCGCTGGGCTGAAGAGACGCTGACGGCGCTGCGCAAGATGGAAGTGAGCCGGCGACGCCGGGCAAGCGGAAAGGAAAAACGCAATGCAAGAAAATAGTACGTTGGCCGGTAAAGGCGCCAGGCCGGCGCAGATCGCATCGTGGATGCACCTCGCGGGCTTTCTCGCGATCATGGCTGCGCTGCTGGTTCTGGGGCTCTACCAGCAGCACGCGGGCGGCGGCAACGGCACAGGATCAAATCAGGGGCCTGGGCAGCTCGCCAGCCACGGCTACGCAATCCCGATCTATCTCACGGCGCTCGGAATGGACTGGGCGCTCCTGTATTTCTGCTGGGCGGGCGTGCACCACCATGGCGGCAACTTGTGGGACCTCGCGGGCGGGCGCTGGGCGAGCTGGCGAGATGTGCTTTCCGACTTCGCCGTGATGCTGCCGTTCTGGGCCGTGTGGGAGGGCGCTGCATACGGTGTCCACTGGATCCTGGGTCCCGGCAATGCAAAATCCGTCGATAGCCTTCTACCGAAAAGTCTTGCCGAGGTTCTGGTCTGGATTGCCACGTGCATCACTGCGGGCATCTGCGAAGAGATGGCATTCCGCGGTTACCTGCAGCGCCAATTTCATGCGCTCACGGGCAACGCGGCATGGGCCATCCTTCTGCAGGCGCTGGTCTTCGGCATCGCCCACGGGTACCAGGGATGGCGAAATGTCGTGGTGATCAGCGTCCTCGGGGTTCTCTATGGCGTTCTCGCCGCATGGCGCAAAAATCTGCGCGCCAACATGCTGGCTCACGCGTGGTCGGACGTGTGGGAGGGCTGGCTAAAGTTCGTGGTTTGGCGCTGAGCCAATGCAGCCGTTTCACGCAGCCATTGCGGATCGCGAGCCGACAACTGCGAACCGTCGTCAATACTGGCCCGGGTGAGTCTGTTTGAAAAAACCGTCCCTCAGGGGCTAAAGCCCGCGCTCATTTTGGCTGTTTGCGGCACGACTGAAGTCGTGCCCTGATACAAAACCCCTCGGCATAAGGAATTCCTCAACAGCTTCAGGAGGCGGCGGGTAACTGTTCGCCGGCATTGGCTCGCACTATAATCGCGGCATGCCGTATCTCGCCGATCCGCGGCGCCGTTCGATGTTCCTGCTCCTGGGCGGGGTGCTGCTGTTGTTCGCTTTTCTGGGCGCATTGCAGGCGTTCAACATGTCGGAATTCAGGTTTCTCAATCCTGAAACCTCCGGTGAGACGCTGGCTTTTGTGGGCCTGACCGTATTGGTATTTCTGCTTCTGATGCTGCTGTTGACGCTGCTTTTCAGGAACATTCTGAAGCTCTATGCCGATCAAAGCGGCAGCGCCCTGGGAGCGCGGCTGCGCACGCGCATGGTAGCGGGAGCGGCCCTGATCGCCCTGATTCCCGCCGTGTGCATGTTCCTGTTCAGCTTCCTGCTGCTGAACCGTTCAATCGACAGATGGTTCTCGCAGCCGACATCGGAGTTGCGCGAAGATTCGACGCGCGTGATTCTGGAACTGGCGCAATACGCCACGGCAAATGCGCGGGTTGAAGCGGAATCGATTGCGGCCTCAGGCGCGGCAGACCAGCCCGTTGTCGATCTCAATGCGGAGCTTGATTCGCATCGCATCACGCTGGATGGCGGATTCGCGGTGATCTTTGACAAGGACCGGAGGATGCTGGCGAGTTTTCAGGATCCGCAGGAATCGAGCGCGGCAAGCCTGGAGACGTGGCTGGATGACGCGGAACCTGGGAGTGTCCTTCTGCAGGGGCCTCTCTCGCAAATCCTGTTGACCTCGGCGCAACGCGGGGATGAGACGCTGCTGCGCGTCGCCGGCCGGGAATTCGCGCTGGGCATGGCGGCCACTGCGTCGGGTAAGGCGGTGGTTGTCGCGCTGCCCTTGCCGCAAGGCTTGAGCCAGACTGCGGCGCAAATCCGGTCGGGCGCGACCGAATCCCGGCAACTGTCCCGCTCGCGCGGCCGCATTCGCAACACGTTCAGCCTGATGCTGTTGCTCATCACGGTCTTCGTGTTCTTTTCGAGCGTGTGGCTGGCCTTGTTTCTTTCCAAGCAGATTACGCGGCCCGTAGAAGCGCTGGCCGATGCCATGGACGAGATTGCGGCGGGCAAGTACGAGCATCGCGTGTCGGCGCTGGCGACCGGTGAAATGGCGGACCTGGTGCGCTCGTTTAATCACATGGCCGCCGATCTCGAAACCAGCCGCCAAACGGCAGAGAGCGCCCAGGAACAACTGACCGCGGCCAACCGGGCTGTTGAAGAACGCCGGCGCGAGCTGGAGACCATCGTGGAGACCATTCCTTCCGGAGTGGTGACGCTGGACGGCGCAGGAGTGGTGCTGCAGGCCAACCGCGCGTTTGCCGCGCTGTTGGGATTGAAGCAGGATGCTGTGCCGGCCGGAGAAAAGATTGAAAATCTGTTGCCCGCCGAATGCGCCGAAGATTTGGCCGGCGTGATCCGGCGCGGCTATCGCATGGGCGCCGCGTCGACGGAAGTGGAATTTCATGCCCGCGGTCGCATTGTGCATTTGGCCATCACCAGCGCGCGTTTGGAACTCGCGCCTGGGCACATTGGATCGGTGCTGGTGATGGAAGACACGACGGAGCTGCTGCGCGCGCAGCGGCAACTGGCGTGGAAGGAAGTGGCGCAGCAAGTGGCGCACGAGATCAAGAATCCACTGACGCCGATCGCTTTGAGCGCCGAGCGCATCGGCAGGCATCTGGAGCGCTGGCAGCCGGAATCGCCCAACATTATTCGGAAATGCGGCGAGGTGATTCTGGGCTGCGTGGGCACGTTGCGCACGCTGGTGGATCAGTTCTCGTCGCTGGCGCAGTTTCCGGCGCCGCAGCCGCGCGCCTGCTGCATGAATCAGATCGTCGAAGAAGCGCTGGCGCTTTTCGGCGGCCGGCTCGAAGGGATCACGGTGCAGCGCGATCTCGAGCCCGACCTGCCAGCGGTGATGGCCGATCCCGAGTCCATCCGCCGGGCACTGGCCAACCTGATCGACAACGCGGCGGAAGCCATGCAGGGCAGTTTGCTGCGCGTGCTTGGCGTACGCACGGCGCTGGTGGAAGACGGCTCGGCTGTCGAGGTCACCATCTCCGACACCGGCCACGGCTTGACGGAAGAGATTCGCGAGCGCCTCTTCCTGCCTTACTACTCGACCAAACATCGCGGTACGGGTCTGGGGCTGTCGATTGCGGCCAAGATTGTGCAGGAGCACGGCGGCACCATCAGCGCCGAGACCAATGCACCGAAGGGCGCGCGCTTCATGCTGCGGTTGCGGGTGGCGGAGCCGAGCGCCGAGCCGGCGTCGGCAGCAAACGGCGGGCAAATAGCGAAGAGACTCGTTTCATGAATCACATCCTGGTGGTAGATGACGAAGCGGAGATTCGCAGTTCGCTCGAGGAAATCCTGCGCGAAGAAGGCTACGGCGTGGCCGGCGCGGCCGATGCCGAAGAAGCGATGACGCTGCTGCGCGATGTGCCCTACGACGTGGTTCTGCTCGATATCTGGCTTCCCGGCCGCGACGGACTTGAAATCCTGGGGGAGATCCGCACCTGGCCGGCGGAGACGCGGCCGGAAGTGGTGATGATCAGCGGCCACGGCACCATTGAGACTGCGGTCAAGGCTACCAAACTGGGCGCGTACGACTTTCTGGAGAAGCCGCTTTCGCTGGAGCGCACTCTCATTGTGGTGAAGAACGCCGTGGAGGCGCGGCGGCTGCGCGCGGAGAACGTGGAATTCAAGCGCCAGTTCAGCGCCGCTTCGGTACTGACCGGCGAAAGCGTGCCGGTGAAAGCCCTGCGCCAACAGATCCGGCTTATGGCGCCGACCAACGGACGCGTGCTCATCTACGGCGAATCGGGCACCGGGAAAGAACTGATTGCGCGTTCCATTCACGCAGAAAGTTTGCGCCGCGACGGGATCTTCGTGGAACTGAACTGCGCGGCGATTCCCGAGGCGCACATTGAGGCCGAACTTTTTGGGGTTCGTCACGGCGCGCCGCCGGGCGCGATGCTGGAGCAGCGCGGCACGCTGGAGCGGGCCGATGGCGGCACGCTTTACCTTGACGAAGTGGGCGACATGAGCCTGAAAACGCAGGCCAAGGTGCTGAGCGCTCTCGACGACCAGATGTTTACGCCGGTGGGCGGCACGCAGCCGTTGCGCGTGGACGTGCGGCTGATTGCGTCAACGAACAAAGACCTCGAAGAGGAGATTGCCAAGGGCAACTTCCGCGAAGATCTTTTCTACCGGCTGAACGTGGTGCCGTTTTTCGTTCCGCCGTTGCGCGAGCGCAAGCAGGACATTCCGCTGCTGGCGCGCGAGTTTCTGGCGGAGTTCGGCCGCGAATACGGACGCCCCCGCGTCGAGATCAGTGAAGAAGCGCTGGAGGCGCTGGGCCGGTACCATTGGCCCGGCAACGTGCGCGAACTGAAGAACGTGATGGAGCGCGTGCTCATCCTCAATCCCCGCGTATTGCGCATCGAGCGCAAGCACCTGCCGCCGCTCACGCATAAAACCGGCGCGCGGTCCACGGAGGAGTTCTCGAGCCTGCAGCAGGCGCGGGACGCCTACGAGCGCGAATACATTCAGAAGAAGATTGAAGAGGCGCGCAACAACATCAGCCATGCGGCGGAACTGCTGGGCCTGGAGCGCAGCCATCTCTACCGGAAGATGAAGGCCTTAGGAATCGCCGTTCGCGAATAGCGGTGTATCGGATGTCTCCTGGATTTGCGGTTCCTCTCGCCGCTCCTGCGGGTGAAAGCGCCGGTCCATTTTCTTGGCGCGCAGATCGATTTTGCCGGTGCGGCGGTCCGGCCTCCCCAGGCGCTGGTCCTCCGCTTCGCTCATTGACGAAGGCAGCTCAATCGGTCCGGGAGCACGCGACTGTTGATGTTTCGCGGAATACCCATTTTCGGGTCTGATATACGTCGTCTTTGAGGCAGCAACGGCAGGCTCGGGCGCAGCCGGCGCCCCGTGCGGTGCTCGCGCGAGATCCTCGGCCGAGGGTCGCGAACCACTGGTAAGCAGTTTGTGCAGGGTCGGAAGGTTCGCGCGCTGGGTCTCCACAAAGTCCACGCCATCCACGGAAAGCGTGTACTGCGCATTGTCCGTCTTGGCTATGTAACCCTTCTTCTGCAGATACCACAGCGTAAAGTCCAGGTAGTCGCGTGGGAAACCCATCCGCTCTTCAATCTCGGAGAGGGCAATTTGAGGAAAAGCCGGACTTGTGCGCCGCTTGTAGTAAAGAACTGCCAGCACCGCCAGCCGCCGGTTCAATTCGCCCTCCAGCACGTCCATGAAATCGACGGTCGCGGCAAGCGGCTCCGGCGGCGTCTGGGTCCGTGCACGGGCCGCATCGTATTCTGTGCGGCGGTGCGGATCCGACAAAACGTCATAGGCAGCCTTCAGCAGGCGGAAATTCTCTTCGTGGCCGGTTTGGTTGTTATCCGGGTGCATCCGCGCCGCGAGGAATCGATAGACGCGGTGGATCGTCTCAGCATCGGCATTGGGGCTGATTTGGAGAAACTCGTAGTAATCGTGCATCGGTGTTTCCATAGTTCTCGCAGTATTTGTCTTGAGCCTAACCCATGCCTGAATCATCCTGGTATCCCGCATTGGTGGGAGCATGCAGCAGCGCTGCAACCGGCGCGGAATCCCTTTTTATTCTCCAATCGCCGCTAAGGCCTTTTCGGCGAGCCACATGGGCCGAAATGCAGGATAGCAGGGATCGCCGCTCAATTACGCCGGATTGGGCAAATAGCAAATGCAGCGTCAAAGTGCTGTTCCCGTTTCGGGCCGGGATCACGGTCTGGCGGTTCAAACTCCGCTTCATGCTACCCTAACCCTCATGCCACCAGCGGTACGGTTGGAGATCGAGAGCCAATCTCGGGCGACGCCCCACGAGCGTCCCTGGCTCTTTGCCTTTCTCATCGCGCCCGAAGCGGTAATTTCCCTGGGGCTCGTGGGCGGCGCGCTCACCTTTCTGTTGCGCGACGAGGGCGTGACGCCAGGGCGCGCGGCCAGCATCTCGGCACTGATTGCGCTGCCCCATGCCATCTATTTCTTCTGGGGCCCGGTGACGGACTTCTGGATGCGGCGCCGCACCTGGCTGATGATTGCGGCCGCAACCGCAGCCGCGGCGGTGCTGGCCGCATTTCGCCAGCCCACGCTTGCCACGCCGTGGGCGGTGCGATGGCTGTTTCTTGGCGCGTGCTTCGGCCCGGTTGTGGCGGCTGCGTGCGGCGGGATGATGGGAACGCTGGCGAGCGAGACCAATAAGCGCCGCGCGAGCAGCTTTTATCAAAGCGGGTCGCTGATCATCGGCGCCATCGCGGTGTTCCTCTTGTTGTCGTTCGCGGGGCGCTTCAGTCTGGGCGCGCTGGGCTGGATGGTCGCGGCCATGATTGCCGTGCCCGCGCTCTTTGCATTGGCCGCGCCGCCGCAATCAATGGTCCGCGAACACGGCGCGCGGGAAACCCTTCTGCGCATCGGCCGCGAATTCAAATCCACCTTTCTGCGCTGGGAAGCCATTCCGTATGCGCTGCTGGTCAGTTGCCCATGCGCCAGCGGCGCCATGATCGGACTGCTGCCGGAACTGGCCCGCGACTACGGCGTGAGCGGAGCACAGGTGGCGTGGATCAACGGCGTCGGCGGCGCGCTGCTGACCACTGCCGGCGCGCTCTCTGCATCGCTGATTCCCATTCGCGTGCGCGCGTCCATCGCGTTTTTGCTGGCGGGCCTGGCGAATACGGCCACACTGGCGTTGCTCTGCCTGGGGCCGCAGCGACCGGCCATTTACATTGCGGCCACGGTGCTCTATCTGTTTACCATCGGCGCCGGCTACGCGTTGTTTACCGCGGTGGTGCTCGAGTTCCTGGGCGGCTCGGGCAAGAGCGGCAGCTCGCGCTACTCGATCATCAACTCGCTCGGCAACATTCCCGTGGTGTATATGACGTGGCTCGACGGCCGCGGCTACGCGCTGTGGGGTCCACGCGGCATGCCCGGCATCGATGCGCTGGTGAGCGCCGTGGTGATATCGGTTTTGCTGGGGTATTTTGGGTTCGGCAGGCGGAGACGAGATCGCGTGAGTTAGGTGTGACGGCGCGATTTCGGGCTTTTGCTTCTCAGTCTCCCCGGTCTCAAAGGCGAGACCGGGGGCACCCGCGAGATCAGTTGGCCGGAGGATTTGGGTTGCGCAGGTGCGGGGGGACGCCCGCACGACTGCCGGTCTCCCACCCCAAGAAACAAAGACCGTTTCTTGGGGGCCTCGGTCTGCAGACCGGCGCTACACTTCGGCCGCCGCAGGCAAGAACGGACGGTCTGGGGTCGCGCTACTCGCGCGGCTGTTTGAGAATCGGCCCGATCGACTTGGGATTGTCGCCGGTGCGCGGATCGACGCGGAAATCCCACACCGACTCGTTGATATCCGACGAGGAGATGATCTCGACCAGCGCGTACTCGCCGATGGTGAGCTTTTGTTGCGGCGTGACGCGCAGCCAGTGATTGCCGGGCACCAATTCCACTTTCGTCGGGATGGTGTCCTCGTCCTGGGTGACGGTTCCGGTGGATCCGACTTTAATGGCGCCCAC
>Ga0182024_10023955_pt1 | contig 10888 bp, 12 predicted proteins | sample P32metaG_FD_120480 | JGI IMG/M metagenome (GOLD analysis project Ga0182024, IMG submission 120480) | Permafrost microbial communities from Stordalen Mire, Sweden - P3-2 metaG (Illumina Assembly) | ecosystem: Environmental > Terrestrial > Soil > Wetlands > Permafrost | place: Sweden: Stordalen... | reverse complement strand
TGGTGCTCGACGGCGGGCGCATCGTCGAGCGCGGCCACCATCGCGAATTGCTCGACCGGAACGAGGTCTACGCGACGATGTGGGCGCGCCAACAGGAAGCCGCCCGCCGCGAGGCGGCGATGGCGGAGGTCGCAGAATAAGGCTGGATTGACGTTGTGCGTCCTTCGAGGCTTCGCTGCGCGAAGCACCTCAGGATGAGGTTTTTCTTGGTCCATCATGAACTTATCCTCATCCTGAGGCGCGACCGAAGGGAGCCTCGAAGGACGCAATGTGCCTACGCAGCCTTCCGATGATCTAGCGAATACGATCCGCGCCGGCGACCGGCGGGCGCTGGCGCGGGCGGTGACGCTAGTCGAATCGACCCGGCCCGATCATCGCGCGGCGGCCGAGCAACTCGTCGAGGCGCTGTTGCCGCATACCGGCGCGGCGACGCGGCTCGGCATATCGGGGCCGCCCGGAGCCGGCAAATCGACCTTTATCGAGTGCTTCGGCCTCGATGGTTTGAAGCGGGGACACAGACTTGCGGTTTTGGCGCTCGATCCCGCGTCGAAGCGCGGCGGCGGCGCGATCCTCGGCGACAAGACGCGGATGATGGAGCTGGCGCGCGCGCCCGGCGCGTTTATCCGCCCGAGCCCGGCCGGCGCGGCGATGGGCGGGGTCGGCCGGCGCACCCGTGAGACGATCCTCTTGTGCGAGGCCGCCGGGTTCGACACGGTCATCGTCGAGACGGTCGGCGCCGGGCAATCCGAAACCACCGTCGCCGAGATGGTCGATATGTTCGCGCTGATCCTGCCGCCCGCCGCCGGCGACGAGCTGCAAGGATTGAAGCGCGGCATCATCGAATTGGCCGATCTGGTGCTGATCAACAAGGCCGACGGCGAGCTGTTGGAGCACGCCAACCGCGCCGCCGCGGATTACGCGAACGCGCTGCGCCTGATCCGGCCGCCCGTGCCGGGCTGGGAGGTGCCGGTGCGCGCGGTATCGGCGCTCACCGGTACCGGGGTCGACGCGGTATGGGACGATCTTGCTAGCTTTCGTGCGGTGTTGGAAGTCAGCGGCGACTGGCAACGCCGCCGCGCCGAGCAGGCCCGCGCCGCGCTGTGGACCGAGATCGGCGATGGGTTGCAAGCGCGATTCCGCGCCGCGCCGCAGATCGCCGCTCGCCTCGGCGAGATCGAGCGCGAGGTGATGGTGGGCACGCGCACCCCGGCCGATGGGGCGCGGGAGTTGCTGAAGACGTTCCTGCGATAAACCCTCACCCTCCCACGCGCAGCGTGGGAGGGTGAGGGTATCTTCAGCTACCACTCAGCCGCCGGATAAAGCCCCATCCGGCGAGCTTTCTCGATCACCAGCGCGGTCACCGCGTCGATTGTCGGGGTGGGTATTTTGACGGCGCGGGCGAATTCCTGGACCGCGGTGAGGATGCCGTCGATCTCGGGCGGGCGGGCGTGCTCGAAATCCTGCAGCATCGAGGATTTGTGGGTCGAGGTCGGCCGCGTGCCGTAGGAGCTTTTGAAATTGTCCGCGACATCGATCCCATGCGCCTGGGCGACCGCGAGCCCCTCGCGCATCAGGCCCTGGCTCAGCGCGAGCATCTCGGGATGTCGGCCGATGACGCCGATCGGCTCGCCGGTCAGCGCGCAGATCGGGCTGGTCGACAGGTTGCGCAGGAGCTTGTCCCAGATCTCGACACGGATCGTCTCGGTGATCGGCGCGGCGAGGCCATATTGCTCCAGTTCGGCCGAGATCGCCCGGATCCGCCGCGACACCGTGCCGTTGGGCTCGCCGAGGGTGAATTTGTTCTTGGTCATCGGCGAGTTGCGAATGACCCCCGGCTCGATGACCTCGTTCGCGGAATTGATCATGCAGCCGATGACCCGCTCATGGCCGATTTCGCGCGCCAGCGCGCCGTCGGGGTCGAGCAGCGACAGGTCGGGCGGCGGCGCCGTCGCCTCGGCGCGGTAGAGATACCACCATGGGATGCCGTTCATCGCGAAGACGACGCTGGTGTCGGGGCCGACAAGGGTCGCGATCGATCCGGCCAGCGCCGGCAATATCGACGATTTGACCGCGACGATGACGAGGCCCTGCCGGCCTAGCGTCTCGGGCCGGTCGGTGGCGCGGATGCGCGCGTGATAGCGCTCCTCGGCGATGTGGAGCGTGATGCCGTGCTCCGCGATCGCGGCGAATTGTGCGCCGCGGCACACCGCCGAGACGTCCGCCCCGGCGGCGCCGAGCCGCGCCGCCAGATGTCCGCCGACCGCACCGGCGCCGAAGATCGTTGTCTTCATCCTCAATCCCTGTTTCCGTGCGGGCGATGCCGCTGGTCAAGTCCCTCGGGCGCACCCTCGCCCTGGTCGTCGCCGCCTTGCTCCTATGCAATCGGCCGGCCGCCGCGTTCGACCTCTTTGCCACCCACGAGGTCAGCGTGCAATTCGCCACCGCGGACGGCAAGCCGATGGCCGATGCCGAGGTCAGCGTCTATCCGCCGGGCGACCCGACCCATGCGGTCCAGACCGGCCGGACCGACAAGGACGGCAAGTTCGAATTCGGCACGGACCGCGACGGGTTGTGGACCGCCGAGGCGCATATCGCCGGCGAAATTGGCCGCGCGACGATTCGCGTCGGCGGGCCGGATGGCGGCCGTTCCGGCGAGGAGCGGGGCGGGTTGTCGCCGTTCTGGGTGATCGGTGGGCTCGGCGTGTTGCTGGTCATGGCGGTATGGTTCCGGTTTCTGCGCGCCCGCACGCGCCGCCGCGGCTGAGCGCCGCTCAGCGCTGGTCTTTGTCTTTGTCGTTGTTCTTCTTCGGCGGCTGCTTGGGCGGCGGTTTCGCCGGCCGCTGCTGCTTTAGCGGCGGCGCTTTCGGCGGGCGCTGCTGTTGGGGAGCGCGGGCGTAGCCGCTGGGCTGCTTGCGCTCAGAGGCGTTGGGCGGCTTGACCGGCCGGTTGAGCTCGCCGCGATCGGGGCCGCGATAGGCTTCGCCGGCGTGTCGGGTGATCAACGCCGCCGCGCCGGGATTGGCGCGCACCGAGGCGGCGGTGACGCGGCGCATCACCTCGGCCGACGGTGCGGCGCGGCCGACGCCGCGGATCACGAACGCGGTCCCGGTGGTGACGGCGGCGCTGTGCATCGCGTGCGCCTCGGTGGTGAAGCGGCGCAGTGTCGCCGCCGCGTTCGGGTTGTCGCGCGCCGCCCGGGCGATAAACGCCGCCTGCTCGGGGGTGCGGGTGGTTTGACGGCCGGCGAACAGATTGACCCGGTTGGCCTCGACCAGCAGGCCGAGATCGCCGACGATCCCGCCGGGCCCCGCCGCGGCCGGCAAGGGCCGAGTGGTCGCCGCGGCCACGGCGCGTTGCTGCCGCGCCGCCGGCACCAGATCGGCGGCTCCCGCGCGCTTCAGCCAGGCATCGTCGGCGGCCGGGCGGTTGGCCAACGCGGCGCGCGGCGGCAGCCGCGTCTCGATCGCCTGCAAGGCCTGCGCGGCGACGGGGGCGGGCATTGTTTCAGGCGCCATCGGCGGTGTCGCGGCAGACGGCACGGCGATCGACCCGCCGGCCTGCAGGGCGCTGCTGCCGGCCGAATTGGTGAAGGTCGCGCTGCCCTCGCCGAGATAGATGAAATCGGGCACGGCCGGATCGACGATGCCTTCGGCGACCGAGCCGCGAATGCCGGTCTGGCCGTTCGGCGTGGTGATCTTGGTCTCCTGGTCGCTCGTGGTATAGGCGGAGACGTAGCGGAACACGCCGCGGGTGACCGCGAGCGCCTTGTGGCTGGTGCTTTCCTCGGGGTTGAAGACGAACGAGTCGATGCGCAGCGCGGCGTCGGGGCCGATCTCGAAGGTCGAGCCGTCGCGGAATTCGATGACCGCCTTGGCGTCGCCGCCGGTGGTGATGTCTTCCTCGAAGACGATGTCGTCATTGACCGCGATGTGGCGCGCCGGCACGTCGCCCGACTTTCCGTCGACATCGTTGACGACGAAGATCGAACGCCCGATTTGGCTCGAAGCGGGGTCGGCGGGCGGCGGTACGTTGTCGGCGCGCGCGGCGAACGCCAAACATCCGACTACGATCCCGACGGTCCAGAAGCGCCGTCTCATCAGTACGAAACGGGTCGAGCGGTCAGCTGCGATCGATCAGGGTCTCGATCAGGTCGGCCGGCCAGACGAGGCTGGTCGGCGCGCTATGCAGCGCCGCGCCAAACGACGGATCGATGTGGTCGGCGGGCAGGTCGAAGGCCATGTGATGGCTGAAATGCGCGAGCACGCCGGCGAGATAAAGTCCCGCCACCCATTTCCAGGCGTTCTGCTGCTCGGGCGTCCGCGCCCGAGCAAAGACGCGACGTCCCATCTGGGGAATTCCCGGCGGACCAATCATGATCGCACCTCGGCGACGGTGAACGCGGCCACATTAGCAACATTCCGAGCACTCGTCATCGCCGCAAATCCCTAAGGAAGTCGTAAGCGTCATCTGTCGGCGGCGCGCCGGCGCGACCAATTTAAGCCAGCCTGGGCTAAGCCAGCCCGGGGTGCTTCCAGCCGAGCCATTCGCAGACCGCGCGGCCCATCACCAGCTCCTTGTCCTTGCCCCGCAGCCACGGCAATTCGTCGGTGAACATTGTCACGCATTGACGATAGCTGCACGGCATGCGGGTGATGTCGGTGCCCCAGAAGCAGCGCTGCGGGCCGAACGCGTCGAAAATCTGCTTCAGGTAGCCGTGGATGTTCTTGTAGGGATAGGGCGCGCTCGAATAGCTCGGCGCGCCCGACATCTTGACCCCGACATTGGGCAGCTTGGCGAGCGCCAGCATCTCCGGCAGGTCGGCCCAGGCGTCGTCGTCGGCGCCGCCGGCGCCACCGCCATGCCGGCCGAGATGGTCGATGTGGATCTTGAGGCCGGGATGGCTCTCGGCGATCTTGCCGAATTCTTTCATATAGCCGCCGGCCAACAGGCCGACGACATAGCCTTGCTTCTCGCAGGCGTTCCAGAACCAGTCGAGCGACCCGTCCGTCCAGTAATGCTTCTGGCTGGGCTGGTTAAAGGTGAAACGAAAGCCGACCATCCCCGGCCGCGAGCGCCAGTCGCGCACGATCTCTTCCTTGTTCGGCGCCTCGAGGTCGAAATGCCCGAGGATGCGGAACTTGTCGGGATACGCCTCGACCGCCTGGACCGCCTGGACATTGACCGCCTCGCCCAGCGACGAGGGCGGATGCAGCACCGCGGCGTCGACCCCGGCTTCCTTCATCTCGGTCAGCGCGTCGGCGACATCGTAGGTCGGGATCTGCCGATGATGCGCCGACATCTTGCCGTTTTCCCAGATGTGGATTTGCGAGTCGACGATCAGCATGGCGTGCCTCCGGGGGGTCTTCCGGGTGATTAGAGCATGGCGGCCGGACCTGGGCCATCCCCGAACGCGGAACTTCATGCCATTGCGCTATAGCCACGATAGAAAACCGGCATTTTGCATATGAAAGCCGAGCCCTTACCTTTCCGGCAAGGCAACGGGAGCACGGCACATGCGATTTGGACTCTTCGGCAGCGCCCAGGCGAAGCGGCCTGAACCGGGCGCCGAGTTGACCGACAGCAGCCAGGGCTTCCGCGAGTGGATCGACAACAATGTCGAGGCCGAGGCGCTCGGCTTCCACTCGACCTTTGTCGTCGAGCATCATTTCACCGGGTTCGGCCAGGTCTCGGCGAGCCTCAATTTGTTGACCTGGCTCGGCGCGCGCACGACGACGCTGCGGCTCGGCACTGCGGTGCTGGTGCTGCCGTGGCACAACCCGGTGCTTCTCGCCGAGCAGGCCGCGACGCTCGACCTGCTGTCGGGCGGCCGGCTCGATTTCGGCATCGGCAAAGGCTATCGCTACAACGAGTTCGCCGGGTTCGCGATGCCGATGGAGGAAGCCGACGCGCGTTTTGATGAGTCGATGGCGGTCATCACCCGGGCCTTCACCAGCGACGAGCGGTGGAGCCACCAGGGCAAGTTCTGGCAATTCGAGAACGTGGTCGTCGAGCCGCCCTCGGCTCAGCGCCCGCACCCGCCGTTCTGGATGGGCGCCGGATCGGAGCGCTCGGTGCGCCAGGTCGCCGAGCGCGGCTACAATTTGCTGCTCGGCCAGTACGATCTAATGGACGACGTCGTCGGCCACATCGCCCAGTTCAAGCAGGACGTCGCGGCGCGCGGCCGGGCCTACGATCCGATGGATATCGGTGTCGCCCGCGCCGTGCATTTCGCCGACACGCCGGACGAATTGGAGGCGGCGCGGGTGCGGCGCCTGCAAGGCCATCTGCGCATCAACAAGCTCGCCGAGAAGCCCGGCGACGCACGCGAGCGTTTCGCCCGCCACGACGAGGCCGAGGTGCGCAAGCTCTGCGACGACACCGCGATCTTCGGCACGCCCGACCAGATCGGCCGCAAATTGGAGGCGCTGCGCGATGGCGGCGCCGAGTACGTGATCGTCAATTTCGGCGGCTCAATCAAGAACATCCGCCGCTTCGCCCGCGAGATCATGCCGCACTTCGCCGGCGCGCCGCGGATGGCCGACGCGGCGAAATAAGAGGGGCGGTCGCCGCGTTCGGGTCGACCCCCGGTTTCAATTCCTCGGCTAAAGCCCCATATAGAGGGGATGAGAACACATCCCCATGCCGAGGCGACCTACCGGGTGGTGCCGATCTCGGGCGGCGCCTTTGGTGTCGAGGTCAGCATCCCGGACCGCGCTCCGACGACGGTCAGCAGCTTCGCCGACGAGGCGGCGGCGGAGGCGTGGATCACCCGCACCAAGGAGCGCGTGGTGACCGAGGGCGCGGCGGGAAGATGGTTTCAGCGCGGCCGAGGCGGCTTCAGGAGCGGGTGAGCTGGTCCTCGCGAACCACCCGTTCGCGGCCGTCGACCTTTGCCTTGATGCGGTATTGCGGCGCGCTGCCCTCGTTGGGGAGCAGCCGGACGATCGTGTAGAGGCCGCGCGCGGAATTGTCTTCGAAGCGATGCGGCGAAAACCGCACATTCTGCCCGGATGCGTATTTGTGCGTCGCCATGGCCCCCTCCCGGGAGAAGGTGACGCCGCCCCGAGGGACAACCCAACGGGAAACCCGCAGGGGGCGGCGCCACAAGCCTGTCGGAGCTACTCCGCCTTGAGGGCGACGGCTGACGTCTTGCCCTGCTGGCCGCGCTCCAGCTCGTAGCTGAGCTTCTGGCCTTCGCGCAGATTGCCCATGCCCGAGCGCTCGACGGCGGAGATATGGACGAAGACGTCCTTCGACCCGTCATCGGGCTGGATAAAGCCGTAGCCCTTTTGTGTGTTGAACCATTTCACGGTTCCGCTAGCCATAGTAAGCCTTTCAAAGTCAATTGGCCGGCACTCGCGTATCGAGTGTCGGGTCAACCGTCGGTATAAGCGGATAGCAGGTCCGGCGCTCTGTCGAGCTACGAAATGCGAGCCGAACCAAAAGTCGACCGTTGTCATGTGGCCTCGACCAACGGTGGTTACAAGGAGCGGCCAGCCGGGTTTCGGCCCATTCCGCGGAGGTCGGATTCGTCCTGTTCCACCTGTTTTTATCAGACGAAGATCAGGCGGCTTTATCGTCATCGCGCCGAGCGCAGGCATACTGCGCTCGCCCCTTGCGAATAAAATCTGTCGTGGTTTCGGGCGTGTCATAGAGGGATTTATGAACGAACAAAAAGGCAACATTATGACCGTAGGCCCGAGTGCAATTCGTCCCGCGTTCGCCCAGCAAGCGGGTGATCCGCGATGACATCGCAAGCATTGGCGATTTTGCGAGATATGTTGTCGACAGTCTGCCGTCCGGCGACTTGCGCGTAATAGGTCCAGATTTCTTCGAGATCGGCGCGTGCCTCGGGCGGCCAGATGATCGCTCGCTTACCCTTCGACATGCGACAGGAGTTGCCGGCCAATCTGCTCCTGATCGGCCTCGGAAAGCCCCTCCACCTCGGCAATCGCCTGTTCGGGCGCCTTTGTCATGGCACGAGTATAGCAGATCGTCGGACGGAAAAGGGCTCAACAAGCTCGCCGCTGCCGGCGTCATCCGGCTCGCAAAGGCGCCGCCCGCGTCCCGTCGCCCGATACTCGCCGCGCGCGAGGTGCATTTCGAGATCGATTTTGCTTGGGTGCGAGTAATCGGGACCGATCACCTGCCCTCGTATCGAGTGGGGCTAAATTTTTTTACTGCTAGTGATAGTTGAAACCTGTACCCACAGGTATATACGCTAATTTTCGGTCGAATAACGACCAAGATCGGCTGCAAAAAGGAACTTCGGTCGATGACGCGATTTGCAAGCGCGCAAGGCTTGAATTTAACTCAGTCGGAACTCGATTTCGTAGACGTAGACGTTGACACTGACAATCGCCTTTATCTTGATCCCTATGCTATCCAAATTCGAGGCGATGAATGGTCAGCCAGCTGCGGGGACCACATAAGGTCGTTTTTCAACGAAGTCCTCGACGCCCTTCGGCAGGGTAACAACAAAAGGGCTGCGCATCTTCTCGGCCACCTACATGAGCCGAACGAAACCTTTTTAGGGCAATCTCGCGGTAGGCCACGTGGCCGCGGCGTGGGTGACGAAAAAGCCCGCGACTTAGCAGCAGCACTGAGGCGCAGCACTGCCTTTACCACAGGCGTCTTGTCGGACATATCCGAAGCCGAACTATTCATTCCTAATGTTGGCCCGGACACGATCTCGGACCTGACAACAAATATCCTCAGAAGGCTTCTCGCGGAATATACGTCATCACAATGTGAGCTATATAGCATCCCGACGCACAGATTTGGTGGCCTCGGGCCGACCTGGTCAATCACGAGTTCCGATTGGCGTTCCCAAGTATTGCAACTACCAGTTTGCAATCACCGACCCGTTTTGCTCATTCCAAAGCATTCGGTGCGCCGATCAATTTCATTGAATAGCCAGGAATTCTATAACCATCACATGGTCGAATTTCTTCGACGAGAGTACCTCGATAGCAGAAGCGCTTTAGTCCAGACTTTTAAAAGTGGCTACAAAAAGGGTCAACGGTACGTTACAAAAAAATCCGTGAAGGAAAAACACCCGCTGATAAAGGACGATCTCGCCACGTTTGTTTTGAAACATCCTGAAATTCTGGAAGCATATAAGAAAATTCAGGGTGCAAAGGGCCCCCTGGAAAACAACGACTTAGATACGGGATTCGACGAATGCGCGTTTGCGCGAGCTTTAATAACCCGGCTCAATCGCGTTCCGGCAGGACTGAAAAATGCGGGAGAATACCACTCGATCGCTATGGGAATCTGCACGTTTCTTTTCTATCCAGAACTAATTTATCCAGTGAAAGAAAAAGAGATTCATGTTGGCCGCAAACGAATCGATATTAAATTCACGAATGCTGCCGAAGAAGGATTTTTTCTAAGAATGGCGCAGGCACATCAAACTCGCGCGCTGAGCCTACCATTTGAGTACAAGAATTATTCGAGCGATATCAATAATCCAGAATTTGATCAATTAGGCTCTCGATTTGGGCATCAGCGCGGGTTCTTCGGTATAATACTGTGCCGATCTATCACCGAACGGCAACGTATCGTTAACGCTTGTCGCGACGCAGCAAACGACGGAAGAGGCTATATCCTTATTTTTAGTGACGCCGACATTACCATCATGTTGGAAAGCATCGAGGCAGGTCAGCGGCAAAGAATAGATCAATTTTTGCAAACGCGATTCGACGAGATCTCGCACTAGACGTTCTATTCCGCCGCCTCCACCAACAGCTTCCTGAACCACGCTTGCGCGGGTTCGCTGGTGGTGCGGCGGTGCCAGGCCATGGAGATGGTGGCGGAGAAATCGACCGGGAGCGGCATCGTCGCGAGCTCGGCGTGGGCGGCGATGAGGGTGGCGGCGCGGCTCGGGATCGTGGCGATCAGGTCGGAGCTGGCGAGCGCGGCGGGGATTGCGAGGTAGGTCGCCACCAGCAACGCGACACGCCGGCGTTGGCCGTAATCGAGGAGGAGCCAGTCGAGCGCGCCGCTGGTGTCGCCGCGCGGGCTGACCAGCACGTGATTCCGCGCGGCGTAGGCCTCGACCGAGAGCGGGCCATTGGTAATCGGGTGGCCCTTGCGGGCGACGACGACAAACGGGTCGCGGAACAAGAGCATCGTCTCGATCGTCGGCGGCATCGCGCGCAGATGGGCGACCGCGACGTCGATCGCGCCATGCTCCAGTTGCTCGGCGGCGTCGGCGCCGTTGAGCGGCAGTAGGCGCAGCATGGCGTTGGGCGCCTCGCGCGAGAAGGCTTCCGCCAGGCGGCCGACCAGCGCGACCTCGGCGTATTCGCCCATCCCGGCGGTGAAGATGGCGCTACTAGTCGCCGGCTCGAACCCGGCGCCGAGGTTGAGCGCCGCCTCGATCCGCTCGATCGCCGCCGAGATCAAGGGCGCGATCTCGCGCGCCCGCGCGGTCGGCTCCATGCCGCCCGGGGTGCGCACGAAGAGATCATCGGAGAACAGGCCGCGCAGCCGGGAGAGGGCGTGGCTCATCGCCGGCTGCGACAGGCCGATGCGGCCGGCGGCGCGGGTCACCGCGCGCTCGGCGTTGAGCGCGTCAAAGGCTTTCAGCAGGTTGAGGTCGACCGCGCGTATATCCATGATAGGAATGAATAGCATAATAACAATCGATTTGATAGATGGCGCCACGTACACTCATATGCCATCAGCGAATTACCCAAATGGGAGACAGAGCGATGGATACCGCCCCGCGCCTCAGCCATGTCGGGCTTTATGTCCACGATGTGCCGAAGATGATCGATTTCTACACCAGCGTGCTCGGCTTCGTGGTCAGCGACGGGGCCGAGGACGGGCGCATCACCTTCCTGTCGCGCAACCCGTCGGACCATCACCAGGTCGTGCTGGT
>Ga0182024_10023954_pt1 | contig 10889 bp, 11 predicted proteins | sample P32metaG_FD_120480 | JGI IMG/M metagenome (GOLD analysis project Ga0182024, IMG submission 120480) | Permafrost microbial communities from Stordalen Mire, Sweden - P3-2 metaG (Illumina Assembly) | ecosystem: Environmental > Terrestrial > Soil > Wetlands > Permafrost | place: Sweden: Stordalen... | reverse complement strand
CGATCGGAGCCGATGCCCTATTACATGCGCAACTCCGACGGCGACCAGCTCGTGTTTGTCCATCGCGGCGAGGGTGTGATCGAGACGGACTTCGGGCCGATGCCGTTTGAAAAGGGCGATTACATCGTGCTGCCGCGCTCGGTGACGTATCGGCCGGTGCCCAAAACGACCGACAACTTTTTCCTGGTCATTCAATCGAAGGGCGAGTTCGATGAGCCGGACCGCGGTTTGCTCGGACAGCATGCATTGTACGATCCGGCGGTGATTGTAACGCCGGAGCCCTCGGCGATGCTGGACGGCGAGCCTCCGGGAGGCGGCCATGAATGGGAAGTCCGCGTCAAACATGAGGACGAATATTCGAAGGTCTTTTATCCGTTTAATCCTCTTGATGTCGTCGGGTGGAAGGGTGACCTGACGGTATGGAAGATCAACATGCGCGACATCCGGCCGGTGACAAGCCATCGGGCGCATCTGCCTCCGAGCGCGCATGCGACGTTCGTGACGCCGGGGGCGGTGATCTGTAGTTTTCTTCCGCGTCCTCTGGAGCAGGACCCGGCGGCTTCGCGGGTGCCGTTTTTCCATCGCAATACCGATTACGACGAATTTATTTTCTATCACGACGGAGACTTTTTCAGTAAAGACAACATCAAACCCGGAATGGCGACACTGCATCCGCGTGGTATCCATCACGGACCGCATCCGAAGGCGCTAGCCAATCAGAAGCAGAAGACCATGACCGACGAGTACGCGGTGATGCTGGACGGTTTGAATCCTCTGCACGTGCTGCCGGCTGCGGAGCCGAGCGAGTGCAAGGATTATTGGGCGAGTTGGATTGCAAAGTGATCATCGATCCGTCGACGATTGCACCCATCAATACATACAAGCTGCTGGTAGGCGCGGTGGTGCCGCGGCCGATCGCGTTCGTATCGACTATTTCGCTCGAGGGTGTGGCGAACCTGGCGCCGTTCAGTTTTTTCACGGTGGCCAGCGCGAATCCGCCGGTGTTGTGCTTCACTGCCTCGTTCCGCGAGCCTCGCAAGGATACTCTCGTGAATGTTCGCGCGACGAAGGAGTTTGTCGTGAACATCGTCAGTGAGGAGTTCGCGGCGAAGATGAACGTCACTTCGGGGGAATATCCGCACGGAGTGGACGAGTTCGCGATGTCCGGGCTGACGGCTGCGCCGAGCGACATGGTACGTCCGCCGCGCGTGAAGGAATCGCACGTCAACATGGAGTGCAAGCTGCTGCAGACCATCGAGGTCAGCAATCAGCCGCTGGGCGGCACTCTGATTCTGGGGCAGGTGGTGCGCTTTCACATTGACGACACGATTGTGGAGGAGTTTCGAATCGATCCCGATGCGCTGGCCGCGGTGGGGCGCATGGCGGGCAATACTTATACCAGGACCAGGGATCGTTTCGATTTGATCCGGCCGCAGATTGTAAGAAAATGATTCACGCAAAGGCGCTAAGCTCGCAAAGAAAACCAAATGTTGTTTATTACTGAAGATCAGGTTCGGGTACTGTTGCCGATGCGCGATTGCATCCGTCTGATGCGCGGTGTGTTCAAGGATCTGCGAACGGGCGCGGCGCTGAACCAGGCGCGGCGGCGGTTGATGCTGCCGACGGGGTCGACGCTGCACAGCCTCGCGGGAGCGTGGGGAAAATATTTCGGGACGAAGATTTATTCGTCGAATCCGAAGGTCGGAGCAAATTTTTTCTTCCTGCTGTTCGATGCGGAGACGGCGCGTCCGCTGGCTCAGTTCGAGGCGAATTGCCTCGGTCAGATTCGCACGGGCGCAGCCTCGGGATATGCGACCGATGTTCTTGCCGCGCGAGACGCCTCGACGCTTACGATTATCGGCAGCGGTTTTCAGGCGCAGACTCAATTTGAGGCGATTCGTGAGGTACGGGCGATCAAATCGGTCCGCGTGTGGAGCCGGAATGAAGAAAAGCGCGAGAAGTTCGCGAACCTGATCGGCGCTACCGCTTGCGCCACGGCCGAACACGCGCTTCGCGGAGCGGATATCGTTGCGACGGCGACTTCGGCGAAGGACCCGGTGCTTGAATCGGCGTGGATCGCGGCGGGCACTCATATTAATGCTATGGGATCGAACCAGGCGCAGAGGCGCGAATTGCCCTCGGACCTGATTGCGCGTGCCCAGTTGATCGCGGTCGACTCGATTGAGCAGGCGAGAATCGAGGCGGGAGATTTGCTGTTGGCTCCGGTCGATTGGGCGGATCCTAAGATTGTCGAATTGTCGAGAGTCGACGCGCGCCCGGCGGGTTCTCCGGTGACGATTTTCAAATCGCTTGGGCTGGGAGTCGAGGACGTGGCCGCAGCGGCATTTGTTTACGAGCGGCTATCATAAGGCAGGAGTCTCCAGATGAAAATACGCAATCTCGCATTGGCATTGGTTCTGGCAGCACCGGTCATGCTGCAGTTCGCAAGCGCGCAGGACGCAAAGAAGACGGATGAGAAGCCCGTTAAGGAAGCGCAAGACCCTGTATGCGGAATGATGGTCGATAAGGCGACTGCGCCGAAGACCGAGTTCAAAGGCAAGACTTACTACTTCTGCAGCATCGATGAAAAGAAGGAGTTCGACAAAGCGCCGTCGACTTATATCAAGGTAGAGAAGAAAGAGACTACTAAGAAATAGTTTGTGAGGTTGCCTGGCGATTTCGTTAGCGTTTTTCGGCGTTTTGCCTACTGAGCCGCGACCGTCAGTGAGCGGATAGATTCGAAATGGCCAGGTTAGCGAAGACCATGAAGTCTGCCCGCATGCTTACGCATGGCGGCTCGGCCTAAGCGCTGCATTTGCTCTTTGAAACTATGGGATGACCTGCTCGGAAATTATTCCTGAGCGGTCATCTGGCTGTCGGAATCGCGCCAGGCACTCAGTTTGAGGCGGCGGCAGACCCAGCACAGGCCTTCGGTCGAGATGGGCGCGCTCTCCTCGCCGCAGATGATGCAACCCTTCGGCTTCGTAATCCGCTCCGCTTCGATCGCAAGACGCGCCTGCTCGATGATGGCATCGGGCGTCGCCGTTTCCACGACGGGAGTTCCAGGTGACGGCGCTTCGCGTTTCTTTCTCACAACCCCACTATAGCAAGTTAGGCCGCACGTTCGAGGTGCATGATGTATCCGGCGTCGAGCGAACCGGAACAGCGAGGGCACTTCTGGCCTCGTTTCACATGAATTTGCTTCGGCTGATGCTCCACCGTGGCGTCGACGGTGTGGGTGCACATGGGGCAATAAACTTTCGCGGTGCTCGTGGGGGCGGGTGTTATATTTGTCATACTCCGTCCTCCTTCACCCATATCGACGCAGTTCGGCATAAAAAAGCTTCGGGTTTTTTTCCGAACTACGTAGTCCAATTGTTTTACCCTGATAATTCATGTCCAAAACAGCACTCCTTTTCCCCGGGCAGGGGTCCCAGTTTGCGGGTATGGGCAAATCGCTTGCCGACGCCTATCCGGAGGCCGCGAGAGTTTTCGAAGAGGCCGATCAGGCGCTCGGCTTCGCGATCTCAAAGCTGTGTTTTGAAGGCCCTGACGATGCGTTGAAGCTTACTGAGAATACGCAGCCGGCGCTGCTTATTGTGTCCGTGGCGGCGCTCGCCGTCTTGAAAGAGAAGGGAATTGTCGCGGATTACCTTGCCGGGCATAGTTTGGGGGAATATTCGGCGTTGGTGGCTGCCGGATCTCTCGAGTTCGTGGATGCAGTACGGCTGGTACGCAAGCGCGGCCAATACATGCAGGCGGCGGTGCCTGCGGGCGTGGGCGCGATGGCTGCTCTATTAAAGATGCCCATGGAAAAACTAGATGGCGTCCTCGCGGAGGCGGCGCAAGGCGAGGTGGTGACGGCGGCAAATCTCAATTCGCCCGATCAGCTTGTAATTGCGGGGCACGCGGGCGCGGTGAATCGGGCGGTCGATCTCGCCAAAGCCGCGGGCGCGAAGCGGGCGATCATTCTGCCGGTCAGCGCTCCATTCCATTGCGCTCTGATGAAGCCGGCGCAGGATCGATTGAAAGTCGATCTGGATGCGACAGAGTTTCGGGATCTGCGAGTCCCTCTGGTGAACAACTGGCAGGCGCGGGAGATTCACGCTGGCGTGGAGGCTCGGGAGGGGTTGTATCAACAGGTGCCTAACGCGGTGCTCTGGACGGATTCCATCCGTTTGCTCGCTGCGATGGGTGTAACGCGGTTCATCGAGGTCGGCGCAGGGGGCGTGCTGACGGGATTGCTGCGGAGTATCGATGCGACGGTTAGCGGAGTGAGGTTCGGCGAGGCGGGGGATTGGGAGAAGGTCGTCGGTTAGCTTTTCAGGGCGAAGACCTTGGCGCAGGTGTTTTTCGCGGCTGCCAGCGCGGCGCACATCCCACACCGCTGCACGGCATTCCTGTACCGATCTCGTCGCTCCCGTCTGGATTCATGGTCCACACCTCGGCGTAGGCGTTGGGGTTGGACTGCTTCATTCCGTTGATGTCGTACTCGAAGGCGATCTTCCTTCCATCGGTGGACCAGTTCGTGTCGCCCGCTTCATAAGGCACCTGGAAGTGGGTTAGCTGCTCCAGTTGGCTGCCGTCCGCGTTCATCGCGAAGATGTTGAGCTTGTTGCCGCCCTCGCGGTCGGATCCGAACGAGATCCGGGTTCCATCCGGAGACCACACCGGGTCGGCGCTGTTGGCACCAGTGTTCGTGAGTTGCCGGAGGCCGGTGCCATCGACGTTCATCACGTAGATTTGCAGATCGCCGCTGCCGTTCATGAGGCTCATGAACACCACCTGGTTTTTGACGGACCACCGGGGCTCGACGCTGAACAGGGTATTTGCCAGGATGGCGTGATCGCCCGTGCCGTCCGCGTTCATGATGCGAATATCGGTCATCGGCGGCATGTTGGGTTGAGGCGCCTCGTAAAGTCTCGCATATATGATTTTAGTTCCGTCGGGGGACCAGTTCGGAGTGACGTCGAACCCAGGCGTCGGCGAGAGGCGCTGCCGGCCGGTGCCGTCCGCGTTAATCACGTAAGTCGCGGCGCCATTGAAGCCGCGCTGATAGACGAGGCGCGTCCCGTCGGGAGACCACGTGGGAAAGTCTTCCGATTCCGCGCCGTTGGTGAGCCTGGCCGGGTTGGCCCCCCTTCCCGAGGCGTCCACATCCATGAGGTAGATATGGTTGACAGAACTCTGCTGGCTCACGAACGCCATCCGGCCCGGAATGTCCTCCGGCGAGGGACCCAGGTGCAGCCTGGCGTCGATGTAGGCGTCGATCGCACCGGTGAATGTAGTCGGACCGCTCTCCGGAAGGCAGAACTGCGGATGCGGCTCCCACGATTGAAAAAGCGCATAGCTGGGCCGGCCTCCAATCACTCCTTCGTAGGTCTGAAAACGTGCGACTACCTTTGCAGTCCACTCCTGATCGGAAACATCGCTCGGGTCGCCGATATAGATCATGCCGAACTCGATACCGCGCTGCCGCGTAGCGTCCTCCAGAGGCTTCACGATCGCCGGCCACGCACTGTTGCTGAAGTCGGTGTCGGCAAAAAAGAACGGGAACGGCGCACCCGCAACGGTCTGGTAGATGTCATGCCACTGCCCGAGCGCGGTAACCACGTCGGACCCGTAACCGCCGGCGATAACCGGCTCGACGTCGCCAACCGCCGCATTCGGATAGACGGTTCTCACCAACTGCGCATACGCCGCCACCGCCGAGGCGACTTCCGAAGTCGACAGGTGGCACGAGCGCGGATCGTTGACCACGCTGCCAAAATAGTACGGCTCGTCCACTTTAACGAACTGTACGTTGGCGCCGAGCGCCCGCAACCGCTGAAGGTAGGCAACCGTGAAATCGTGAAGCGATTGCCCGTAGGGCACAAAACCTTCGACCCCTGAGCCGCAAGTGGCGGTCGCCTGGAGCGCAGGCGCCTCGATTTCGATACCCATGTCACGCGCATTGAGAAACGCCACAATTGGCTGGAGAACTTGGTCGCTCATCGAGGCGATCCACCCCGCGTAGAACCCCATCACGTGCGTGCGCCCCATGGCACGCGGCCACGGCGCGGACGCGGTGAACAGCGAAAGGAAATCCGTCGACCCGACAGGACCGAACGGGCCACCGGTGCCCGTCGGCTGAGGATGGAACCAAATGGCCGCCTCCGGCTGGGGAGGAAGGCGGCGCACCACGTCCTGCCCGTCGCTTCTGATCAGGGTGAAAAGAACCGAGGCTCCGAAAATGATAAGCCTGCCTTTTAAGTTGATCATTCTTGCTTCGATTCGCTGCGCAGTGTCTGGAGTCGATGCTGCTGCTCCGCTGTCAGATTGTTCTTGATACGCACCAGCAGCGAAATTTGGGCGCGCTTGATCTCGTGCTCCGACGCCAGAACCTTATCCAACTGCGCAGCCACTTGCGCCTCATCCGCCTTCGATTGCTTCAACAATCCAATCAACCCCTCCATCGCGTCCTGCAGTTGCCATTGCAGTTCGGTGAACCGCGTTTGAGCCTTCAGCACCTCCGCGCGAAGATACGTCTTCTGTGCTTCGCTCAGGCCGATCGCGTTCTGCCGCCCCATCACCAGTTCCGGCGGAAACAGCAAATCGCTCAGCGGATCGGGAGCGGGCGGCTGTTGCGCGCCGAGCCACGAAGTTAGAATCAACAGCGACGCGGCCGGTAACCAGAATCTATTGCGCATGTATTTCTCCTGACGGCTTAATTTTGAAAAATCCTTCGCCCAACTGCGGCGTCGTGGTCCATGCCGCCGCGACCGGAGGCCGCAGCAGCGCCTGCGTCGGCGAACGCCACGTTGACAGGGCCGTTACCTCCGTCTTAAGAGTCGGACGCCGCATCCACATAACGATCGCCATCAACACCACCACGCATCCAACGGCGGCCCATCTCCACCACCGGCGAGGTTCCGCTCGCCCTACTACCCGCGCCATCACTCGTTCCGGTCCGTACACCGGCGGCTCGACCGCCGCTCGCCGATCGAGAGCCTCATCGATCCGCGCCGCCATCGCCCGGCTCTCGCGCAACGCGTTCTCACAATGTGGACAAACCGCGAGATGCGCGGCCAAGGCAGGCCCCGCCGCATTGCCCAGGGCGCAATCGGCGATTGCTTCCATCCAATGCGTACAATCCGTCATCGCGTCACCTCGCGCAACAGTTGACGCCTGGCCAGATGCAGCCGCGACCGCACCGTTCCCTCAGGAATTCCTAGAATCCCGGCCACTGTCCGGACGTCCATCTCCTCCACTCCAATCAACAGCACCACCGCCTTCAATTTCTCCGGCAACAAGTCCACCTGCGCCCGCAAGCCGATCTCGAACTCGCGGTCCGATGCCTGCGTCTCCGGATCTTCCGAGGCCGCCCGGCTTGCTACCCATGCGCCATCCCGTCCCATCGCCCGCGCCTTCCCCCGCCGCCGGTTTAATGCCAGCCGCCAACTCGCGCGGGCAACCCACGGCCGAAACCTTTCCGGATCGCGCAGGCTGTCGAACTTCCTGTACGCGGTCAGGAATGCATCCTGCGCCACCTCCTCCGAATCCGCCGCGTTGCCGAGCACCGAATACGCGACCCGATACACCAGCCGGTACGATTCGCGCATCAGTCGCTCAAAATCCGCCCTCTCCGGACCCGGCTCGCGCATCGACGATATTCTCGCTTACTCCCCTGGCTCAATCAATCGACCTTGCATGCGGCGATCTCCCTGCCACTAAAGACACCGCGGCGCCAAGGCGCGTTCAGTAAATTAAAGAATTGGTTTCGCACCCGGCGAAAGCGCTATGCTGAATTCTTTCGTGGCGACTCAGCAACATCTCGGCTTTGAGGACGGCGCCTTTGGAACGTCTCGAAGTCCCAATCCGATTTTTTGTCACCAGGAGTTTTTGGAGAATCTTGCCGAGCGGGGCCAGGATTCGATTGCACGACGGGTGGCGTTCCTTCTGCAGCGGCTTTCTGTCGATTCCCGGCGCGTGCATTACAAATCCACGCGAGGTCTGAATCAAGGCTGGAGACGATCGCGGCTCGGAGGCAATCGCGGCAGCCATTTTTACGCGTGGTGGGCTCCGAAGAATGCCCTGCCGCTGAAGGAATCCGGCGGATTCGGCGAGGCGCCCGAAGGGGCGATCTTTCTGCGCGCCATCCGGCATCACGACGACCATTCGGAACTTCCGTCGCATGCGGTGGCATCGCATTATCTGCCCGTGACGGTGCAGGATCTGCGGCGCGAGGAATACGCGCCGTCGCCGTGGACGCAACAGCAGGCCCGCTTCGCGGCGGCACGGGCTCCGGTCCGTTTACTGAAAGGGCACCCCGGTTCGGGCAAGACGACAGCGCTGTGGCATGCCGCCGACGCCGCGGGAAAGGAGCGCATCCTCTATGTGACCTATTCGTCGGACCTGGCGGCGCTGGCGCGGGAATATTTCGACCGGTTCTGTTCGTCGCACAAACAATTCGAGGTGATTACGTTTCCGAATCTGGTGCGGCGCATTCTCGGAGACGACGCGCCTTTTCTTCCGGAATCCGAATCGCGCCGGCGATTTTTGCGCGATCTGGCGCCGTTTTCGAGAACGCTCGGCGCGTGGTCCGATTCTCCGGCCGCGCTTTACGACGAGCTTCACGCCCATCTGATCGGGGACGCGCTTCCTGTGGCGATCGGGCGGTTTGCGGCTTGTTCGAAAGCCCGGGTTGCGGATAAAGCGTATCGTGAGCGGCGAACGCGATTCCTGGGAAACGCCCCGGTGTCGAGCGCGCTCGAAGCCGCGGGCCGCCTGGAGCGTCTCAGCCCGGAGGATCTCGCCGTGCGATATTTCCCCGAGCTCGCCCTGGCGCGGCGCGCGGTCGATAAACTGATTTCGGCGGAAGGCGCGTCATCGGCTGTACTGCACGGGACTGTACTGGCGGGCTTGGATTGCATTGCCGTCGACGAATGTCAGGATTTGACGCCTGTCGAAGCGCTGTTGATTGCCGAAATCGGCGCTCTGGTGAAGCGTGCGCCCTTGTTGCTGGCGGGCGACGAGGCGCAGACGGTGCGGCCGACGGACTTCGAGTGGGGTTGGCTCAGCGATCTGTTGCATACCCGTGTGGGCACGCCGTCGAGCCATCAACTGTCTCAAAACCTGCGCAGCCCGCGGCGCATCGCGGAGCTGGTGAATCGCGCCTGGGATCTGTATTCGCACCTGGAAAAGCAGGAGCGGCCCAGCGGCACAGGGCTTGCGGAAATCGAAGATGACGCGACCGATCAGATTCTTTACTGCACCGCCGCGCCCGGTGTCGAGTTGCAGGAACTGCTTGGCCTGCTCGCCGCGCGGGAGGGTCTGGCGATCATCGCTCTGGGTGAGACGGTTCCCGATTACGTTCCGGCCGCGCTCAAAGATGCCGTGCTAACGGCGGCGGAGGCCAAGGGGCTCGACTTCCATTCTGTGTGCATTCTCGGCGCCGGAAAGCAGATCGATCAGATTCTTCGGGAGCGGCATGTTCGGGCAAGCACCGATGTGGAGATGCTGCGCAAGCGTCTCGCGATCGATCAGTTGCGGGTAGCGCTGAGCCGGCCTACGGAGCGCCTGCTGTGGGTGGACGTGAACGCCGCCGATTCCATCGTCCGTGAGAGCCTCGGGTTTCTGAACGGTACCGCCGAGCAAAATCGCGTGTCGAGCTGCGTGCCTGCGGCACTGGTAAAGGCGCTCGAAGAAGACGAGCTCGATGTGGAGGAAAGAATTCTTCGCTGCCAGCAGGACGCGCGCCAATACCTGCACGTGCGGCCGGAGATCGCGTGGTCGAGAGCGCAGCAGGGAGTGATGCTGCTGGGCCGTCCTGGCTCGGTGGGGGCGGTGGAAGATCAGGCGGCGCGCGATGCTGCGTACCTTCTTTTAGCGGAGATTTGTTTTGTTCTGGGGATTCGCAACACGCGGTTGGCGGCGGAGCTCGGCAAGCCCGACCCGTTCATCGAGGCGAAGAATGCGGCAACGCAGGCGCGCCGGTTCGGGTTGGCATCGCTGATCGAAGCGGTGGGACGGGTTCAGGACGCCACGCAAGACCGGCGGCTGCAGGCTCTGGTGGAGATGGCGCAATCCATCCCGGCGCACAAGAACGAAATAGAGGGGTGGCTGCAACTGGAAATGAGCGCCCGTTCGAAGGCGTGGCTCGACGAACTGGAAGCGGCCGTTTTCAACGCGCACAACGCATCGGTTCTGACCAAGGTGCTGCCGCCTTTCTATGAGGCCCTCGATCTGCCGGACCGGGCGGCGCGCGTGACCAGCTTGCGGCGGCGCGCGGTCCAGTTGTTCACCAGGGAAAAGCGGTTCGGCGCCGCACTGGCGGAGTTAAAGGAGCTTCCCGAAAGACAGCCCAAACTGGAGGCCGCCTGTCATGAAGGCTTAGCCGATTATCAAGCGGCCGCCGATTGCTATTTGGCCGCAGGCGATCGAAAAGAGGCGCTGCGCTGCTATCGCATGGTTCCGGATTTCAAGGCCGCCTTAAATTTGGCCGTGGAAATGGGCGGACACCCGGCCACGGAATCGCTTGAGTGGGTCGTGAAGCTGCAAAAGCTGGTGTCCCAGCGTCCCGAAAAGTTCACGAAAGTGGTGACGGCGGAGGAGAAGAAGGCGCTGGAAGAACTGCTGGAGAGGGCCCTGGGAGTGAGTCGCCGAAAGCCGGCGATAAAGAAAGCAGCCGCGAAGAAATCGCCGGCCCCACGGAAGCGACCCTTGTAACCCAGTTGCTATAGACCCAGCCCGGCCAACACAACACAGGCGAAGGCAGGCTAGCGGAATCCCCGCCCTGACGGGACGGGGTTATAACCCAATACTGTTCACTTAAAGACATTTCTGCGGTATTCTGTTTTATGAACAGGAGGCTTGCGGATGGCGCGAACGATTGCAGAACTGCCCAAGGG
>Ga0182024_10023953_pt1 | contig 10890 bp, 10 predicted proteins | sample P32metaG_FD_120480 | JGI IMG/M metagenome (GOLD analysis project Ga0182024, IMG submission 120480) | Permafrost microbial communities from Stordalen Mire, Sweden - P3-2 metaG (Illumina Assembly) | ecosystem: Environmental > Terrestrial > Soil > Wetlands > Permafrost | place: Sweden: Stordalen... | reverse complement strand
GATTCCCATCACGACGATGTTGATCGCCAGCGCGATCAATCCGGTGTTGATGCCGCTGATCTGACCGGCACCGGCGTACGCGAAATACATGAGCGCGATGATCCCCGCGACGATGCCCGCGCCGACGGCAATTGCCGGCGGGCGGCGGTTGGTGACACCAAGGACGACGCCGGGGACGAGCTGGGCGATTCCGTTGTAGCCGATCAGCAGCAATCCGACGAGCGTCGTCTTCGCGTACGCCCAGAATCCGAACGCCAGCAGCGCGACGACGAGCACGAGGAGACGCGTCGTTCGCGTTTGTGCCGCCGCATCACGCGCGATGCCGTAGTCGGCGAAGACGTTCTTGCCGACGATGCTGGCCGCGGCGAGCATCTGTCCGGTGGCCGGGATCAACGCGGCGAGCGTGCCGGCGGCGGCGACGAAGCCCAATACCCAGGGCGAGTACGTCTTCTGCACGACCAGCATGAACGATTGATCGGCGGCCGCACCTTTGAGCCCCGGCAGCACCTCGAGCGCCGTGAAGCCGGCAAAGAAGACCAGCAGCAGCATCACTTGATAGAGCGGCAAGAATACGGCGTTGCGACGCAGGGTGTCCTCGTTGCGCGCGCTATAGATCGCGGCCATCGATTGCGGCCACATGAAGAAACCGCAGCCCGTCAGGATCGTCGTCGTGATGACCCAAGTGATCCCGTTGGGTGCCATCGGCCCGGCGATCGTCAGCCAGTTCGGATGACTCGGATCGCGCAGCACCGCATCGATCGCGCCTGCCGGCGAACCGAAAAAATGGATCGGCAGAACGATGCCGGCGAAGATCACGCCGAGCAGCACCATGATGTCCTTCACGATGCTGGCGAAGGCCGTGCCGCGCAGCCCAGTCACGTACGTGAAGATCGCGATGACGAAGAAGCCGGTGCCGACCGCAACGATCGGCGGAAAGGCATTGTAGCCGGCGATCCCCAGCAAGATCTGCAGACCCGTCAACTGCAGCGTCACGTAGGGAACCAGCATGAGGAAGCCGAGCAGCGCGACGAGCGCGCCCAGAAGTTTGCTCCCGTAGCGATCGGCGAAGAAGTCGGGGCCGGTGAGATAACCGCGCTCGCGTGCGATGCGGTGAATCGGCGGCGCGAGAAAGAACGAGATGATGTACGCGATCGCGCCGTAGCAGAGGATGTAATACGCCGGCGCACCCTTACCGTACGCCCAGCCCGCAGCACCGAGGAACGTGAACGTCGTGTAGATCTCGCCGGCCAGCAAGAGCCACAGCAGCAGCGCGCCGATGCGCCGGCCGCCTACGATGAATTCCTGCGGGTCCATCTTGACGCCGCGAACGGCGCCGAACCCGACGAGCATCGTGCCGAGCACGACGACCGCGATGATGCCGAGTGCGATCTGGGCGTTCATGCGCGCTCGCTCCGATAGGCGACCCACAGGAAGGCCGGCGTGATCACCACCCAGCCCACGATCCACGCCAGCACGAACGGTAACCCGAGAACCCGCGGCTCGAGGTGGTTCGCAAAAGCGACCCCGATGGTAAGCGCCAGCACGGGAATGACCGCGCAGACGATGGCAACGCTCCGGCCTCTCATAGCGGAGTCTTGTCCACGCTTGCCTCGTTTCCCGCGCCGAGCGCGACCCTTGACGATACGTTCTCAATATGAGAACATATCGAGGTGCGGGTAATCAGCCGCCGCGCTTTGGTGGAGTTCTCGCGCCAACACGCAGGCAGCAGCAGCCCGCTCGACGCGTGGTATCGCATTGCGCGAGCGGCTGACTGGTCAAACCTCGTCGAGGTGCAACAAACCTTCGCTTCGGCGGAAGCTGTCGGCGATCTGACAATCTTCAACATCAAAGGGAACACGTATCGCCTCATTGCTCGTATCCACTACCGATTGAAGATTATCTATATTCGCGCCGTCCTCGCCCACGCTGACTATGACAAGGGCGCCTGGAAAAAGCTATGAAGGCAATCAACGATCCGGTGTATTCTGCTCTCTTGGTCGAAGCGCGTCCGCATGTCATTCGAACCGACGAGGACAATGCGCGAGCGCTGCGTCGCATCAATCGGCTCATGCGCCGCAAGGAATTGTCGCCGGCGGAACGCGAGATGTTGGATCTGCTGACCCTCTTGGTCGAGCGCTTCGAGGAACAGCGTTATGCGCTGCGGGCCGCTTCGCCGCTCGAGATCGTGCGGGAATTGATGGAAGCCAACGGGGTCTCCCAGACCGAGCTCGCTGAACTCGTAGGATCGAAAGGACTCGCTTCGGAGATGCTGTCCGGTAAGCGCGGGATCACGAAAAGCCAGGCCCTCAAGCTCAGCGAGCGATTTCACGTGCCGGCCGCTGTCTTTCTCGGCCTTTAGGTGCGTGGTCAGAACGCCGGCGCGCCTCGTGGTCAGGACACCGGATGGCTGTCGGCGAACCGTCGCGTGTCGTGACCGTCAATCCGTCTGCTGCCCCGTACGTCTCGTCCGATGCGGGTGTCTTGACCTCAGTGCTCGTGATGCTGCCGTCGGATGCGGTCGACCGCCTGCCGCCGATCAAGGGTGAGCCTTCGCCCATCGCCGACCGGGCCCGGGAACAGCATGCGGTGTTCGTTCGGACGTTACGGGACCACGGAGTCGTCGTGCACGAGATGCTGCCGAGCAGCGAGTCACCGGCGGAGAGTCTCGTCGCCGACTGCGCGATCGTCCTGCGGCAGGGCGCCGTCATCGCGCGGCCGTCGCAGCTCGAGCGCCGGCCCGACGTTGCCGCCATCGAACGCCGGATTACCGAACTCGGAATTCCGATCGCCGGCCGCATCGAAGCACCCGGCTTGCTCGACGCGACCGACGTCGCGGTCGGTACGGACACGTTGTTCGTCGGAGTCCCGCGCCATTCGACCGACCTGCGCCGGCGGTCGAATGAGCTCGGCCGCAAGCAACTCGAAGTGATCGCAACGCAGCGCGGCTACCGGATCGTCGAGTTGCCGGTGGCGAGCGACGTTCAGCGGTTGCGCGACGTCTTTTCGATCGTCGGCGGCGACATCGCGATTGCGGCGCCGGAGCGGGTCGATCTCGTCGCCACGAGCGGGCTGCGAATCGTCGAGGTACCGCGGGGTGAAGAGCTCGCCGCAGGTGTCCTCGCGCTCGGCGAACGGCAGGTCATCGCCAACTTGCGCTTCCGCGAATCGGTCGCCTTGATGCGCAAGGCTAAGATCGCGGTCGAAGCGATCGACCTGTGGGAGTTCGGCAAAGCCGGCTTCGGCCCGTTCTCGCTCGCCCTCGCGGTGAAGCGCGGCTGAGCGCCGCGTCCCCCACCGTGCGGATCGCCATTCTCTCCGATATCCACGGCAACGTGCACGCGCTCGATCGCTGCCTCGACGATCTCCATGCGCGCGGGGGTGCCGATGTCATCGTCGCGGCGGGCGACCTGTGCGTCGACGGGCCGCGGCCCAAACACGTGCTCAAACGGCTCGAGCAGACCGGCGCGCAGTGTCTGCGCGGCAATACCGATCGGATGGTCGCGCAAGCCGATCTCGATCAGATCGATGCGGAGGATGCCGCTGCCGTCGCGTGGGCGCGCGCGCAGATCGGCGAGGAACGCGCGCGCATGCTCGGCCAGTTGCCGTTCGCGCTGACCTTCGGCGACGGCGAAGACGGTCTTCTGGTGTGCCACGCCAACCCGCTGTCCGACGACGAGCACGTGTGGCCCGACGCTTTCGACGACACGCTCGAGCGGATGTTCAACCACGTCACGCAGCGCACGATCGCGTTCGGTCATCTGCACCTGCCGTACGTTCGCGTGTGGCGCGGGCGCACGTTGATCAACGTCGCGTCGGCGGGACTCCCCAAGGACGGTGATCCGCAAGCGCACTACGCGCTGCTCACCCAGCGTTCGGGCGGCTGGGAGGTGCAGTCGCGGCGCGTACCGTTCGATGTCGAAAAGGTCGCGCGACAGTTGCGCAAGAGCGGAATTCCGGACGTTGAAAAACGCTTGACGACGCTCTATCGCCATCGCTATCCGAAACTCGGTGAGCCCGGCGCGGTGATTCCGTGAACGGTGCCGCCCCGGCGCTGCGCATCGAGAATCTCGTCAAGCGCTATGGTGACTTTACCGCCGTCGACGGCATCTCGCTGGTCGTTCCGGAAGGCCAATTTTTCGGCTTACTGGGCCCGAACGGCGCGGGCAAGACCACAACCATCAACGCGATCGTCGGCTTGGCCAAGATCACCGCTGGTTCGATCTCGCTGTTCGGCCACGACGTCGAACGCGACTGGCGCGCCGCGAGGCGGCTGGTCGGCCTCGCGCCGCAAGAGTACAACTTCGACCGCTACATCAACATCCGCGACGTGCTGATCTTCCAAGCCGGCTACTACGGCTTGCGCGGCCCCGAGGTGGCCAAGCGCGCCGATCTGCTGCTCGAACGCTTCGATCTGGCATCGAAAGCCAAGCTCGTCTACACCAAGCTGTCGGGCGGGATGAAGCGCCGTCTGACGTTGGCTCGCGCGCTGATCCATCAGCCGCGGCTGGTCATTCTCGACGAGCCGACCGCCGGCGTCGACGTCGAGCTGCGGCTCGAGCTGTGGTCGATGCTGCGCGAGCTGAACACCAACGGCACGACGATCATTTTGACCACGCACTACCTCGAAGAAGCCGAGGAGCTCTGCGACCGGATCGGCATCATCCAAGCCGGCCGGCTCGTCGCGCTCGAGACGACCGCGAAGCTCATCGGCGGCGGTTCGTTGCAAGACATCTTCCTGGAGCTGACGCGGCGGTGATCGTCAACGCGATCGGTTTCCAGACGCTCGTCAAGCGCGAGATGGTGCGCACGTTCTCGATCATCAATCAGGTGATCTGGCCGCCGGTGATCCAGACGCTGCTCTACGTGTTCATCTTTGGCCTAGGGCTCGGCAGCCGGATCAAGGACGTGCACGGCGTCTCGTACGCCCAGTTCTTGATCCCCGGCTTGATCATGCTGCAGCTGATCGACCAGACGTACAGCGAGAGCTCGTCGTCGGTCTTCCAAGGGCGGTTCATGAACTCGATCCAGGAACTGCTGATCGCGCCGCTTTCGGCGCTCGAAATCGTCCTGGGTTTCGTCGTTGCCGGGGTGGTGCGCGCGGTCTTCATCGCGCTGCTGATTACCGTCCTGGGCGCCGTGTTGGTGCATGCAACTCCGAGCGACTGGTGGCTCTACCTGCTCACGATCGTGCTGGTCGCGGTGCTCTTTTCGTCGCTCGGGATCATCTTCGGCCTGCTGGCCGAGAAGTTCGACCACATCGCCGTGCTGACGACGTTCTTCATCACGCCGCTGGTGTTCGTCGGCGGCGTGTTCACCTCGATGCAGCTGCTGCCGCCGCTGCTGCAGAAGATCTCGCTGGTGAACCCGATGTTCTACATGATCGACTCATTTCGCTACAGCTACATTCGCGCCGGCGACGTTCCGCTCGGGTTGTCGCTCGGCGTGGTGACGGCCTTGGCCGTCGGCGCGTTCGTCGTCGCCTTGCGGATGACGGCGGTCGGATTCAAACTGAGGACCTGACTAGCTCACTACCTGGATGAACTCCGGGTTGAACCAGAAGCCGGCCGCAGGCAACCATGCGCGCTTTTCGGGCCTCGGTAGCAAGGTGAAGCGACCCGTGCGATCCCTGTTGGTGGCCGTCTTATTGCTAGGCGTGGTACCATGCGCGGCAACGGCCGAGCCGTTGCCCGGACCCGCCGTGGGCCAACCCGCGCCGGCCTTCGCGTTGACGACCGTCGACGGCAAGACGATTCATCTGTGGGACTATCGCGGCAAGACGCTGGTGCTCAACGTCTGGGGCTCGTGGTGTCCGCCATGCCGGCTCGAAACGCCCGATCTCGTCGCCGAAGCCCATGCGCAGTCGGCGCACGGCGTCGCGTTTCTCGGGGTCGACACGACCGAGTCGGCATCGGTGGTGCGCGCGTTCGGCGCCGCCAAGGGCGTTCCGTACCCGCAGGCAGCCGTGCCGGAGAACGGTCCGTTCGCAACCGCGTACGACATCCGCGACTATCCCACGACGTTCGTGATCGGCCCCGACGGCGTACTGCGCGCCCGGCATGCCGACAACATCTTGCCGCGCGCACAACTGCATGCGTACATCGTTGCAGCGCAGCACGGCGAGAGCGCGCCGGTCACCACGCCGTTCCAGGCGCAACTCGATGCGCTGCTGGCGCCGAGCAACTATCCCTTCACCGGTGACCCGGCGATGGTGCGTGCCGACATCGCCAAAGCCGTCGCCGCGATCGGGCAAGCCGACGATCTGCAGGACGAGGCGATGAACGATCTGGGGCGCGATCACGATCTGCTCAAGACGCAAGGCGAACAAGAGGTGCTGCGCGCGGCGGTCATTGCAGCGCTGGCACCGATCGCTTCGGGCGACGCGGACGCCGCCTTGCTGGCGCGTCTGCGCGGTGATGAAGACGTTGCGTTCGGCCGCTGGCGCGAAGCGGACGCGGCCTATGCGGAGGCGCTCGCGCACGCCCCCAATGACGTCCATGCGCTCAGCGGTCAAGCCTACGCGGCGTCGAAGCTCGGCGACGATGCGCGCGTGGCCGCGCTCGATGCGCACATCGCGCAGGCGTCGCCGTCGGCTCCCGCGTTCGTCGGCCTCGGCCGCGCCGAAGCCAAGCGCGGCAACATCGCCGCCGCCGAGTCGGCGTTCGAGCACGCGCAACAGCTTGCGACGGCGCCGCGCGTCCTTGCGTGGACGAACCTCTATTACGGCCGGATGGAGGCGGAAGCGCGCAATCGTGAAAAAGCGCGCGCTGCCTTCGTTCGCGCGGCTGCCGCGGCCGAGCAGATCCCGGCGGGCGATCCGCGCCACGGCTGGTACCTCGAACAGGCGCAAGAGGGCGAGGTCGCCCTCGACGTCGCGCGCGGCAAGGGTGCGGCGCTCTCGCTCGCGCCGTGGACCGGTCCCGATCTGCCCGGTTCGGTTGAAAGCACGATCAAATACCGGCTCGTCGTCACCGACGCGCCCGGCGCGCACGTCGACCTCGCGGCCGCCGGGTTGCCGCAGCATTGGATCGGCTCGTTCTGCACCGACCGTGTCTGCGCGCCGTTCCGCACCTCGATCGTTATGCCGGCCGGCGGCGTGAAGATCGTCGAGTTCCAAGTCGTACCGACCACGGCGCATGCCGGACCGGTCCGCGTTCGCATCGACGCGAACCATGCCGGTCGCACGGCCGCAACGGTCGCCACCCTCGTCCGCGTTTAGAAGGGACCATGCTGCACGCGATCCTGGCCGCATCGGCGCTCGCGCTCACCGGCCCGCAAGTCGGTTCGCCCGCCCCCGAGTTCAACCTCACCACGCTCGACGGTAAGCACGTCACGCTGTCCGGCTTTCGCGGGAAGACGCTGGTGATCAACGCGTGGGCGACCTGGTGCCCGCCCTGCCGTGAGGAGACGCCCGATCTCATCGCGACCGCGAGGCGGCTCGCTGCCGGGCACAACGTCGCATTTCTCGGCGTCGATTCGACCGAAGAGGCGCCGATCGTGCGCGCGTTCGTGGCGTCGAAGTCGTTGCCGTACCCGCAAGCAATCGACGGCGACAAGGCGTTCGAGAAGACCTACGACATCCGCGCGTTTCCGACCACCTACGTGATCGACGCGAACGGCATCGTGCGCGCGCGATTCGTGGGCAACATCTCGCCGCAGATTCTGGTCGGGTTCGTCAACGACGCGCGCGCCGGACGCAACGGCGTGCTGGCGACCGCGGCGCAGCGCAAGGCCGACGCGTTCCTCGATCCCGCGAAGTTCGCGTACAGCGGCGACGCCGTCGCGGTGCGCGATACCGTGAAGAAGGTCCTCAAGGCGATCGACGATGCGGAAGGTGTCGACGGCGATACCGACTACCTGCACATCGTCGCCGAAGAAAATGCGCTGCGCGATCAAGCGAGCACGGCGTTAGGACCCCTCGCGGTGACGCCCGAAGATCGCGCCCTCCTTGCGCGGCTACAAGGCGACGCCGCCGCCGCGCGGGAGGAATGGCCCGCCGCACTCGCCGCGTATGCGCGCGGCGTCGACGTGGCACCGAACGATGCGGATATCTTGTCCGGTTACGCGCGGGCGCTGCACGAGACCGGCGACAACGCCCGATCGCTCGAGATGACGGCAAAGCTCGCGGAACTCGAACCAACCGTCGACAATTATGTCTCGCTCGGTGTGGCCGACGGCGACGCGCGTCGCTTCGACGACGGCGCGGTCGCGTTCGCGCAGGCGATCGGCCGAGCGCGCGCCGCCGTGATCGCCAAGCCGAAGGACGCCAAGGCGGTCAAGAAGCTCGCCTGGGCCTATCTCTACGAAGGCCGCATGTTCAGCAAAGCCGGCAACACCGCGCGCGCGCGTTCAGCGTTCGCTCAAACCGCCGCCTGGGCGGCGAAGCTGCCGAAGACGGACGACCGCTACGCGATGTATCTCGAGGAAGCGCAGGAGGCGACGGTCGCACTGGACAGTGCGCAGCCGGAGGGCAAGACCGCGCTTTCGCTCGCGCCGTGGACGGGGCCCGACCTTCCGGGCTCGGTGAGCAGCACGTACAAGTACCGCCTCGTCGTCGCCGGGACGCCGGGCAAGTCGGTCGCGCTCGAGGCGAGCGGGTTGCCGGCGCACTGGGTGGCCTCGTTCTGCAGCGACCGCCAATGCGCGCCGTTCCGGACGAGCATCTCACTGCCGGAGTCCGGCGTGAAGGTGATCGAGTTCCAGGTGATCCCGCAGTCCCGGGCCGCCACGGCCCCAACGATCCGGATCGACGCCGAGGGCGCAACGGCGAGCGTCCGGATCTCCGTCTAAGGAGTTTTCGGAACACGATTCGAATCGGACAGGCCGCGCTCTCGGTGTGTGGGAGGTCCTTTGCCTCGTGCCCGACCTTCGTTTTCTCCGGCGCATCTTTCGGAGTATCGCAGGAATCTGCGGGACCTCGCTGGCGTTTGCCGGGTGCGGAGGGCAGGCGATGACTGTTCCGGCGCCCCCGCCCGGATGCCTGAGCTCGGCGTCGGCCGGACACGTTGCCGACATCTCGACCGTCCCGCTGGTCGGGATCCCCAAGCCGTTCGGCGCGCTCGCGTACGCTGATCTCGGGCGTCGCCCCGCGAATGCGCCGGTCGCGATCGCGCTGACGCTGCGCTACAACCATCAGGCCGAGCTGGATCAGCTCGTCGCCGCCATCAGCGATCCGCACTCGAGCTTGCGCGCGCACTTCCTCACGTCAGCGCAGTTCAACGCGCGCTACGCTCCAACCGTCGAACAGGAGCAGAGCGTCGTTCGCGCGCTGCAAGCCGCAGGATTCGCGGTGACGCGGCGCTTCGCCAATCGCACGATCGTCGACGCAACCGCTCCGAGCGCCACAGTCGAACACTTTTTCTCGACGGAGATGCACACGGTCCGGCAGTCGCGCTACGGCGAGCGTTACGTGAATCTTCGGACCACGTCGGTCCCCAGCAGCATTGCGCCGCTGGTTCGCGACACGTCGCTCAGCAACGTCGTGGTCGCGTCGCCCAGTCACCTCGGACCGGCCCCGCTCGTTCGGCTCGTCGCGCCGCTCGCCGGCGCGTCGCTTCCGTGTGCGGGTTCCGGCGTCACCACCGCGCCGCCAACGCCGACGCCGGCGGCGACGCTCATGCCCAACCCGACCGCGTCACCGACGCCCAAGCCGACCGCTTCACCGACGTCCAATCCGACCGCGTCACCGACGCCCAATCCGACCGGGACGACACCGACACCGACACCGACATCGACACCGACACCGACACCGACACCGACGGTGACGCCTTTGCCGACGACGGCATGCAACCACGCGCCGGCGCTCGCCGGTCCGCTCGCCAACACCTTCGGAACGCTGGCGACGGGGGTTGCCAAGCCGTTCGACTTCCCGGTGCAGCACGGGTGCAATGGCGCAGGCTATACGGCGGCCGTCGTCATGGATCAGCCGGTGAGCCTGGTCAACCTGCAGCTCTACCTGGCCGGCGCGCAGGTCACGGAGACGGGGTCCGTCACGAACGAAGCGGTCGACGGCGGTGGTAATCTCGGCAACCTCGAGACCGACCTCGACGTGCAGACGATCGCCGGGCTCGCGCCGGGAGCGAATATTATCGTCTACGATTTGGGGACGTTCACGACGCAGACCATCGACGATGCGTACAACCAGATCCTCACCGACGGGAAAGCCAGCGTGGTGAATTCGTCGTTCGCGGCCTGTGAGACGGCGTACGCGTCGCTGGCGGACTCCTCGAACGCGATCGCCGAGCAGGGTGCGGCCGAAGGCGTGACGTTTGTCGCGGCGACCGGCGACACGGGCAGCAGCGAGTGTCCTAGTGGCGAGGGCGTTGACACACCCTCCGGCGATCCGTATTTTACGGCCGCCGGCGGCATCGACTTCACCGACGATAGCAACGGCGTCCTCGAAACCGTCACGATGGGTACGTTCAACGGATCCGCGGGTGGCGGCGGCGTTTCGACGCTCGTCCCGCTGCCGAGTTGGCAGAGCGGGATCCCGGGCGTCATCACCTCGGGCCGCAACCAGCCCGACATCTCGCTGCCCTTTGAACCGGTCGCGGTGTACACCGGGGAATACAACGGATCGTTCGAGTTCGACCGCGGCACGTCGTGGTCGTCTCCGACAGCTGTCGCGCTCTTCATCGAAGCCAGTGAGCTTCACGGCAGACGGATCGGCTGGGTGAATCCGACACTCTACAGCCTGTTCGCGTCGACGGGCTATACGATGTACTACACGCCTTGCACCTCGGGCAGCGACGGCGCGTATTCGTGCAGTCCGACGCACTACAATCAGGCCGTAGGGATCGGGGCTCCAAAGGGCTGGGCGCTGGCCAACGCGCTCTAGCCGCCGGGCCTCCGAGCGCCGGGCCGAAGAGGCGCCGATCGTGCGCGCGTTCGTGG
>Ga0182024_10023952_pt1 | contig 10890 bp, 5 predicted proteins | sample P32metaG_FD_120480 | JGI IMG/M metagenome (GOLD analysis project Ga0182024, IMG submission 120480) | Permafrost microbial communities from Stordalen Mire, Sweden - P3-2 metaG (Illumina Assembly) | ecosystem: Environmental > Terrestrial > Soil > Wetlands > Permafrost | place: Sweden: Stordalen... | reverse complement strand
CGCCGGCCGCGGTTTCGTAGTAGGTGAATGTCTCCCCGGTGCGCGGGTCAACGCCCCCGATGGTCAGGTTGCTCATGGTGCCAGCGCTGGCCGCCGGAATACGTTCTGGAATGGCCTTGGCCAGGGCACGCAGCAGTACGTCCACAATGCGCTGCGATGTCTCCACGTTGCCGCCGGCCACCGCCGCGGGCGGACGTGCGTCGACGATACTTCCCGCCGGCGCATCCAGGCTGAGAGGTCGCAAAATACCGGCAGTGGCCGGCGCATCTTCCTGAAGCAGGCAGCGCAGCACGTAGAAGCAAGCTGAGAGCGTAATGGCGCGAACCGCGTTCACGCTGCCCGCAACCTGTGGCGCGGAGCCGGCAAAGTCCACGTGAATGTTTGCCGCCTCCGGATCGAGTTCCAGGCGCACCGCAATCTTTCGCGGCACATCCGTCACGCCATCGTCATCGAGCCAGTCTTCGGCGCTGAATTCTCCAGCCGGCATTTTTCGCAATTCTGCCCGCACCAGCCTCTCGGAGTAATCGAGCAGTTCGTCGATCAGTGCATGCAGCCTGCCTTCGCCGTACTTCTCCGCCACTTCGAGAATCCGCCGCTCGCCCACGCGGCATGCGCCGATCTGCGCATCGAGATCGCCTTCGCGTTCCCGCGGTGTGCGCACATTCAAGAGAATCAGATTCAGCATCTCGCGATCCACCTGCCCGCCGCGCACAATGCGCACCGGAGGAATGCGGATGCCTTCCTGAAAAATCTCCTCCGCCGGTCCCATCGAGCCGGCAAATCTTCCCCCCACATCGGCGTGATGAGCCCGATTCGATACATAAAAGGCCGGGCGTTCGCCGCCGGGCAGGAACACCGGCAACACCATAGTGATGTCCGGCAGATGCGTTCCGCCCGCGTAGGGGTCGTTGAGGACAGCGATGTCACCGGGAGCAAACGCGATGGCTGCAACCGCCGCCTGCACCGACATGGGCATGGAGCCGAGGTGCACAGGCATGTGGTCGCCCATGGCAATCACGCGGCATTGGCCGTCGAAGATGGCGCAGGAATAGTCGCGGCGCTCTTTGATGTTGGGCGAGAGAGCGGTCCGGCGCAGGGCGGCGCCCATCTCCTCGGCGATCGAATGCGTCGCGCTCTGAAAAATCGCCAGTTCCACCGGGTCGGCTGTCTGCTGATTCATGCACGCTCCTGGCTTCCGATGGTAATGATAAGATTTCCAAAGCCATCGACCTGCGCGCTGTCGCACGGCGCAAGCACGGTGGCTGCCGTGTATTCCGTGATCATGGCCGGTCCGCGAATTACGTCGCCCGCGACAATTAATTCGCGCCTTAAAAAAATCGATTTCACCCGCCGGCCATCGAAATACACCTCCCGCTCCGCATAACACGCGCCATGGCCGTCCCCAGGCACAAGCTCACGTTGCTCGGGTGCATACGGCTCGCCTGCGGCGACCATCCGCAGCCGCAGATTCACAATCTCCACTGGTCGCGCCGCATCCATGAATCCGTAATGCTTTCTGTGCAGCTGGTGAAATTCCCCGAGTGTATTTTGCGGGAACTGTTCGTCCCATAAAACATTGAGGTCGAATCCCTGGCGCGCATAACGCACGTCGACGCTTCGCTGAACCACGCCGTCAAGACCCTCCGCAGCGAATTCTGCCCGCGCACAAAGTTCCAACTCCGCGAAGGAATCACCCAGCCGCTCCATCTCCTCCTCCGGCAGCATTACGGTTCGCGAATAGTCCCACACTGTATCGGCAAGCAGAATGCCCACCGCGGAAAGCGCGCCCGGCGCCGCGGGAATCAGTACCTTTGGAATCCGCAGCGCACGAGCCAGTGAGCAGGCATGAAGCGGGCCGCCGCCGCCGAACGCCACCAGCGTAAACTCGCGCGGATCGTGGCCGCGCTCGATGGAGATCACGCGAATTGCCCGTTCCATCTCCGACTCCACCACGCGAAGAATGCCGGCCGCAAACTCTTCGGCTGTCTCGAGCGGGCCTTTCTGCTCGCGCATGATGCGCTCCGCTCGCTCGCGGTCCAGCTTGACTCCTCCACCAAGAAAGCTCTCCGCGTCCAGCCGCCCCAGCAAGAGATTTGCATCCGTCACGGTCGGCCTTGTGCCGCGCCCAAAGCAGATCGGCCCCGGCTCCGCACCTGCCGACTCCGGCCCCACGCGCAGCATTCCTCCGGCATCAAAGCGGGCAATCGATCCCCCGCCCGCGCCCGCCGTATGAATGTCTAGCATGGGCACGCCAATGGGCACGCCGGCCACGACAGATTCGCGCGTCAGCCGCGCACCACCTGAGACCAAATCCGCAAGAAACACATCCGTGGAAGTGCCGCCCATGTCGAAGCCGAAGATCTGCTCGAAGCCGCCCCACTGTGCGACTCGGCAGGCGCCGACCACACCGCCCGCCGGCCCTGACAGCACCGTGCGCACCGGTTCCCGTGCCGCAACGCGCACCGGAAGAATCCCGCCCGAGGATTGCATTACGTGCACGCGTCCACCCATGTGCCGGGCAGCCACACGCTCTTCAAGTCCATTCAAATAGCGCTCGATGCGCGGAGCCAGATACGCATTGACTACCGTTGTCGATCCCCGCTCATACTCGCGAAACTCCGGCAGAATGCGGTGCGATGCAGAGACCGGAATGCCCAGGCTTTGCAACGCCGCCTCAACCCGCCGCTCGGTCGCAGGGTTGGCGAACCCGAACAGCAATGAAATGGCCACGGACTCAGCGCCGCTGGCTCGCACCTTCTCCACCAGGGCGACCAATTCGTCTTCTGAAGGTGCGAGAAGAATTTCTCCTTCAGCGCTCACCCTCTCCGCTATACCGAATCGCAGTTCCCTGGGCACGAGACAAACCGGCACAGTCGCGAACCAGTCATAAAGCTTGTCGCGCGTCTGGCGGCCGATGGCGATGGTGTCCTCGAATCCAGCGGTGGTCACAAACGCCACGCGCGCCCCCGTCCGCTCCAGCATGGTGTTGGTTCCCACGGTTGTCCCATGGCGCACATCGAGGGCCTGACCGGCGCCGATCTGCCGCAGGCCTTCCAGCACCGCCTGCGAAGGATCGTGTGGCGTGGAAAACAACTTCAGCACCCGCAACTGCCCGTCGGCCAGGAACACGCAGTCGGTAAATGTTCCGCCGGTATCGATCGCTACCCGCACTTGAGCCTTCTCTCGTATGCTTAGAACTCTAAAACACTGGGACCGGTTAGGGAATTTCTGTACAAACCACAGTCTTGAAGGGTACGGGCTTCAGCCCGTACATCGTTGCAGCAACAACGGCTGGGCTTTAGCCCCTGAGCGAATGCTCATAGCGAGTAGAAGCTTGTTCAGTCATTTTCTCAAGCACACGGAGCGCATTTGAACGAGATCACCACTTGGCTGACCGAAGCCTCGCGTGAGCAGAAGCGCACGCTCCTGGCGGCCTCGCTCGGCTGGATGCTGGACAGCATGGACGTCATGCTTTACGCGCTGGTGCTCGGCCAGGTGCAGCGCGAGATGCATCTCTCCGCCGCTGCGAGCGGAGCCATGATGTCGGCCACGCTGATCTCGGCGGCCTTTGGCGGTCTGGGCTTCGGCTGGATTGCCGACCGCTTCGGCCGCGTCCGCGCGCTTACCTGGAGCGTCCTCATCTACTCCATCGCCACCGGCCTGTGCGGCTTCACGCATTCGGCATGGCAATTGATGCTGTGCCGGGTGGTGCTGGGCCTGGGCATGGGTGGCGAATGGGCCTCCGGCGCCGCGCTGGTGGCGGAAACCTGGCCCGCGCGGCATCGCGGCAAGGCGCTGGCCGTGGTGCAAAGCTCATGGGCCGTGGGCTTCGCGCTGGGTGCTGCGGTGGTAGCTCTCATCATGCCCCATTTCGGTTGGCGCGCCGTCTTTTTCGCCGGCATCGCCCCGGGGTTGATCACGCTCTGGTTTCAGCGCAGTATTCGCGAGCCCGATGCCTGGCAGCGCGAACGCACCCCGAAGGTCAGGTTTGGCCAGCTCTTTCGTGGTTCCCTGGGCCGTGGAATGCTGGTCTGCGCCACCATGAATGCCGCAACGCTGTTCGCCTGGTGGGGGTTGTTTACCTGGGTGCCGCACTTTCTTTCCATGTCCACAGCCCAGGGCGGCCACGGCCTCAGCATCGTGCAGACATCGATGTGGACCATCGTCATGCAGGGCGGCACGTTTCTGGGATACGTGCTCTTTGGATTCATCGCCGACCGCTTCAGCCGCAAGTCGACCTACATCGGTTATCTTCTCGTGGCTGCCGCGCTGGTGCCGCTGTTTGCCTTTGTACGCAGTCCAGTGGCTCTGCTCATCCTTGGCCCGCTGGTCGGTTTCTTCGGCACCGGCTACTTCAGCGGCTTCAGTGTCATCGCCAGCGAACTGTTTCCCACCGCGCTGCGCGGCACGGCCATGGGATTTGTCTATAACATCGGCCGCGTGACCAGCGCCGCGGCGCCTTGGCTGATTGGTCGCTTCTCTGAGACTGCCGGATTGAGTTATGCGCTGTGCATAACATCGGCGGCGTTTCTACTTGCCGCGCTCATCGCGACCGCGCTGCGCCTGCCCCGCATGGAACAGGTCTGAATCTTCAGGGAAACAACTCCGCATTCCGCAGAGTAAATCCACCGCGGTCCTTGTCGGAGACGATCGCTTCGGCCGCATCGATTGGCCATGCAATCGCGATATCCGGGTCGTTCCACACGATGGTGCGCTCGCCGACCGGGGAATAATAGTCCGTAACTTTATAGGCGAAGCCCACCTGGTCGGTAAGCGCAAGAAAGGCGTGCCCGAATCCCTGGGGAATCCATAACATCTCGCCCGATTCACCGTTTAATTCGATGGCAATGTGTTTTCCGAACGCCGGCGAACTGCGGCGCAAATCGATGGCGGCATCGAGAACCGCGCCATGAGTCACGCGCACCAGTTTTCCCTGCGGCTGAGTAATCTGATAATGAATGCCGCGAAGCACGTTCTTTCTTGAAACGGAAAAGTTATCCTGCACCCATACCGAGGGCAGGCCTGCTTCTTCCATTCTGCGCTGGTTGAATGTCTCGCAAAATGCTCCGCGCGAATCCTTGTAGATCGTCGCCGTAAGCACCATAACTCCGGGCAGCGATGTCTCGGTGATCTTCATAACTCGGTGGCCTTTGCGGAGAAGTGCGGCTCGCGCAACAGGGCAATCAGGTATTGCCCGTAGCCACTCTTGATAACCGGCTGCGCAAGCGCTTCAAGTTGCTCCGCCGTGATGAAGCCCTGCCGGTAGGCAATCTCCTCCGGACAGGCGATGCTCAGGCCCTGGCGGCGTTCGATGGTGTGCACAAACAGCCCGGCTTCAAGCAGTGAGTCGTGCGTCCCGGTATCCAGCCAGGCCATGCCGCGGCTCATGATCTCCACATTCAGCTTCCCTGCTTCGAGGTACTTTCTGTTCAGGTCGGTGATCTCCAGTTCTCCGCGCGCCGAAGGCTTCAGCGACGAGGCAATGCTAACCACTTCGCTATCGTAAAAATAAAGCCCGGTGACCGCATAGCGCGACTTGGGAACCTTGGGCTTCTCTTCCAGACTGACGGCGCGGCCGGCACCGTCGAATTCGACCACTCCGTAACGTTCAGGATCTTCAACCGGATAAGCAAATACCGTGGCGCCCTGCTTAAGTTTCGCAGCCGATTGAAGCTGGCGCGAGAACCCCTGCCCGTAAAAGATGTTATCTCCCAGCACCAGAGCGCTGGCGTCACCGCCAATGAACTCCTTGCCGATAATGAAGGCCTGCGCCAGCCCGTCGGGGCTAGGCTGTACTGCATAACTTATGTTGATGCCCCAGCGCTTACCGTCGCCCAGCAACTCGCAAAAGCGGGCTGTATCCTGCGGCGTTGAAATAATCAGAATGTCGCGCAAACCCGCCAGCATCAGCGTGCTCAGCGGATAATAAATCATTGGCTTGTTATAGACCGGCAATAACTGCTTGGAGACCACATGAGTTACAGGATAGAGGCGCGTCCCCGAACCTCCCGCTAGGACGATTCCTTTCATAGCGCGACTCGCTCCGTATAATTCTTGTTAATCCATTCAAGATACGCGCCTGTTCGCACACTTTCAATCCATGCGGAGTGGTCGAGATACCAGCGAACGGTTTTGCGCAGCCCGCTTTCAAACTCAGCCGCCGGCTTCCATCCCAATTCACGCGCGAGTTTTGAAGCATCGATGGCATAGCGCCGGTCATGGCCGGGTCTGTCCTTGACGTAGGTAATCAGATCCCTGCGCGAGCCGCCCGCTGCACGGGGCCGCATCTCATCCACCAAGTCACAGATTGTCTTAACTACATCGATGTTTGCGCGCTCGCTGTTTCCGCCGATGTTATAGGTTTCTCCAACCCGGCCGTTTGCGAGCACGGTGCGAATTGCCGAGCAGTGGTCTTCAACAAACAGCCAGTCGCGCACATTCATACCGTCTCCATAAACCGGCAGCGGCTTGGATTCAAGCGCGTTGAGGATCATCAGCGGAATCAGCTTTTCAGGAAACTGAAATGGCCCATAGTTATTGGAGCAGTTGGTGGTGAGAACCGGAAAGCCCCAGGTGTGGTGGTAGGCCCTGACCAAGTGGTCTGAAGCCGCCTTCGAAGCCGCGTAAGGGCTGTTTGGTGCGTAGGCCGTGGTCTCGGAAAATGCCGCATCGTCGGGCCCCAGCGTTCCGTAAACCTCGTCAGTCGAGACATGAAGAAACCGGAACGCGTCCCGGTCCGCTTCGTTCAGGCTCGACCAGTAACTCTTCGCTTGATCGAGCAACGTAAACGTGCCATGGACATTCGTCCGTATGAATGCCTCAGGGGACGCGATCGACCGGTCAACATGGCTTTCCGCGGCAAAATGAACAATGGCTCTGGGCTGATTCTTCCGCAGCAACGAACCCACATGCTTGCCATCGCAGATATCCCCGCGCACCAGCAGATGCTGCGCGTTGCCCTCAAGCGTGGACAGATTCTCCGCGTTGCCGGCATACGTCAACAGGTCCAGATTGACGACGGATGAGTTGGTATTCCCAATCCAGCTCAGAACGAAATTTGACCCGATAAATCCTGCCCCGCCGGTGACGAGGATGCAATCCTTCATTCCATCTCTCCGAGTCATCAGTATAGGGCATCCGACTCTCTGGAAGACGTGGAGCCCAGGGGCTCTTATCTCATTCCCAATGCAGGAGAACGTTCGCAGGCGAGCCCACGTCGGCCTGGCTCAAATGACAGCCTCGTTGCGCAATCGTCGACCGGCCCGCCGCGGGATTGCGGGCTCGGCGCAGAAGGAAGTTCAACAGAAAATCGGATTTTTCGATATAGTAAAGACTTCAGCTACGTCTGCGTCCCATTCGAGGCCAGGCCTGCCCGGCGGGCCTATTCATTCATAAGCAGGACGGTTTCCATCGACGGAAATCGCGACGTGTTTGTGTATCCGCGATTCGCGATGCCGTTGCACTTCACAAATTCATTGAGAAGGATGCCATGCATACATCGGATTCTCATCTCCGGGGTCCCCAGCCGCAAGGCCTCTATCATCCACGGAATGAACACGATGCCTGCGGCATGGGACTTGTCGCAAGCATTCGCGGCGAAAAAAGTCACGAGATTATCCGCAAGGGTTTGGAGGTGCTGATCAACCTCACCCATCGCGGCGCGGCGGGCTGCGACCCGGAGACGGGGGATGGGGCCGGAATCCTGATTCAGATCCCGCACGTCTTTTTTGCGCGCGAGTGCGGTGAGCTGGGAATGCGCCTGCCCGAGCCGGGCGCTTATGGCGTGGCCATGGTTTTTCTGCCCGTTGAAAAGCACAGCCGCCTGCAGTGCGAGGGCGTCTTCGAACGCATCGCGGCTGAAGAAGGCCTGACCGTTCTCGGCTGGCGCGACACGCCGGTAAACGGCGACGCAATTGGCCGCGAAGCCCGAGCCTCGCAGCCCTACATAGAGCAGTTCTTCGTGGTCCGGCCAAAAGGCCTGGACGAGGACGCCTTTGAGCGCCTGCTCTACCGCGTCCGCCGCCGTCTTGAGAACGAGATTGCCGACTCCGACATTGAAGACAAGGAAACCTTCTACGTTCCGTCGTTTTCCTGCCGCACCATCATCTACAAAGGCCTCATGCTGGCGCCGCAGATTGAAAAGTTCTACTTCGAGCTGGCCAATCCGCTGGTCACCAGCGCACTTTGCCTGGTCCACCAGCGCTTCTCCACCAACACCTTTCCCAGTTGGAAACTGGCGCACCCGTATCGTTACGTGGCCCATAACGGCGAGATCAATACCATTCGCGGCAACGTCAGTTGGATGAACGCCCGGCAATCGGTGCTGAGCAGCGCGCTCCACGACGGTCAGATCGACAAGCTCTATCCCGTCATTACGCCCGAAGGAAGCGACTCCGGTTCGCTCGACAATGCAGTCGAGTTCCTTTATCAATCCGGCCGCTCATTGCCGCACGTCATGGCCATGCTCATTCCCGAGGCCTGGTCCGGCAATCCCGACATGGATGAGGAGAAGCGCGCGTTTTACGAGTACCACGCCTCGCTGATGGAGCCGTGGGATGGCCCGGCGGCCATCGCTTTCACAGACGGCAAGGTCATCGGCGCCACGCTCGATCGCAACGGTCTCCGCCCCGGCCGCTACATCGTAACCAAGGATGACCTGGTGGTCCTCGCGTCCGAAGCCGGCGTGCTCGACGTGCCTGCCGAAGACATCCGCAAGAAAGGCCGCCTGCAGCCGGGCCGCATGTTCCTCGTGGATACGGTGCAGAAGCGCATCATCTCCGACGCCGAGATCAAGAAGGAACTGGCCGCTCGACAACCCTACGCCGCCTGGCTCAAGGAGCAGCAGGTCCTGCTCGACCATCTGCCTGAGCCTTCGCGCGTCATCGCCTCGCACCCCGAGACGCTGCTTCGCCGTCAGCGCGCTTACGGATACAGCGAAGAGGACTTGAGAATCCTGCTCGGCCCCATGGGCGCAAAAGGCGAAGAACCGATCGGTTCCATGGGCACCGATGTCCCGCTGGCTTGTCTCTCCGATCGTCCGCAGCCGCTGTTCAATTACTTCAAGCAATTGTTCGCGCAGGTGACCAACCCGCCCATCGATCCCATCCGCGAAGAGCTGGTCATGTCGCTGATCAGCTACATCGGAACGGAGCGCAACATCCTGGACGAGGCGCCGGAGAACTGCCATACGCTCAAGCTGCCCCATCCCATCCTGACCAATCGCGACCTCGAAAAGCTGCGCCGCATCTCCTCCGGCGATCTGCTGGCCACCACGCTGCCCGCGTTGTTCCGCGCCGCCGACGGCGAGGCCGGCCTGAAACACTCGCTCGACGATCTCAGCGCCCGCGCCGCGCATGCCGTGCACTCCGGCTACACGCTGCTCATTCTCTCCGACCGCGGCGTCGATCCCACCTATGCGCCCATCCCCAGCCTGCTGGCCATGGCCGCCGTACACAACCGGCTGGTGCGCGAGAAGACCCGCACCCAGGTCGCGCTCATCATCGAGAGCGGCGAGCCGCGCGAGGTGATGCACTTCGCTCTGCTCATCGGCTACGGCGCCAGCGCCATCAATCCGTATCTCGCCATCGAGACCCTCCACGATCTCAAGCGCCGCGGCCTGCTTCCTGAGAAAGTCAGCGGCGAATATGCCGAGAAGAACTTCATCAAGGCCATCAACAAGGGCCTGCTCAAGACGTTCTCGAAGATGGGCATCAGCACGCTGCAGAGCTATCGCGGCGCGCAGGTGTTTGAGGCCGTCGGGCTGAACCAGTCGCTCATCGACGCGTACTTCTCAAACACGGCCTCACGCATTGAGGGCGTGGGACTGAATGTGCTGGCGCGCGAGGCACAGATGAAGCACGCCTACGCATTCCGCCCGCTCACCGATTCCGAGACCGATCTGGTTGTCGGCGGCCACTATCAATACCGCGAGGGCGGCGAGTATCACCTGCTCAATCCGCAAACAATTTCGAAACTACAGCACGCCGTGCGTGCCAACAGCGCCACCACTTTCCAGGAATACACCGATCTACTCGACGATCAGAACCGCAACCTCTGTACACTGCGCGGCCTGCTCAAGCTGAAGTACGCAGACGAGCCCATTCCAATCGAGGAAGTCGAGCCCGCGAAGGAGATCGTCAAGCGCTTCACCACCGGCGCCATGAGCTTCGGATCCATCAGCAAAGAGGCGCACGAGACGCTGGCTATTGCCATGAACCGCATCGGCGGAATGTCCAACACTGGCGAAGGCGGCGAAGACGAAGAGCGTTTCAAGCGCGACGAAAATGGCGATCTTCGCCGCAGCGCCGTCAAGCAGGTGGCCAGCGGCCGCTTCGGAGTGACCGCCAATTATCTGGTCAACGCCGACGAACTCCAGATCAAAATGGCGCAGGGCGCCAAGCCTGGTGAAGGCGGACAGTTGCCCGGTCACAAGGTCGATGAGGTGATAGCCCGGACGCGCCACTCCATCCCCGGCGTCGGCCTCATCTCGCCTCCGCCGCACCACGACATCTACTCCATTGAAGATCTGGCCCAGCTCATCTACGACCTGAAGAACGTCAATCCGCGGGCGCGCATCGCCGTAAAGCTGGTGTCTGAAGTCGGCGTCGGCACGGTCGCTGCCGGCGTGTCCAAGGCTCATGCCGATGTGGTGCTCATCTCCGGCGACACCGGCGGCACCGGCGCTTCCCCGCTCAGTTCCATCAAGCATGCCGGCCTTCCCTGGGAACTGGGCCTCGCGGAAACTCAACAAGTGCTGCTGCTCAACGATCTTCGCAGCCGCATCAAGGTCCAGACCGACGGCAAACTCCAAACCGGTCGCGACGTCGTAATCGCCGCGCTCCTGGGCGCGGAAGAATTCGGCTTTGCCACCACGCCCCTCATCGCCATGGG
>Ga0182024_10023951_pt1 | contig 10890 bp, 10 predicted proteins | sample P32metaG_FD_120480 | JGI IMG/M metagenome (GOLD analysis project Ga0182024, IMG submission 120480) | Permafrost microbial communities from Stordalen Mire, Sweden - P3-2 metaG (Illumina Assembly) | ecosystem: Environmental > Terrestrial > Soil > Wetlands > Permafrost | place: Sweden: Stordalen... | reverse complement strand
GTGGCGTCGCCCTTGGGCGGCGGCAGCCGATGCACGATCGCCTCCAAGACCTCCGGCACGTTCAGCCCGGTCTTGGCCGAAATCAGAATCGCGTCGGAGGCGTCGAGCCCGATGACGTCCTCGATCTGCTGCTTGACCTTGGCGGGCTCGGCGGCCGGCAGATCGACCTTGTTGAGCACCGGCACGATCTCGTGGTTGTTGTCGATCGCCTGGTAGACATTGGCAAGCGTCTGCGCCTCGACGCCCTGCGAGGCGTCCACCACCAGGAGCGAGCCTTCGCAGGCGGCGAGCGACCGGTTGACCTCGTAGGCAAAATCGACGTGGCCGGGCGTGTCGATCAGGTTGAGCACATAATCCTTGCCGTCGCGGGCCCGGTAGTTCAACCGCACGGTCTGCGCCTTGATGGTGATGCCGCGCTCGCGCTCGATATCCATCGAATCGAGCACCTGTTCGACCATTTCGCGGGCTTCGAGCCCGCCGGTCAGCTGGATCAGCCGGTCGGCCAGCGTCGACTTGCCATGGTCGATATGGGCAATAATCGCGAAATTACGGATGTTTTTGATTGCGGCCGTCGTCATGCGGCGCAGATAACATTCGCGTCCCCCAGCGGCAAGCCGTGATCTGTCATTCCAGCAAATGCTTGGCGCGCTGGGCGAGATCGGGCGGCACCGCGAGGACGTGGTCGATGGTCTTCTGCATATCGGCGCCGTGGATGGGATCGACGTCGAGATTCGCCGCCTTGGCGTCGGCAAGGAACTCCGGGTCGGTCATGGTCTCGTCGAAGGCGGCGCGCAGCGCTGCGACGCGCTCCGCCGGCACATCGGGCGTGATGGCAAGCGGCCGGCCGAGCGCGCAGCCGGAGAAAATCAGATCGATGAGTCGGCGTTGCTCGTCGTCCTTGGCAAAGTCCGCGACCAGTGGCGCGTCGAGATCGGCGGCGCGCGGCGACGATTGCGCGATGATGGCGATCTTGCGGTCGCGCAGCCAATCCGGCCGGGTCGCCTTCCAGCTCGACCAGGTATTGTTGCGGGCCTCGACCTCGCCGCGCTCCATGGCGAGGTTGATCTCGTTGCCGCCGGTGTAGCCGGTGACCAGCTTGAACCTGGTGCCGAACAGCTCGTTCATCATGGCCGGGAACGTGTAGGTGATCGAGCCGCGCGCCGTGGCCCCCGTGACGATCGCCTTGTCGCGCGCGGCCGCGATGCTGGCCGCGCCCGCAGTGTGCCACACCGCGATGGTCTCGACCACCGGCGCCATGGCGCCGAGCCAGTTGAATTTCGCCGCATCGAACTGCACGCCGGCGAGGCCGACCGCCTGAAGCGCCGGCAGGCCGTTCTGGATCATGCCGATATAGGTGCCGTCGTGCGGCGCGACGGTGGCGAGGTAGTTGAACATCTTCAGGCCGCTGGCGCCGGTCATGTTCTCCGCCACCACGGTCGGATGGCCGGGGATGTAACGACCGATGTATTTCGCGACGAGCCGGGCCTGCAAATCGTATTCGCCGCCGGCGCCGACGCCGATCAGAAGCGAAATCGTCTTGCCGCGATAGAAGTCGGCGACCGGCTGGGCCGCCGCCGGGCGGCACGGCAGCCACGCCGCGACGAGCGCAACGAGCAGGGGCGTCGCGGGGCACAAGCGCGAGGAAATCCGCAAATGCCGACGCGTGGCGCGGTTCTGCCGCATTTCGAGTTTCGCTTCCATTCTGCCCCGCAACCAGCGCGAATCGATCTTATCGGCTTTCGCGGGTTTTCCAAGAAAGCACCCCTGAAGGCAGATGCGGTCGTATTCGGCAGCGGCTAATGTCGCTTCGGCGTCGCAACGGAGTGTCGCATTCGACAATGGACAATCGTGCAACTCAATCGGTCGAGCCGGTTGCCCACCGTCCGGTTGGGTTGAAGGACCCCGAATTCATCGTCGGCGGCTTATTGCTTCTAGGCGTATTGATCGTCGGCCTCTGCACCGCCAGCGATTACGGGATAACGACCGATGAGTTCATCTTCGATCCCTATGGGCCGAAGGCTCTCGCTTGGTACACATCCGGATTCACCGACCGTTCGTTGTTCGGCTATTACGACAATTATCTCTACGGACCATGGTTTCAGATACTGGTCGCGGCCGCGCAACAATCTTTTCATTTCGCCGATCCGTTCACCGTTCGCCACGCCGTGACGTTCGTCGTCGGGCTGGCGGGCATCGCCGCGCTCATTCCGATCGGCCGCCTTGCCATCGGGCCTTGGGCCGGGCTTGCCGGCGCGGTGCTCTGCCTGACCACCGGCAACCTCTACGGCCATTTGTTCTTTACGCCGAACGACGTGCCGTTCCTCGCCGCCATGACCTGGGCGACGCTCGCCATTATCGTGATGGCACGACATCCGGTCCCGACTTGGCCGGCGACCGTCGCCGCTGGATTTTTCTGCGGGCTCGCGATCGCCACCCGGTTCGGCGGCATGCTGTCGCAAGTTTATCTGGTCGGCGCCATGGCTTTGTGCGCGCTCGATGTCCTGGGCACAGCGAAAAGCGATCGACTGAAATCCCTGGGGGCCGTCGGCGTCCGCACGCTTGGGGCGCTCGTCGTCGCCTGGATCGCGGCCGTCGCGCTGTGGCCTTGGCTGCAAGCCGCCCATCCCGTCGCCAGGTTCATGGAAGCCTACGATTATTTCATCAGGTCCTACGTGCAGTTCAGGTTTCCGGCGTGGGGGCAAACGATCTCGTCAGCCGCATTGCCGTGGCACTACATTCCGGGCCAGCTGCTGGCGCGATTGCCGGAAGGGTTCGTCGCGCTGCTCGTGATCGCCGCTCTATTCGGCGCGGTTGCCGTCGGTCGGTTTGCCAGCGCGTGCAACGCACAGCTGCGGCAAAGCGGCTGGGGCGGCGCCTTGGCGTGCGGATCGGAGCTGGCGGAATCACGCGGGCTCTTGGTGGTGACCGTAGCGGCGCTTGGGCCGCCGCTGTTTGTCATCGCGCGAGGCTCGGTGATCTTCGATGCCCTTCGGCATCTCCTCTTCGTGCTGCCGATGCTGGCGCTGCTCGCGGGCTGGGCATTGCTCAAGCTCATGCCGCTGCTGTTGCGCCTGCCGGCCTACGGCATCGGGATCATCGTCCTGCACCTCGCCACCACAGTCGCGACCTTGGTTTATCTGCATCCGCTGGAATACGTCGCCCTGAACGGCTTTGCCGGCGGCGTGGCTGGCGCCCCGGGGCGATTCGATCTCGATTATTGGAGCGCCGGCGCAACCGAAGCGGTGCGGCGGCTCGAAGCACGTCTGGCGCGCGATCCGCCGGCGCGCTTCGCCACGCGCCCGCCGCGGGTCATGGTCTGTATCGGCTGGCGCGAGCCATTGGTCGGACCGATGTTCCGCCAGCCGTGGATCGTCGCCACGGTTCCGAAGGACGCCGATTTCGCGATCGAGCCGGAGCGCTGGCCGTGCAACGGCGCCGTCCCGGGCACCGTCATCGACACGGTGCAACGCTTTGGCGTTACCTTCGCCAGGACTTTCGAAATTTCACAGCCGGCGACCGGCGGCGCGCCACCGCCGCGATGAGGAACCGGCGGAATTATGGCTGGCGCCAGACGAAGGCGGCGCTGACGGCGAAGTTCCACACTGTTCCGATCAACGCGCCGCCCAGTCCAGCGATCCACCACACGCTATCGTAATCGTAGATCCAGGTGGCGATGCCGACATTGGAGATCGCGCCGATGGCGCAGATCACCTGGAAGCGAACAAGCCCGGTCAGGAAGCGCCAGCCGGTGAGCCGCTGGTCACGATAAGTGAACAGATTGTTGAGCACGAAATTCCAGGTGATCGCCGCAATCGTGGCGAGCGTCTGCGCGGCGCCGAACGGCAGCCCGGCCCCCTGCGCCAGGACAAACAGCGTTGCGAGATGAAGTCCAAGTCCCGTGAGGCCGACCAGGCAGAACAGCAGGAAGCGTATCGACACCGCGTCGTGGGAGAGCTTTGCCGTCACCAACGCAGCAAAATCGAGCGTGATCTTCAAGTCCAGCTTGCTCTCGCCGTGCAGCCGCTGGCGGAAGGTCGCAGCCAATTCGACCGTGCGCAGCCGGCCGCCCGCCGTCAGCAGGATATCGAGAAGGAGCTTGAAGCCTTGCGTGGAGAGCGCCGGCGCCAGCGCTTCGAAGGCTTCGCGGCGGATCATGAAGAAGCCGCTCATCGGGTCGGTCAGGTGAATGCCGAGCACGCGCTGCACGAAAACGTTGCCCCAGCTGCTCAGGCGGGCGCGAAGCGGCGACGACAGGCCCGCTGCCGAGCCGCCGGCCAGATAGCGGCTCGCCACCACGAGGTCGGCACCACCCGCCTCAGATCCGCCGTTTGGCGAGGGAGGAGACGGGCCGCGCAGGCGCTCAAGCATGGTGGCGAGCAAAGTCTCGTCATGCTGCAGATCGCCGTCCATGACGGCGACATAGCGCGCCTGGGTGGCGAGCATGCCCTCGAGGCAAGCGCCGGCGAGGCCGCGCCGGCCGATCCGGCGCACGCAACGGACGCGGCCGTCGGTCTGGCCGATGGCACGCGCCACCGCGGCGGTACCGTCCGGCGAATTGTCGTCGACGAACAGCACCTCCCAGTCGCAGCCGGCAAGCGTGCGCGCCAGCCGTTCGACCAGGATGGGAACATTGGCGCGCTCGTTGAAAGTCGGCACCACGACGCAGACTTCGGGCGCCGATCGCGGCTTCGAATCCGGCGGCGGCGCCGTCGTCGGGACTGCTGCTGCCACATCCATTGGGGTAGCTAATGCCATCGCGGCGATAATTTCAACGTCGCGGCGCGGGCCTTGTATTTGCCGATGTGTAATTTTAGCTGCGATGGCGGTAGGGTGTCAGCCGTGGCCAACACGATCATCGCGAAGCTGCGCGGCCGCGTGCCGTATATCCGTCGTTTGCACGCGCGCATCGACGCGTTGCAGCATCGGCTGGCCGCGCTCGAGGCAGTACCCGATTTGCATCCGCCCTATGGCTCGGAATCGCCGCAGATCGCGGCGCAATTTCGCGCCTTTCTTCGCCTGCTGCGGCCGCACGACGTCGCCACCGTGGCAAAACGCCGGTTTGGCGCCGACCGTGACGGCGGCTACGTCATGCTCGACGATCTCGGCGCCGCGCGCACCGCGCTGTCGCTCGGTATCGGGCCCGACGTGTCATGGGATGCCGAGATGGCGCGTCGCGGCCTGCGCGTCCTGCAGTTCGACCACACCGTGCAACGCCCGCCGCAGGATGATGCGCATTTCGACTTCCATCGTGCGCGCGTGGTCGGCCAGAAACAAATGCGCGACGACGTCACGCTGGCGGAAATTCTGGCGCGCTCCGACCTCGCCGCCGAGAACGATCTGATCGCCAAGATCGACGTCGAGGGTTGCGAATGGGAGATCCTGGCGGAGACCCCGATCCCCCTGCTGCTGCGCTTGCGCCAGGTCGCCGTCGAATTTCACGACATGCGCAAATTCGTCGAACGGCCATGGCGCGTCGCGGCCTTGTCGGCGCTGCAAAACCTGACGGCCAGCCACGCCTGCATCCACGTCCACGGCAACAACTGGGGGCCGTTCGTCGTGCTCGGCGGCATTCCGTTTCCCAGCGCCTTCGAAGCAAGCTTCGCCCGGCGCAGCGATTACGCCGTCGTGCCGTCCACGGCGGAATTTCCGACCGAACTCGATCGCCCGTGCAATCCGAAAGTGCCCGATCTTTATCTCGGGCGCTGGGATTATTGAGGCGGCTTCGGCCGTCGCGATCTCAATACCGATAATGATCGGTCTTGAACGGTCCCTCGGCCGGGATTCCGATATAGGTCGATTGCTTGTCGGAGAGTCTGGTCAGCTTGACGCCGATCTTTTCGAGGTGCAGCCGCGCCACTTTTTCGTCGAGCTGCTTGGGCAGCGTGTAGACCTTATTCTCGTATTTGCCCGGATTGGTCCAAATCTCGATCTGCGCCAGCGTCTGGTTGGTGAACGACGACGACATGACGAAGCTGGGATGACCCATGGCGTTGCCGAGGTTCACCAGGCGGCCTTCCGACAGCAGGATGATGCGCTTGCCGTCGGGGAACTCGATCTCGTCGACCTGCGGCTTGACGTTGTGCCATTTCAAATTCTTCAGCGCCGCAACCTGAATCTCGCTGTCGAAGTGGCCGATATTCGCCACCACGGCGCGGTGCTTCATCTTGCGCATATGATCGATGGTGATGACGTCGACATTGCCGGTGGCGGTGACAAAAATGTCGGCGCGCGGCGCGGCCTCCTCCATGGTGACGACCTCGTAGCCCTCCATCGCCGCCTGCAGTGCGCAGATCGGATCGATCTCGGAGACCATGACGCGGCAGCCGGCCTGGCGCAGCGAGGCCGCCGAGCCCTTGCCGACGTCGCCGAAGCCGGCGACCATCGCCACCTTGCCGGCCATCATGACGTCGGTGCCGCGTCGGATGCCATCGACCAGCGACTCGCGGCAGCCGTAGAGATTGTCGAATTTCGATTTGGTGACACTGTCGTTGACGTTGATGGCAGGGAACATCAGCCGGCCTTCCTTGGCCATCTGATAGAGCCGGTGCACGCCCGTGGTGGTCTCCTCGGTCACGCCGCGGATGCCCTTGGCGGTCTTGCTGTACCAACCGGGCTGCTCTTTCAGCCGCGTCTTGATGGCGGCGAACAGGACCTCTTCTTCCTCGTTGCCGGGATGGTTGAGGACCGCAGGATTGCTCTCGGCCTGCATGCCGAGATGCAGGAGCAGCGTGGCATCGCCGCCGTCGTCGAGGATCATGTTGGGACCGCCGCCGTCGGACCATTCGAAAATGCGGTGGGTATAGTCCCAGTATTCGTTCAGGCTCTCGCCCTTGACCGCAAAGACCGGAGTGCCGCCGGCGGCGACCGCGGCGGCGGCGTGATCCTGGGTCGAGTAGATATTGCAGGATGCCCAACGCACGTCGGCGCCGAGCGCCGTGAGCGTCTCGATCAGTACCGCGGTCTGGATGGTCATGTGCAGCGAGCCCGCAATGCGAGCGCCGCGCAGCGTCTGCTGCGAGCCGAACTCCTCGCGGGTCGCCATCAGCCCCGGCATCTCGGTCTCGGCCATGTCGATCTCTTTGCGGCCCCAGTCGGCGAGGCCGATATCCTTGACCACGTAATCGGCGGGCGCAGTTTTGGCTCTGGTCGACGTGCTCATGGGGTTCCTCGACTGGTGGCCGGGCAGGCGGCCGGCTGTGAGCCGCCTATAGCAGGCTCGGATGACAACGGCAATAAAGACATAAAGATACCTTTATGTCGATGAATTGAACCAAGAAGCCCGGGAAGCATTTTGGTCATATGGATCAAGGTCATGCCAATCGCGATCATCCGGCCGAAGACGATCTCTTGCCCTCGCCAATCCGCTCGCTGAGCCAACTTGCCGAGGCCGAAGCGGCCTGCAGGCGCTGTCCGCTGTACCGCAACGCCACTCAGGCCGTTCCGGGCGAGGGACCGGAACACGCCACCTTCATGCTGGTCGGCGAGCAACCCGGCGACAAAGAGGACATCGCCGGCAAGCCATTCGTCGGACCGGCCGGCCGTGTTCTCGACCAGGCGTTGCAGGATGCCGGCATCGCCCGTAACGAGACATTCGTCACCAACGCGGTGAAGCATTTCAAACATGAAATGCGCGGCAAGCGCCGCCTGCATAAACGGCCGAACAGCTACGAAATCGAGCGCTGCAGGATCTGGCTCGATGACGAGCGCAAGCGGGTCAGACCTGCGGCGATCATCGCACTTGGCGTCACCGCGGCGCGCAGTCTGACCGGCAAGACCGTCACGATCACCAAGCTGCGCGGCAAACCGCTGGATCTGGGCGACGGCACCACGCTGTTCGTCACCGTGCATCCGTCGGCGCTATTGCGCATCGCGGACGAGAACGACCGGCATGCCGCCTACCGGGCATTCGTCGCCGATCTCAAATCGGCCGCCCAGGCCGTCGCCGGCGCGCCAGCGCGACAAACCGCGGGCTGAGATCAGCTCGGCTTGGGCGCCTCGCCCGGTCGCGGCGTCGCCTTGGCAACGCCGGCCTGGGTCAGTGCCGCGGCGATCTGTTGCATGCGATTGATAAGATCGATCGCGGCCGCCGGCGGCAGCACCACCCGGCAAGCCGGATAGCGGCGCCCGGTGAGCGGGGTGTTCGGCTTGACCTCGTCGAGGCGCGTCACGCCGAATTCGAGGCGCAATGTCTGGCCGTCGAACAACAGGCCCGAAACAGAGTCGGCAAACGTTTCCTCAAGGTCCGGGCGATCGACATAACGGATCGTCGCGGTCTGGCGCTCTGTCTGAGTGGTTGGGCCGGGACCAGAAGTGGCGGCTCTCTGTATGTTGCCGTCAACCGGCGGATCACCTTGTAGGGCCATTGGGTTCAGCTTCCTTCCTAAAAGCGCTAACTCTACCGCGAACTGTCCGACGATACAAACGGGGCTTGGTCGCGCATCGGCACGGCGCATTGTATGATCGGATATCGGTCGTTGCGTTAAGCGTGCGCCGCCGTGCGTCCGCGATGTTGCGATGGTGTCCGATTGCTCGAAGCTGGAAAAGGTTGCTCGAACTATGCGAATTTGCCAATCGAGGGGGTGTTCAGTGATGCTCTCCGCAATTTTGGATGACGCTGTTAGAGGCTGAGCGAATGAAGTTGATCATGACGTTGCTGATCCGCGACGAGATCGACATTATCTCATCGAATATCGAGTTCCACCTCAATAACGGCGTGGATTTCGTCATTGCCACCGACAACAGGTCGGTCGATGGCACGACCGATATCTTGCGCGATTATGAACGCCGGGGTGTTCTGCACTACATCTATGAGGCGCAGGACAACTACGCCCAACATCGCTGGGTTACGCGCATGGCGCGCCTGGCAGCCACGCAGTTCGGGGCCGATTGGGTGATCAACAGCGACGCCGACGAATTCTGGTGGCCGGAGCATCACGATCTCAAGCAAATACTCCACTCGATGCCGCCGCACCGCGACGCGGTGGGCGCCGAACGGCTAAATTTTCCGCCATGGCCGATAGTCGGAGGGCAGTTCTTCGCCGACGTGATGACCGTGCGCGAACGCCAATCGCTGTCGTTACTCGGCCAGCCGCTGCTCGGCAAGACCTGCCATCGGGCCTTCACCGATATCGAGGTGGAGCAGGGAAATCACATAGTCCGGCGGCACGGCCGCCCACTTGCCGCCGCGCCCGGTTCGATAACGATTCTGCACTTTCCGATGCGTTCGTATCACCAATTCGCCAACAAGATCGTCAACGGTGGATCGGCTTACAAACGCAACGCGAACTTGCCGTCAGAAGTAGGCAAGACTTGGCGGTATCTCTACGAGTTGTGGGAACGCGGCGAATTGGAAGCTTATTATCAGGCCCAAACGGTCAACGACGCGGCAGTCGAGGAGGGCTTACGGCAAGGGCGCCTGGTGACCGATGTTCGCCTGCAGAATTTCTTTTCAAGGCATCCCGACCGGCAGCGTCCCCGATGAGCGAGGGACTGCCGCGGCCGCCGACGCCGTTTCCTTGCCACGCATACCAGCGTCGTGATTTATCGGCGCAACGTGCAGGCGGCATGTCTCTCATTGGTTGGGCCTCGGCTTTTGTCAGCCCAACATAGAATACGGAATGATCACTCGTTCTCGCCGAAGCGCGAGTCGATGAGCGCCGCCAGGGCCTCGACGGCTTCGGCGGCTTCCCGGCCGGTCGCTTCGACCGTGATCGTTGTGCCGGGCGCCGCCGCGAGCATCATCAGGCCCATGATCGAGGTGCCGCCGACGGTCTCGCCGCAGCGCATGACGCGCACGGTGGCGTCGAATTTCTCCACGGTTTGCACGAAGCGGGCCGACGCGCGCGCGTGCAGTCCTTTGCGGTTGCAGATCGTGAGCACACGGACCACGGTGCCGTCGCGGAGCAGGCGTTCGTTGCCCACGCAGGCGCCGGTGTCGTGGGCCGGTTGGCTCATTTGCCGGTGAGTACCCGGCTGGCGATGGTGACGTATTTGCGGCCGGCTTCCTGGGCGGCGGCGACGGCTTCGGCGAGCGGACACTCGTCGCGAACCTTGGCGAGTTTGACCAGCATCGGAAGGTTGATACCGGCAAGCACCTCGACTTTAGGCCGGCTCATGACCGAGATCGCGAGGTTGGACGGCGTACCGCCGAACATGTCGGTCAGGATGGCGACACCGTCGCCGCTGTCGACGCGCTTGACCGCCTCGATAATGTCGCGCCGGCGTTCCTCGACGTCGTCATCAGGCCCGATGGTGACCGCCTCGATTTGGCCTTGCGGTCCGACCACGTGCTCCAATGCCGAGCGGAACTCAACAGCCAGCCGCCCGTGGGTGACAAGCACAAGACCGATCATCGAACTCCCCGCGGGCGCGCCCCGGTTGCACCGCACGAAAGGGTGCTCATCATGACCATCCGAAGCCCCGTTGCAAGGGGCATTCTCAATGATTTTCGGCGGTTGCTGCATTGCGATAGAACGAAAGTCGAATCGGCCCACCGGGCCCTGCGATTCAAAATGCCCGAGAGTGTACAGGCGGTAAGGTTAATCAATCTCCACCAAAGCCAGGCCGGCGGCTTTATTGCCATCGGTTCATCGGGCCGTCATCCGGGCCGGCCCTGCATGAAGTGAGGAGCGCCAACACGACCGGCAAGGCCGCCGTGCCTGCTGCGACGGCGAGTCGCGGCAGCACGATGCCGTTCAGCGCAACTTTTCGCCGGGGTTCTTCCGGCAGCCGCTCGGCGTCGGCGGCGTCAAGGTCGACGACGAGACCGACCACTGCGCTCGGCTCATGGGGCAGCTGCAATAACCCGACGCCGCGCAGCTCGATCAAGCCGGCAAGCGCTTCAGCCGGCCGGACCAGCAGCCGCCCGTTGACGGCCTCCAGATGCACGCG
>Ga0182024_10023950_pt1 | contig 10890 bp, 10 predicted proteins | sample P32metaG_FD_120480 | JGI IMG/M metagenome (GOLD analysis project Ga0182024, IMG submission 120480) | Permafrost microbial communities from Stordalen Mire, Sweden - P3-2 metaG (Illumina Assembly) | ecosystem: Environmental > Terrestrial > Soil > Wetlands > Permafrost | place: Sweden: Stordalen... | reverse complement strand
TGGGGTCGCGCTTTTCGTCGGGGTCGATGTAGCGCCCTTCGCTGTCGAAGCGGACGTCGCGGTTCTGCTTGCGCATGTAGACCTCGAACTTACGCGCCACCCGGCGGCGCTTCCAGCGATAGTAGTTGTTGCGCAGGCTGAAGAGGCCTTCGCTAAAGGACGTGCTCATACCCCGCCGCGGCGCCCGGCGGGCGAAAAAGAACCCAATCCCCGCACCGCTAAGGATAACGAAGTAGGCCAACGGCGGTCCCCCGGAGAGCAACAGCGCTACCTCAATCAGCATGTAAACGATGACCAGGTATTTCGCCTTGATCGCTACCGGCAGCGGGAACATGTACATTTCCAGGTCGCCGAACAGCACCGCGAAGGCAGCCAACAGACCGAACAGTGCGCCGTCAGCGCTGGTGGTGCTGCTAACGGGGTCGGAGTGAAAGATGTGGGTAAAGGTGAGCGCGCTCCCGATCAGGCCGCCGCCTATCGCGCACAGAAAGTAAATTTCCAGCAGCCATCGGCTGCCCTTCGACGTCTCAAGAAATGAGCCGATGAACCACAAAGTGAGCATGTTGAAGGCGACATGCAGCACACCCGCATTCAGGAAACTGTAGGTTGCCAGTTGCCATACCCAGCCGTGGATCAGCAAAGCCGGGGTCAGCGAGAAATACTGGAGCACGACCAGCAGCATTCCCAATGCCGCGTATTTCATGAGCAGCAGCACAAAAAACACGGCTGCATTGGCCAGCACCAGTTGGCTGGTAACCCCGGTGAAGCTCGGGAAGGAGAGAGAAGAGAAACCGCTGCGGGGAAAGCGTGCCATAACTTCTTATGTAAGACTAACGCCTTTTCACGCCGGTTCGCGGTACGATTTGATGTCTGGCAGGAGTTCCTTGACGTCTGGCGTGTTCTCCCGGAAACTAAAGCGGTTTGACAATTACCAATTGTGAAACCGCTAGCCAAGCCGCCTTTAAGTTGCGGCCACCATCAACATCTTAATGCTCCGTGAAAGGAGAGCTGTATGCCAGTCTGTCAGGAATGCGAGAGCGTTCTCGATTTCGATCCCGACGAGGTTGAAGAAGGCGACATCGTGGTCTGCGATGAGTGCGGCACCGAGTTCGAAGTGGTCGCTACCGAACCGCTCGAACTCTCCCAGGTGGACGAGGAAGGCTACGAAGATGAGGACGAGGAAGTGGCCGACGAGGAAGAAGAATGAGGCTGCGGTGCATTCTCTTGCTGCTAATGGTATGCGCGGTCACTCAGCCGCTCATCCACGGGCAGAGCCTGGCACAATCGGTGCGGGTGGTCCAGGGCACGGTGCAGAATTCAGACGAACAACCACAAGCGAATGCCGTGGTCTACTTGCAGGACCAGAAAACGCTCGAGGTCAGGACCTTTATTACTGAGGCGGATGGACACTATCGCTTTGGTCAGCTGAGTTCGGAGGTCGACTATCAACTCTGGGCAGAGTACAAGGGGCGCAAGTCAAAAACCAGAGCCATTAGCTCCTTCGAAAGCAAGAAGCAATTTAGCTTCAACTTGAAGATCGACACCCCAAAGTAAGGGGAGCGCCCCGTTGTTTTACTCGTGTTCGAAGCGCTTCCAGTTGACCAGGTCACCCAGCGTGGTGGTGGAGCTTGAAACCGGCTGCTTGTAGGCTTCCACATCGGCCCGGCTGGCTTCTTCGCCTACCGCTCGCAAGCTGAGGCCGACCTTCTTCTCATCCTGGTTCATCTTGATGATCTTGAAGTCATGCTCCTGGCCTGCTTCGAGCTTGATCGGCGTGCCCGTAGCGTCGGCAGCTTCTGAAACATGGCAGAGGCCTTCCACGCCTTCGGCGATCTCGATAAACGCTCCGAATTGCGCAGTGCGCAACACCTTGCCCTTGACCACGTCACCGACGCGGTGCTGGGCAAAGAACGTCTCCCACACATCCGGCTGGAGCTGCTTGATCCCCAGTGACAGGCGACGGTTCTCCGCTTCCACCCCAAGCACCACGGCGCGGACTTTCTCGCCCTTCTTGAGAATCTCAGAAGGATGCTTCACGCGCTTGGTCCAGCTCAGGTTACTTACGTGAACCAAGCCGTCAATGCCGTCTTCAATTTCAATGAAGGCGCCAAAGTCGGTGAGATTACGCACCCGGCCTTCCACGATGGTGCCCGCCGGATAGCGCTCGGAGAGATGCTCCCAGGGGTTCTCCAGCAATTGCTTCATACCCAGCGAAATACGACGGTCGTTGGGATTGACGCTAAGTACGACAGTCTCTACTTCATCGCCAGGCTTGACCAACTTGGAGGGATGCTTCATCCGCTTGGACCAGGTCATCTCGGAAACATGCACCAGTCCCTCGATGCCCTGTTCCAGCTCAACAAAGGAGCCGTAATCGGTCACGCTGAGGACCCGGCCACGAACCCGGGCGCCGATTGGATAGCGCTCCACTGCATCCAGCCAGGGGTCGGGAGTGAGTTGCTTGAAGCCGAGCGAAACGCGCTGCTTCTCACGATCGAACTTGAGCACCTTGACCTGGATCTCGTCTCCGACGTTTACCAGGTCGCGGGGATGGGTAAGCCGCCCCCAGGACATATCCGTAATATGCAGCAGCCCATCGATGCCGCCCAAATCAACAAAAGCGCCGTAGTCGGTCAGGTTTTTCACCGTGCCGGTAAGGATCGCGCCTTCTTCCAGATGTTCGAGCGTCAGGCTGCGCTTGTTGGTCTGCTCCTCTTCCAGCAGTTCCTTGCGCGAGACCACGACGTTGCCGCGTTTCTTGTTCAGCTTGATGACGCGGACTTCGATCTGCTGGCCGATGTACCCGTCAAGATTGCGAACCGGCCTGATCTCTAGCTGGGAACCGGGCAAGAAAGCCTTGATGCCGATGTCCACGGTGAGGCCACCCTTGACGCGCCCCAAGACCGTGCCCACCACCGGAGTCTTTTCGTTGGCTGCCCGTTCAATTGCATCCCAAACCCGGTGCCGCTGCGCCTTGTCGTAGCTCAGCAGGAAGCCGCCTTCGGCTTCTTCGCGTTCCACCACCACTTCGACCGTGTCGCCGGCCTTTAGCTTGGGCTGGCCGGTGTGGTCCAGAACCTGCTCCAGGGGAATGAGCCCTTCGGATTTGAGGCCCACGTCGACCACGACGTGCTTATCCGTCAGCTTAATGACAGTACCGGTGACGACGTTATCGTCATAGGCCTGCGCCGCGGATTCCGCAGCCTGCTCGCGATCAAACGATTCCAATGCGGCGGCAAAGTCCTCCATGCCGGTCATCTCGGAGTCTTCCGGACCGGAATGGGAAACAACAGGCTTGGGATCGACGACGCGGTGCGGCACGCTGGGGGCTTCAGCCTGCGGGTTAGCGGTTACTGCCTCGGTCGGATCAAAATGATCCGCCGGTGTATCAAGCGTTGGGGTTTGCAGTTCGGTGTTCAGGTGTGTGCTCTCGGTTCGTTCAGGATTTAGGACGTCTGCCATGAATGCCAGCTCCGGATTCTCGATCGGTCGGTGCCGATCCATCCATCACTACGGGTATTCGATGAATCACGCCCGTGATTCGTTCCCGCAGTTTCTCTTCGCAGGACTATTTGCAGGCTTGGTCCCCGAAGTAGGGCACCGCAAAGTTTACTCTCCCCCAGCAAACGTTCGGAGGGAGACTGTTAGTGTAGCCGCACTGAATGGCTTGGCACTTAAATCTCCGGTAGGAGCATCCGGGAGGGGGGTAAAGCAAGAGCGGCGATGGACGTCTACGCCGAATCCTCTACGTAGACCCTTCATACACAACTATAGCAATCGTCGGGAAAGCATGTCAACGAACTCGTGAGCATTTCAGGGTACACGAAAGCGTCGGAAGTACCTATATTTATTGCCTTGTAACCTTGCGCTGAGGATAATGCTCGCCTGGCTTTCTGAGCGCCGGTGATGGCGAGCCAGGCGCTCCGTATACTTGAACCGCATGGACTATTTGTGGACGCCCTGGCGCTACGCTTACCTGGTCGATGCCGACCCGGGCTCACCCAAAGGTGGACGTAAAGGCGTGCCGCAAGCCCTGGCCGCGTGGCCCGGTGACTGTGACTGCGTCTTTTGTAACCTGATTGCTGCTACGCAGTTTGCGGTAGAACGGGGCATGACCGCGGTCGACGCGGATAGGGCGGCCAATATCGTATTGCGCGCCGAGCATAGTTTTATTTGCCTCAATGCCTTCCCCTACACTTCCGGCCACGTCATGATCGTGCCTTATGCCCACCAGGAAACCCTCGCTGCCCTGGAGCAGGAGGCGGCGCTCGAGATGATGAAGCTGGCGCAACGCACCGATGCCGTTCTGCGCCAGGTGTACTCGCCCCAGGGGATCAACATGGGGATCAACCTGGGCCAGGCAGCGGGTGCCGGGATCGCGGCCCACCTGCATCTGCATGCGCTGCCGCGATGGCTGGGCGATTCCAACTTCATGACGGTGATCGCGGAGACGCGGGTGCTGCCGGAACTGCTGGATACAACATGGCAACGATTGCGGCAAGAGTTTGAGCGGGTTGAGGTTACAAAGAGGCCTGAATGATTTGGCCGGCGGCGAACCAAGTCCGTAACCCCGCGGCTCTCAAAACGACGGCTCCCCCGAAAGTGGGACGCGATCACCCGGGTTCGTTGCTAGGGCAATTCCGGCTGATCCTCCAACTCCAGGGTCTCCTGTTGTGCCAGCTCGATTAAGCCCTGAGGAATCTGCTTGGTCGGCTTAACCCCCAGGGCCCTCAGCATTTCGGCTTGGCGGATCACATTACCCGACCCAGTGTGCAGTTTTGATAAGGCTTCGTCGTAGCTGGTTTGGGCCTGGTCCAGCCGCTCCCCCATCTTAGTGAAATCGGCCACGAAGCCGGCCAGCTTGTTGTAGAGTTCCGCGCCCCGCCGAGCAATCTCCTCCACGTTGCGTTTCTGCTGCTCCTGCCGCCAAAGGGAAGCGACCGTCCGCAAGACAAAAAGAAGCGTACTGGGGCTAACCAGCAGAACGTTTCGTTGCCACGCCTGCTCCCACAGCTTTTCATCCCGGGAAACGGCCAGCATGAAGGCCGATTCGAAAGGAAGGAACATGATCACGAAATCAATAGAGTTAAGCCCGTACAGCGTTTGGTAGTTCTTCTCGGCCAGACTGCGGATGTGGGTGCGTACGGAGCCGCAATGACTGTCAGCCGCCAGCGATCGAGCAGATTCGCTTTCTGCCGTGTTGTAGGCTCCATGGTGAACCAGGGAAACCTTGGAATCGATGACCAGGTGCCGGTCTCCTGGGAGGTGGATGACCACGTCCGGCTGGGCCCGCGTGCCATTTTCTGCTGCGTAGCCTTGCTGGGCGTCGTATTCGTGTCCCGGGCGCAGGCCCGCGGCCTGTAAAGTCCGTTCCAGGATCAACTCTCCCCATGCACCCTGGGCTTTACTCGACCCCCGCAATGCGACGGCCAGATTGTTGGCTTGGTCACCAATTTTGATGTTCGACTCGAAGAGCTTATCGATGTGGGCGCTCAGCTTCTCGCCGCCCCTCACCTGTTCCATTCGCGCGGCTTCGATCCTGGCCTGGAAATCCTCCAGTCTGGTCTTGAGGGGCTCGAGAACCTGGTCCAGGCTGGTCTGATTCTGCTCCGTGAAACGCTTTGATTTCTCTTCCAGAACCTCGCTAGCCAGAGACTTGAAGGTCTCCGGAAGGCTGACCCTCATCTGTTCCAGCACCCGCTCCGTTGCGGCGTGACGTTCTTCGAGGCGGGCGATGGTGGCCCGTTGGGCCGCGTCTTCATCGCGCGCCTGGTCAAGACGGGCACGGGTGTCAGTCAACTGGTCGAGCAGGGTTTTGGAGGATTTCTCGAAACTCGCGCGCTCCGCGCCAGTGCGGCTGCGCTCGAAGTAGGTGGCCACAACAATGCCGGCGACAAACGCGCCGACGGCTGCAAAAAGGAGGGTGAACATACCGGGAAACATCGCCATCTGCTTTTTTGACTTTACTCGTTCATGACGGCAAAGATGCTGGAGAAACAACGGAGTGCCCCGCTTTACACCACTTGGGGCGCTCAGTAGACTGGAAACTTTGGGGCCGTGAACTGCGCGGGTTGCGGGCTAGGCCGTTTTTCCTGTTGCTGTCTCCTGCCAGGCATTGGCTTCCGGTGCAGCCGGTCCCCCCCGGGACCCTCTGCAAAGGCAGATCCTTTTCTGTGGCAGGTGGCGCCTGGAGGAAAACCGGAACGACCGCCGCACCGCCTTCCCGGACCGTTCGCCCATCCTTGCAGGGTGTTAGCCCTGTAGAGCGGTTTCATGGCTAAACCCATCGTGAAACTGCTGTAACGAATTGTTTCTATAGACAGGAGAACGGAATGGCAACAGCAGCAGTCGAAGAAAAGGTAAAACAAATAATCGTTGAGCAACTTCAGGTCGATGAAGCTGAAGTGACGCCCAGTGCGTCGTTTCAGGAAGATCTGGGAGCAGACTCACTCGACGTGGTCGAACTGGTGATGCAGTTCGAAGAGGCCTTTGACCTGGAAATTCCGGACGAAGACGCGGAAAAAATCAAGACGGTGAAGGACGCCACCGAATACATCGAGAAGAACGCGAAAGGCAGTAAGTGAGTTGGCACGAAGGGTGGTTGTTACGGGAATCGGGCTGTTGTGCGGAGTAGGTAAAACTGCGCCCGAGATCTGGAACAACCTCCTAGCCGGCAAGAGCGGGATGGCTCCCATCACCAGCTTCGATACGACGGGGTTTCCCGTAACATTCGCGGCCGAGGTGAAAGGCTTCAATCCGCTGGATTTTATGGACAAGAAGGAAGCGCGCAAGATGGGGCGCTTCATCCATTTCGCGCTTGCCGCTACTCACGAAGCCCTGCTGCACTCAGGTTTAAAAATCGGCCCAGCGAATGCTGAGCGCGTGGGCGTACACATCGGGTCCGGCATCGGCGGCTTCGATGTGATCGAGCGGGAGCACCTCGCCATGCTCCATGGCGGCCCGCGCAAGATTTCCCCATTTTTTATTCCCGGCACGATCGCCAACCTGGCGGCCGGCCAGGTGAGCATCCGCTATGGCGCGCTGGGTCCGAACGAGGCGACGTCGACAGCATGCACTACCAGCGCGCACTCCGTGGGCAACGCTTTTCGCACCATTGAGCGCGATGATGCCGACGTAATCATCGCCGGCGGCGCCGAGGCCGCGATTACACCCATGGGTGTGGGCGGCTTTGCCGCGATGCGCGCGCTCTCCACCCGCAATGCCGACCCGGAACATGCCTGCCGCCCGTTTGACAAAGATCGCGACGGCTTCGTGGTTGGCGAGGGGGCCGGGATCCTGGTGCTCGAGGAATTGGAACATGCGCGCGCCCGCGACGCCGCCATCCTGGCCGAAATCATCGGCTACGGAATGAGCGCCGACGGCTACCACATCACCAGCATGGCACCCCAAGGCGAAGGCTGCTTGCGGGCTATGAAAAATGCACTGCGCAGCGCCAAGCTGGAGCCCGGCGACGTGGACTATGTGAATGCGCATGCCACTTCCACCCCGCTAGGCGATGCGCTGGAGACGGCGGCCATCAAGCATCTCTTCCAGGAACACGCGACCAGCGGCAAACTCCTGGTGAGCTCTACCAAGTCGATGACTGGCCATCTCCTGGGCGGCGCGGGCGGCTTGGAGGCCGGTATCACCATCATGTCCCTGCAACGCCAGGTTGTTCCTCCCACCACCAACCTCGACGATCCCGATCCAGCCTGCGACCTCAACTACATTGCCAATCAGCCCCAAGCCGCCAAGGTGGACGTGGCGCTGTCCAACTCGTTTGGCTTCGGTGGAACCAATGGAGCGCTCATCTTCCGCCGCTGGCCGGAGTGAGCCGACCCTGCCACTTCGGTGGAATATGGGATGAATCTCTTGGTTCGTGGGCGGTTTATAAGGAGGAAACCGCTTCAATCGTGGGATCATGATGGAACGGCGCGAAGGAAGCGAGGCGGATTGAAGCGAGTTGCCACAGGATTAGCCTGCGTTTTTTTTGCGACAGCTTCGTTCGCGGCCTGCAGCAGCAGCCTTCCCGTATCCCAGGAATTGAAGACGTCGCAGGTGGTGATCATCGGCACTGTAGTGTCGTCGCGCCAGGTGCCGCAATCGTGGGACACCCTGGATGGCACCGAATACGTGGTGCATATCGACCAGAAGGTCAAAGGTAAGCAATCGGGTGAGATCACCATTTTCAGCGAACACCGCGATGATAGCTTTAACATGCAGTCCGGGACACAGTACCTGCTCTTTCTCACCAACAATTACCAGCACTGGATGGTAAATATGTGCGGTAACTCGGGCCCGTTGGATGAGAAGAGAGATGTCATCAAGCAGATGGTTCACGCAGCGGGCAACGACTGAACCGACCTGGTCTTCGTAAGAACCTCACTGCAAATTGAGTCCCGCAGGGACGGCTGAAATCACCCGGGACGCGGTCTCCGGCTATCCTCACACACTCTCCAAACTCAAACAAACCTGGGACTGTCGTTCTGGGCAACTTTCAGCCGTCCCTACGGGACTTTTCAACCTGCGTCGCACAGACCCAGGACTGGCGTCCTGGGCTACTGTCAGCCGTCCCTGCGGAGACTAACTTTGAAATTGGGGTTACACGCGAACCGTATTTGCCGTTGAGGCACCGTGACAGTTTCTTAATAAGTCCGCCTAGTACCCCAGTGCAAACGTAGGTACCGGGCCCCTCCGTCTGCATTTGAGGCAGCGCGGTACTCCCCTTCTGCCACGTTCTTTGTGGCAAATATTGCAAACATGAGCCTTACGGTCTCGCCTACGATCCCTCCATTACCATCGGTCCGCAAGCCCCCTCGGAAGTAAGGGCGTTCCAAAACAATACGATTGCCATCCCCCGTTAGACACGGCAATCTACCACTTAAGCAGTACACATACAACTTACGTGGTACCGCAAATATTCGAGTTTGACCCGAGGAGGGTTTGTGAAAAAGTTTGCTATTGCATTAATTCTCTGCCTGAGTGCGGCCAATGGTTTCTCCCAGTGCAAGACAAATCGTGTCAGCGCCCGCAAGGAGATGCATATGGCATCTGCCGTGGTTGTGGGGACGGTGACGGCAGCACAACCAGTACCGGAAGCGTGGGACTTTCTGGACGGCGTGAACTATACGGTTCGCGTCGAATCCAAGATCCACGGCAAGGCGCGCCCCAACACGGAAGTGACTGTTTTCAGCGAGAACAGCCCTCGCTTCTTCGCCATGTACGTAGGCCAGCAGTACCTACTGTATCTGCAGCCCCAGTATGGCCGTTTCCAGGTCGACAATTGCGGCAATTCACGCGCGACCGACGACTCGTCCGCATCGGTTAAACAGCCGAAGCTGACGGCCACCAAGGGCTTCTAACTTTGCAGGACTGCCGTCTGCCTTGGAGAGGGGTATCGCGTCCACGATACCCCTCTCTCTTTTATTGGAGCAGAGTGCCGTTTTCCGGTTCTATCTTGGCCTCTTCCGGCGGAATGACCACAGCCGCCGCGACCTTGTCTTCCTCTTCCAGATGCAGCAGCCGGACGCCCTGAGTTGATCGGCCAGCGGCGCGGATCGTCTTGGTGTCAATCCGGATGATCTTCCCGTACTGGCTGATGACCATCAGCTCCGAGCTGTCATCGACCAGCAGGATGGCGCTCACCTTGCCGTTGCGGGCAGTGGTCTTCACGTTGATGACGCCTCTGCCGCCGCGAGTCTGCAGCCGGTACTCGTCCACATCGGTGCGCTTGCCGTAGCCCTGCTCGGTAATGGAAAGGATCAGCGAAGGAGAATCCCCGCCGCTGCCATTCTTCTTGCGCTCGAGCGGAGTGGCGGCAAGACCGACCAGGTAATCGCCCTTGCCCAGATCGATGCCGCGCACCCCATAAGCCGGCCTCCCCATGGAGCGCACATCATTCTCTCCAAAGCGAATGGCCATGCCCAGATGCGTCGCCAGGAAAATGATCTGGTTGCCGTCGGTGCGGCAGGCGCCGATCAATTCGTCATCGTCGTCGATACCGATGGCAATGATGCCGCGCGCCATCACATTGCAAAAGTCCTTGAGCGGAGTCTTTTTGACCGTGCCTTTGCGGGTGGCAAAAAAGATGAACTTGCCTTCCTCTTCCAGGTTGCGAACGGGCAGGATGGTGCGTACGTTCTCTCCCGGCTGCAGGTTCAACAGGCTGGCCATGGATTTGCCCTTGCCGGCAGCGCCGATGTCAGGGATCTCATACACTTTGAGCCAATAGACCCGGCCGGCGTTGGTGAAGCAGAGCAGATAGGCGTGGGTGGAGTCGACAATGAGCTGGGAGACGAAGTCTTCTTCCCGCGTCTTCATGCCCAACCGCCCGGTGCCGCCGCGCCGCTGCTGGCGGTAGATGGAAATTGGCGTGCGCTTGAGATAACCGGAATGAGATACAGTGACGGCGACCTGTTCGTCGGCGATCAGGTCCTCCAGTTGCAGCTCGGCTGTCTCGTCGAGGATCTGGGTGCGGCGCTCGTCGCCGAAATCTTTCCGCGCAGCTTCCAGCTCCTTGATGATCAGCGCCCGCAGTTTTGGTTCCGAAGCCAGAATGGCCTCGTACTCGGCAATCCGCTCGCGCACATCCACCAGTTCCTTGATGATCTCGTCCGTCGAAAGCTGGGTAAGGCGGTAGAGTTGCAGTTCGAGGATGGCGTCGATCTGCCGGTAGCTCAGGCCGGCCTCCCGCTCCGGCCCGGTTACGATGCCGGTGTCGAGCTTGAGAACAATGTCCTTGGAAAGTGAAAAGCGGCGCAGGTTTTCTCGTGCTTCCGCGCGCGATCCGGAGCCGCGAATAATGCGGATGACCTGGTCGATATTATCCAGGGCAATTTTGTAGCCCTCGAGGATGTGTTCGCGCTCGCGAGCCTTCTTGAGCAGGAACGA
>Ga0182024_10023949_pt1 | contig 10890 bp, 3 predicted proteins | sample P32metaG_FD_120480 | JGI IMG/M metagenome (GOLD analysis project Ga0182024, IMG submission 120480) | Permafrost microbial communities from Stordalen Mire, Sweden - P3-2 metaG (Illumina Assembly) | ecosystem: Environmental > Terrestrial > Soil > Wetlands > Permafrost | place: Sweden: Stordalen... | reverse complement strand
GATCTCTGATCGGTCGGACTATCCACCCCGCCCCCCTGTAACCATCCTGTGAAGCCTGCCCTCCGATCGGCTTCGGGGGGTGTTTTGGCGGTTATCTTGGCCGTCTTGATGAGCGTCGAAACCATGCCGACCCCACGCCCGCGGGCGCGCCGGTGGCGTACGGCTGCGGGCGCCGTCGCCCTCGCCGCGATCGTGCTCGCCGCCCACGCCCAGCCGGCGCGCGCGGTGATCCTGCCAGCGACCACGATCGACGGTCCCAGCGAGGACATCGTCGGCTTTGGCGGCGTTGCGATGGCGGAAGACGGTACGGGGGGGCTGGTCTACCTCAAGCGGGTTGACGGGGTCGCGCATGTGTTCGTCTCCAGGTATGCGGAAGGGCACTGGATGTCCCCCATCCGCATCGATACTGAACAGCCTTACGCGGCCAGCTGGCCGCGGATCGGGGCGGCCGACGGAGGGGAGCTCGTCGTCGTCTGGGCCACGCCGTTTGCCACCGAGAAACAGCGGCCCGTACAGGAGCTGCTCGGCGCCACGCTGGGCCCCGGCTCGGAGCGGTTTGGCCAGGCCATGATCGTCGACCCCAACATTCAGGAAGGAACCGGCACGAGTCCCGATCTGGCGATGAGCTCGACCGGCCAGGCCGACGTCGTCTACCGGGTGGTCCAGGAAGAAAGCTCAGTTCAGCTGCTGCAGCGTGGCGACGTCGCCGAGAGCGTGCGCGTGGCGCACTTCGACGGCCAGCGCTGGTCGAGCCTGGGTGCGATCAACCGCGATTCGGGGGTCGGGATGCGACCCCCCACCGAAGCCAACGCGCCGCAGATCGCGATCGGCCCGACGGGTAATGGCGTCGTCGTATGGCAGGAGCCTGAAATCGAAAACGGCGGGGTCGCGCGCATCTGGGCGCGGCGCATCTTCGGCCAGAGCCTTGACTATGTGATGCCGGTGAACGCCGAGAGCTTTGCCGGCAAGCCGATCGGCCAGGATGCGGACGCTCCCGCGGTTGCCGTCTCGCGGCTGGGACAGGCCGACGTGGCCTACCGGCAACGTGTCGGGCCGGGCTCGCCGCTGCCGGGACCGCGGATCTTCCTCAACATCCTGCCCAACGGAGAATCGGCCAACGGTGGCGAGTTTCAGGGCGCGAGCGTCGTCGACTCCGCGGTGTCGGGCGGCAAGTCGGCCGAAGTCGGGCGGCCGAGCATCGACATCGACGAAAAGGAAGATATGCGGCTGCTGTATGACGCCAACGGCACGCCGCGCGTGGTCGAGGGCACCGACCGTGGGCTGTCGGGCGCACTCTCGTTGGGATCGCCGTTCGCGCCTCATGCAGGCGAACTGTCCTTGGCGAGCGTCATGAACCCAGGGGGAGGAGGCGTTTCGGCGTGGCCAAGCGTCAACGCGCAGGGCGCCCCCGCCGTGGCGGTTCGCGAGGACTTCGCCAGCGGCGCGGCGCAGACCGCGCTTGTCAGCGGCGGGGATGGCGGTCCGATCGGCGAACTGGCCGTCGGGCGCTCTGGGCTGGGCGATGGGCTCGTGGCCTTTCAGCAGGGCTCGACCGGCAACGCGGCGATCGTGGCCGCGCAGGTCACCGCGCCGGCGACCGAAGTGGAGATCAGCGCTCCCAAGGATTGGGTCAAGCCCGCCCAGGCCGTGGTCACCTGGCCCCCGGCGATCAGCGCCGACGGACCGCTGCGCTACGACATCGTGCTCGACGGTCGCGAGCTGGCCACGCCCGGGGGCGCCTTTGAACTGCGCCTCGATCCGCGCGGGCTCGGCTCGGGACGCCACAGCGTGCAGCTGCTCGCGACCGACATCAACGGTCAGGCGACGCTCTCCGCGCCATCGACGCTGTTGGTCGACGGCGTCCCGCCGAGCGTCAAGATCACGCGTGCGCAGAGCGGCCACGCGGTCAGCGTACGCGTCAGCGACGCCTACTCTGGAGTCGACACACGAGCGGTCAGCGTTAGCTTCGGCGATGGGCACAGCGCTCATGGCCGGGCTCGCTTCGTCCATCGCTATGGGCGGCCGGGTGTTTATCGAGTTGTCGTACAGGTTCGCGACAAGCTCGACAACGAGGGCACCGTGCGCCAGTGGGTGAGCCTGCGATGAGGGAACGTCGCAGCACCTGTCGTGCGCGCCCCGGATCGCTGCGCTGCGCGTCGATGAGGTATTCGCTCGTGGTATTGGCGGCAACGCTTGTCTGTGCGCTTGCGATTGCGCTGCTTGCGTCCGCATCCGCCGACGCGGACGTATTCGGGTCGATCTCGCTACGCTCGGCAAGCCCCTTCCAACAAGTCGAATACGCTCACGACCCCGCCATCTCTGGCGATGGGCGCTACGTCGTCTTCGACGGCTCGATTGGCGGAGTCACGGGGGTATGGCGGCGCGAAAACATCCCCGGCGGGGAACTCGTGCAGGTCGCCGGTGGGAACGCAGAGCTGCCCTCGATCAGTGAAAACGGCCAATACGTCAGCTTCACCACCAACGAAGGGGACAAGCTGGCCGAGATCACCAACGGGCTACCCGACCTCAACGAAGCTCGTGAAGCGCCGAACGTATACGTCCGCGACATGAGCAAGAGTCCTACCGAAGAAGGCGCGTTCGCGCTGGCCTCGGCCCTCAGCTACGAATATCCCACCGAAGCCAGTCGGGCATTTGACGAAACCCATTTTGGGTCGGAGGCCGCCGGGCGGACGGCGCTCAGCGCCGACGGACAGAAGGTCGTATTCGTGACGACCGCCGTCTCCAACCTGGACGGGCCTGAAACGCCGCCGCTGCAGGTGGCGGTTCATGATTTCGGAACCGGTAAGACAGAACTCGTGAGCGTGGGGTATGACTCGGCGAGCGGCAGGCCGGCTGTGAACCAGCAAAGCGGACAGCCTGAACCTGTGCAAATCCAGCACGAAGGAAGCTCAATCTATGGCTCGGTATACACACATGGTGGACCACCGATATTCGAGCCCCCCACTCAGGTGTACGCGCTGCCGAGCGAAATCGGGGCTTCGATCAGCGCGGACGGCTCGACGGTTGCGTGGATGGGTCAGGACATCGACGAGCAGGCCCGGATGCTCTCCGAAGAATCGGCCTTGCCGCAGTACGGCGAGCCCCTCTGGCGGCGCATCGTGGGCGCCAATGGAGAACCGAGCGAGGAATCCGCGACGCGGCGGGTCACGGGTGGCTCGGATCCCGCCGATCCGCAGTGCGCCGCCAACCCCGAGCGGTTGCTGCCCACACAGGCGTCGGCGCAGGACCCCTGTCAAGGGCCATTTGCGGTTGAACCCCAGTCCGGGGTATGGGGGGGAGGCGTCGGTGAAACGGTCCCGCGTCTCAGCGCCGATGGATACACCGTCGCGTTTCTTGCGAGTGCGCCGCTCATTGCGTCAGGTACCTTCGGCGGCGGGTTGACAGGGCACCACTCCGATGCCTACGTGGTCGACATGCATGAAGGGCTCTCCCGTGCGCAGGCGCTGACTCCGCTGACCGAGCTCGCCAGCGGCGAAGAATCACGGATTGCGACCAACGCCCCGATTCTTAATCTCGGGATTTCTCCCGATGGCACTCAGGTGGCGTTCACGACCAAGCGCACGGTGTTCCCGCTCGGCTCCCCCACGTACGTGAGCGCGCCCGCCGCCGTCCCCGGCTTGAACGAGCTATTCGAGGTCGACCTCACCGATGACACGCTCACCCGTGTCACGCATGGCTATGAAGGAGGAGCGAGCGAACATCCCCACCAGGCACTCAGCACGGGTGAAGAAGATGAATACAAAAAAGAAGATGACGGTGCGCTGGCGCCATCATTTTCCAACAACGGTGGGGTGCTGGCGTTCTCTTCGACCGCGTCGAACCTCGTCTACGGGGACGGCAACACACCGCCGCTGGGCTCCGAAGCGGACGATGGCAGCGACGTGTTCGTCGTCAACCGGGTGCTCCCCGAAGCAACGCTCGCTGCCCAGTACGTGTCGAGCGCCCCCGGGGTCTCCTTGACGCCCGCCTGGAGCCTCGGCGTCACGGCGGTCTCGCTCGATGACGGCGAGCTGCTGCTCTACGTCAACGTGCCCGGCGCCGGCACGCTGAGCGCGGGCGTGAGCAGCGCGGTGCCCGTGCGATCGTCGGCTCGCTCCTCCCACTCCGTGCGGCGCGGGCGGCGAGCAGCAAGGCAACGTGCGGCAAGCGTCCACACACACACCGTGGCGAGCGCCACGCGCCACACCGCCGTGGATGGTGGCGGCGAACTGACGACGCTGCTGCTGAAGCTCGCCCCGAGCTACCGGGCGCTCGCTGCACAGAAGGGCGGGCTGTCCGGCCTGGCCGACCTGAGCTTCACCGCGCCTGGCCATGAGACGCTACGTCAGAGCCTCGCCGTGTCGTTCATCCGTGTGGCGCCGAAGAAGGCGGCCGCGCGCCAGCCGCGGATCACGCGCAAGGCCCGGCCGCGAGCCCGAGCAAGGCACGCGGCTCGATGAGCCTCCTCGGGACACGTCCTGCGCTGTTCGCGATGCTGGCCTGCTCACTCGGTGCGGGATTTTTTTTGCTCTCGGCCGGATTCGCGACCCCGGGCGCCGGCGCGGAACCTCTCAGCGATGACGGTGGCGCCGAATGGCGCGTGGAACAGCCCGAACCACCCAAGCTGCATCCAGAAGAAGAACTGGAAACGAAACTGACGCCGATCGGCCTCGGCAGGATCGGCGACATCGAGTTCTTCTCGCCCAACCGCGGCGCGCTGATCACCTCTGGCAATGGCAGCACGATTCCCCCTGGTGTGTGGTTCTACAACGGTGAAAGCTGGCGAGAGCTCGCGACGGTCTGCGGTGCCAGCGACGGGCGCATCGTCTGGGCCGGGCCCAACGAATTCTGGACGATCTCCGATGGGCGGCCGGGTCAGGCAGCCGAAGCCCTGGGTCGGCAGCCCCCGCTGGAAGACAACACTCTGTGTCATTTCGCCCCCCCGCCGGGCGAACCCGAAGGAAAGCTGGAGGTCGTCGCCTCCTACGCCCAGCCCGCGTTCCAGTCGAACTCCTACCCGGTGATGCACGCCGCGGGCTGTCTGAGCGAAAGCGACTGCTGGTTCGCCGGCGAACCGCTGCCCGCGCCGCAGATCGGCGTATTTGAGCTGCACTGGAATGGCAGCACGATCTCGACTGAACCGTACCTGCCCGAAGGCCATGCCGTGTATGACATGAGTACCTTCGAAGGCTCTCTGTATCAGAGCCTCCGGCTGACCACCGCGGATCGGGCGCTCAAGCGCTCGCTTGAACTGCCGGCCCTGTTGCGCGGCGGTGAAAGCTCCTCATCCGGCTTCGAACCGGCGCTCGATGTGCCCCTCTACGGACCCGGCGAGTTTCCCTACGCGCTCGACTATCCGCATCTCTCAACGGACGAGGACCCCGTCTCACCCGAAGAAGGCGCGCTCTGGGGCGCCGCCGGTCCGCAGATTCCCGCCCCCGAAAAATCTGCGCCTGCCGGGGTGACGGTCGTGCGCTACTCCAAGCTTCGATACAGCAAGGAAGCTGGAGCGTACATCAAGGAAAGCGCCCCCACCTGGAGCCAGGTGCTCGGCCCGGAAACCGAACCGTCGGGCCTTGCGCGTTTCCCGGAAGACGTGGTGAGCTCGATCGCCGCCGAACCCGGCACAAACAGCGCCTGGCTGGCTCTGGACTCCGAAGGGGACAGTCAAATCCCACAGCCGACAGCACGCGCGCTGGTGGCGCGAGTGTCGGCCGACGGGACCATCTCCGACGAACTGCAGCTGCCCGTCTCAGAAGAACCGTACGGTCCCAAGGGCGCGGCGGAAAAGATCGTCTGTCCCGCCGCTCACGACTGCTGGATGATCACCAATCAGGGTTGGCTGCTGCACCTCAGCCCCCCCGGCGAACGCCAACTGGAACCGGACGAGGATCCGGTGTTCTCGGGTGGGCTGATCACCGTTCGCCCGCGAGATGAAAGCCTGCCCCAGGTGCCGCCGGACGCGCCTCCGGCCGACGATTCCGGGCTGGAAGAATCGACGCCCCCGCCGGGAAATCCGGCGGTCGAAACGTCGGCGGAAAGCCGCTTCGCCACGGTCACCGTACCGCTGCTCTCCGACCTGCATTCGCGACTCGTGGATGGCACGACCCTCGAGTTGAGCTTTCATCTCGCGGCCAGGGCAAGCGTGCGCCTGCTCGCCAAACGCCGCCGCAGCTTGGTCGCCAGCACCCCCACGCGCACCCTGCAGGCGGGCAATCGCAGCCTGCGACTGCGCCTCGACCGGCGCCACTGGCCCACGAAGCTCGAACTGAAGACGCACGCGCTCGCCCCGCTGCCCACCCGCTCCACCCGCGAAGCGGGCACCAACAGCGTGTCGACCTCGCTGGCGTTCCCCAACGCGCTCGGGTCGCTGGGATTGGGACTGTCGCGTTGAGCCCGAAATCGGGAGCAATGCGCTCCTCGCGCCGGCGGATGCTGGGCATGCTCGTACTCGTGGCGGGCGTGCTGGGCGTCGTGCTGCCGATCGCGCTGCCGGGGCCGGTACAGAGCACCGCGGCCGCGCAGGCCGGGGAAGGCGGGGAACCGATGCCCTACACCGATGCCTCCGTCCCCGCGCGCGATGTGACGATGATCGGATCCTCTCCCAGCGAGGCGCCCGGGGAGACCTGGGGTGTCGGGCGATACAACGGAGCGTCCGTGATCGTGCGCTATACGACCGCAACGGGCTGGTCGCTCGCGCCGGAACCGCTCGACTTTGCGGGACAGCCGCTCGCCGGCTTCAAGCTCGAGCAGGTGGAAGGGTTCCGCTCCCCTTATCCAAGCCCGCAGGCCGGCCAAATGACCCCCAATGGCAGCGGCGTGCTCGCCGGCACGGTTCCCGGAGTCGAAGGCGCAGGCGCCCGGCAGGTCGTGCTCGTGCGGGAACCAGGCGCGGCCTTCAAGGAATCCGCCCCTCTGCCGACTGGTCTGCTCAAAGAAGGCGAGAGCCTGTTCGCGGTCAACCAGGCGCCGATGCTCGCGGCGCTCGAAGAACCGGATGGGCATGCCGGTGCGCTGGTGGCGCCGGTCGAGGAAGGTGGAGGTGTCGATACGGGCGTACTGCACTGGGACGGCGAAGCCTGGACGCGCGAGTCGATCGAAATACCAGCGGAAAGCAGCAAAGAATTTCAAGTGCTGGCGATCGGCGCGAGCTCTCCCCGCAACGCTTGGCTGATCGCCCGGCTGTCCTCCAAATACCCGGTCGGCTCGGTCGCGCTCTTCCGGCGTCACGCGGGCAGCGGTGGCGAAGCTGCCACCTGGCAACCGGTCGCGCCGAAACCCGGCGGCGAACCGGGAGAACCGCTGAGCGTGCCGATCGAAGCGGGCAAGTCGCAGGCGCCCTTCACGGTGCCCAGCGGTGATCAGTCCCAAACTCTCACCGTGACCGGAGGGGGCGCCGACGAAGGCGTGTGGATTGACGGGGTACGCCGTGACGCGCAGGCGTCGATGACGATGTTCTTCAAGCCCGAAGGCGAAACCGCGGGCCGGGTGCTTGCGGCCTGGTGCAAGCTGCCGGCCGGCGCTGCCGCGGGCACCGTGGCCTGCCAGTACGAACTGCCCGAAGCGCTGCCCACGGCGGGGGTGCGGAGCTTTGCCTGGTCCGAACCCGCGACGCCCGAAGGCTTTGGCCAGCGCGTGATCACCGGCTTTCCGGAAGGCGTGAGCCTGCGCCTGGAAGGCGCGAGCTTCCACCGCGTGCTCGCGCTCGGAGGATCCTCTGCGCCCGCGGATGTGGGGTCCACGTTCGGGGCGGCGTTCCCAGAACCACGGGAAGGCTGGCTCGGCCAGGAAAACCTGCCCGTCCATTTGACGCGCCACCAGGAAGAAAACCGTCTCGCGCCGTGGCCCGCGGCGTTTCACGACGCGCTGCTCGCGATGGCCCCCGAGCCGGGCGCGCCCGTCGGCTCGCTGTCCAGCGAAGCGCTCGCCGTCGGGGACCAGGGCGAGGTGGCCCGCTACAAGCCGGGCGAGGGCTGGCTGCCGGAAAGTCTGCTGGGACCGGGCGGACGGCGGGAAACACCGCGCCTGCGTGGCGTCGCTTGGCCGACGCCGACTCGAGCCTACGCGGTCGGCGACCCCACCGTGGAAAAACTCAACCAGATGTGGCTGTGGCGCGCCGAAACCGGCCTGTGGGAACCCGACCCCGCCGAGCCCGTGAACTTCCGCGGGAACCTGCTCGGCATCGCTTTCGATCCCAACAACCCCGCGCGCGGTTACGTCGTCGGCCAGGGCGGCGTGCTGCTGCGCTACGGCAAGACGTGGACCCAGGAACCGGAAGCCGCGATACCCACGCAGGCGCGCGGTGCGAACTTTACCTCGATCGCGTTCGCGAGCTCGGAAGCGATCGTCGCCTACCGCAAGCTCCCGAACCCGTCGAGAGACTCCTACGAAGGCGGCCTGATCGTCAACGACGGCTCCGGCTGGCGGGTCGACCAGGGCGCCGCCGCAGCGATCGGCGCCAACGTCCCCTGGACGGTCGCCGGTCTCCCCGACGGGGGGGCCGCGTTCACGGCCTCCGGAGCAGGGGAAGGCGCGCAAATCTACGAGCGCGAATCGGCGGGCTCCGCCTGGCAGGCGACCGCGACGCCCTACCCGGCCGCCGACGGCCTGCCGGGATCGCTGGCCCTGTTCCGCGAAGGCAGCGCGCTGCGCGCAATCGCCGCCGGGACCGAGCCCGACACCTACGCGGTGGAAGAAGAACCGAGCTCGCCGCCCGGGTTTCCGCCCACGTTGATCAATCCCTACCCGCTCGGATCCGATCCGGAACACGGGGTCATGCGCCAGACCGCCACTGGCTGGAGCGATGAGGAGCACGACTTGAACGACGTCAAGGAACCGCCGGGCAATTACACCCATTACGACACCGTCTACGAACCGGACCCGGTGGCCACGGTGCTGATCTCTCCGAGCGGCGCTCAGGGGTGGGCCGTGGGCGGGAACGTCGAAACTCAGCACCCCCTGCTGGATACCGCCGACGTGTATCGCTATCCGGCCGAAGCAGGGACTGCGCCCGTCGGGGTGGGCTCCTCGCCGGTGCGCACGCAATCCGGTCAGGCCGTGTTCGTGATCGGAGGTGGCGCGCAGTGCGCCGCCCCGTGCGCCGACCGCGCGAACGCGCTCATCGGTCCCGACGTGTGGATGGACCACGCGCTGAAGGCGGCCGGCGAAGTCCCGGGGGTGCGCGCGTTCCTGTACACGGGTCCGCGGGTCACGACCGGCGAAACGGCGGGGCCGGCGACGCTGGCGATCCCCTATGAACAGGAGCTCGCTCGCTACGCGGAAGTCCTGCATTCGAGTCCGAAGCCGGCCTACGCGGCCGCCTCGCCGACGGATCTCGATGGCGCGCATAGCGAGGGCACGTTCGAGGACGTCTTCAACGGCTTTCCCGCGCCGTTCAGCGAACCGCACTGCGAAACGCAGGGGTGTCAGTCCGCCTTCTACACGCTGCCCGAAACGGTGGCCGGCGACGTGCGTGTGATCGTGCTGGACGACAGCGCACAGGTGGGGGAAGCACAGTTGAAATGGCTCGAAGGCGAACTGCAAGCTGCCAGCAGGGCCGAAAAGCCCGCGATCGTAGTCGGCAACGCCAACCTGGCCGCTCAGATCCAAGCGGGAGGGGCCGCCGGCGTAGCCGCGGCCGGCGTCGCCCAGGTCCTCGTCTGTGGGTCGGCGACGAGCTCCTGCGGAACGGAAGCGCGGGGCGGCGCCTCGGCCTACTTCTTCGACTCCCCCGAACAGAACATCAAGCTGGCGCTGCGGGCTGGCTCCGCCTCGATTCCCAGCTTCGGTTCCGGCACGCTGGGCTACGTCAACTACCAGGCCGAAGAAACCGGCGCGTTCATCGGCGCCAGCGGCTTCCTGCTCGCCCAGGTCGAAGTCGCGGCGCGTATCACTAAGACAAATATCGCCCCCGTCAGCGTTGAGTTGATCCCCAATATCGGCGAACTCGCGATGGAAGCTGAGAACGGAACGCTGCTACAGCGCAGCCATACGACGCTCTTCCAGGCGCTTGCGCGCCGCCCGCGCACCGGCAATCGGGCGGCCAGCAGGCAGACCCAGATCGAAACCGACCCGTACATCCCGATTCCCTCGATCTGCGTCGGCGCCGTCTGCCCGGCGGAGGGGGGCCCGGGTCTGCTGCCGGAATTCTCGTTCAGCTCCTCGAACCCGTCGGTCGGCGGCTTCGTCAAGCAGAACCTCGTCGCGGACCCCCACGGTCGCCAGGTCCAGCTCGCCGCCAACGGCGAACCGGTGCGCGAACCGATCAACGCCGAATCCCACATCGAAGAATCCAAATCCGGCCTCTTCTGCGCCTACAACCCGGGCACGACGATCGTGACGATCCGCGCCGGCGGCCTGGCCTACTCGCTGCCGGTAACCGTCCAGGCGGGGAGCGTGCGCGAGCCGTGCGGAACCGTGCCGGCGAACAAGGCGCCCGTCGGCGGGCAGGCCGCCACCGCGCCCGTACCTCCACCGGCGCCTGCCCCGGCGCCCGCGGGACCGGCACCGGCCTCGTCGCCGCCACCCTTGCCCGTTCCGCCTCCGCCTCTCGCCGCGACGCCGCCTCCCTCACCCCGCCCGCCGGCGCCGACGCCCCCGGCTCCGTTCTTCATCCAGCCGGCTCCTCCCTTCCTCGTGCCCGCATTCGTCCCACCGCCGCTACCCGCTCCGGCCGAGCCGACCCCGCCGACGGGCACCTCGGCCGTCACCTCTCCGGTGGAGGCCGCCCAGAAAGAAGAGGAACAGGAGGAGGCCCCCGACACTGTGTCGAACAAGGCGCTGGCCTACAGCGCGCCCGAACACGAGCCCTCGCCCGTCTACATCCTCGGGATCGTGCTGCTCGCGGCGTTCGCCGGTGCCTCGGTGCGCAGGCGCCCGCGGCGCGGACGG
>Ga0182024_10023948_pt1 | contig 10891 bp, 14 predicted proteins | sample P32metaG_FD_120480 | JGI IMG/M metagenome (GOLD analysis project Ga0182024, IMG submission 120480) | Permafrost microbial communities from Stordalen Mire, Sweden - P3-2 metaG (Illumina Assembly) | ecosystem: Environmental > Terrestrial > Soil > Wetlands > Permafrost | place: Sweden: Stordalen... | reverse complement strand
TTCACGCTCGTTGAACTGCTGGTAGTTCGAAAGATTCACGCCGATTGAATTGCTGGTGGTTATTGTGATTGAGTGACCCATTGTCGAGCTAAATCGTCTAGATTATGATCGGATTCGATGCTCGGTACTCGCCGGTACGGATGAAACTTACTTTCTAGAGACGGGGGCGTTGCTTGCTGCTTGACGCGGAACTTTGTGGTTCGATGGCGTCTTACATCGGTCGCTGCCGCGGTCCCTTGTATCTGCCGGTACGATCTGTCCAGCTAGCCGCGCCTTCTTCGCGGGGATACTGCTCCATCAATGCAAGATCGAACATCCGAGTTGATGCAAGTGTCTTGATTTGTCGCCCGCTGCCATCACGTACCTGAAGCCTGAATCGTGTCTTGGCATGTTGTGCATCCTGGTTGTCAACCACGACGATTGCAGGCCTTCCGGTTTTTGGATCTTTAATTGCTAGCCCCAATAGGCGAAGCTCACGATTAATCCATGTCGCCAGCAAGTGCTGTTCTTCGTAGCTATCTTGAGGGGCTGTTTTTATGTGCTCGTTTAGTCTTGCCTGTAGCGCGTGAGCCAATTCGGCCTGGAAAGAGTGTCTAAATGCAACGATCTCAGCGTGGCTTGCTGCATAATCCGGAGGCAGTGACGCCAATAAGACTCGCGTGTTTTCAATCCATTCTGATTGCTTGTCCTGATCCATAGCCCCCCCTCAAGGCGATGCAACTTCTCACTTTTAGACTAGCACAAAGAGCGGCTGGGATGTATGACGTTTTTGTGACAATTGAACCGGAAACGGAGGTATCCCCTCGCAGAGTTTTCTCTTACTACAGCATATCGGTGGAAGTGATATCTAAAGAATGCTGACAGACCTGGCGTTTAATCCTACCAATCAATTTGCTCTATCACAGTTTCATCTACCGCGGCTTTCAAATTCGCGGGCCTGTCGGTCTCCATCACCCAGAGCACTCGGTGGCGGCAGAGATTTTGAAATAATGGCCGACCTCCCGCGTTCAGATTGCGGCCCTTGATCCGAATCTTCTGTCCACCGGCCGCATGCAGTGTGATTCCCTCGGACGGCTCAAATTGAAATTTCTCGATCCACCCGAGATTAACGGCCAAGATATCGCCATTCTTTTTGCGCAATTCCACGCACACAGCACGTTCCTTGATGCCTCTTAGCGCACAGAATGATCCAAAGTCGTCACTCTCCACGTCAGATTCATCCGCGTCGGCACCTGGCCCGCCATTGCGCCCCAGATATTTCCGTAATTCATCGGCCATAAATCAACTCCTCACGTTCTTGAATCGGATGTTTTGCCACTTCCGCCTGCCGCTCCATCCGCTGGAGGGAGACGCCACGCTCGCGCCGCTCACGGCTTGAGACCAGTTCTGTCGCCGAGAGCCGGTCGTCCGTTTTCTCAATCGCCATCCGCAAGGCTTCCTTTTGATCTGTGTATATGACGACCCGTTCCCTGCCTCTGGAAATGGCGACATAAAAAGCTTCGCGCGATGCCGCTGGCTCCGACATGGACGATTGCCCTATGAAGACTCGGTCTACGGTCCTCGATTGTGCGGCGTAGGATGTAACGCAATATCCCTGCGATAAATGCCCGAAATCTTTTTTCACAGTCCAACCATTCGTAAGGCGGATATCGCCGGCCTTGGTGAATCCGCGAATCGAGTATGTGGATCCATTATTCAGGCGATGTTTGCCCCTGTCCGCTGTCTTCCCGTTCTGGGTCACGCGAATGAGTTCGCCTGGTGAGACATCCATTGTACTGCGCTGAAACACCTGAAATCGGCTCGCTTGATCGAGCGGAAGAGGCCCCTCACCGACGATGATGCGTTGGCCTTTGGCATATCGCCTGGCGTTTTGTGTGAACACTATCACGTCGCCGGGCGTGTAATTCACTGCCTCCTGCCGCTGGGCGAAAGTCATATGGCTGTTCCGCAGTATGGTGATCTTGCGATCATCCCGGCCGAGTCTTCCGCTTTGCCGAAGTTCAGACCGGATGGCCTGAGCGATTTGATCGGATTCTCTGTGGGTCGGACTTACCGCGAGACTCGACTTGCCGGCTTTGATAGCCTCCACATAGTCGGCGGCGAGCGCCTTGTATCGCTCCGCTTCAGGCACTTCCCGGACCCACCCAAGTTCGTCCAGTTCCTTGAACCCGTCTTGTATCCATCCTTCACTTATTGCTTGCACCGCCTGCTTATAGGCTCCGCTTTGGCGCTGTATGGTTTTTATGGTCGCCGGAATCAGTCCAGCTTCGGTTTCCAAAAGACGCAGAGCCGTTCCGCGTTCAACCGGTACGTTTTGCAACGGGTCGCCAACAAGGATAACGCGAGATTTTTGTTTCTCGGCCAGATTGAACACTTGGCTCATCGCACGTGTACCCAATAATCCCGCTTCGTCAATCAGAATTACGTGGCCTTTGATTTGCTCCTGTAGCTTTGCGTCCACGAGTAACCGCGCGACGGTGTCGGCGTTCTTGAATCCTTCTGCGCGCAGCACCCCACGACTCGCATCGGCCGACGGCGCAAATGTGAATACCTGTTTGCCATTGGCCTCAATGGCAAAAACGGCTTCACGAAGCGCTGTCGTCTTCCCGACACCGGCGCTGCCGCGAACGATGATCACCCGATCAAGAGAATCAAGCACATGCAGCACGGCCCGCCGCTGGCCGTCATTGAGTTTCTGCTCCTGAAATTCATGCACTCCATCGCCCAATCTTGGGCAAGTGCCCCTGCCCCGTCGCGCAAATTCCGTCATCCGCTGTTCTTCATTCAGCACCTCCCTGGTAGTAACCAGCCGGCGTCCGTCGCGTTCGGCCGTGACGAGGTTCTGGTCGCGGATGGCCTGCTCCGTCACCTGCACCGATGCCAGTCCGACAGACCGCCTCAACGCCTGCGCCAACAATTCACGCTCCGCGACGACCGACTTCCGCTCGAAGCAATGTTCGGTCGCAAGCACGGCCGCTTCCTTGGCACCACGCACGTTCTCAGGGATTGGCGGTCCCCCCACGCCTTCAGCGGTTCGCAACAAGCCGGATCGCTCATCGTCGGTAAGCCGCGACTGCCATTCCCGACGGAGCTCGTCGAAGGACAGATTTTTTATTTTGCGTTCGCGCGTCTTGGCCCCAAGACCATCTTTTTCTTTGGCGTTGGTAACACCGCTCGCTTTCGCCTTCTCTTCAATGTGTGCCGTGCGCCGCGAGAATTTCTTCAGCGTGGATTTATCGACGCCGGCGATTTCCCATCCATTGCGCGTCCGCTCAATGGGCAGATTCAGTTCTGCCAGCCGTCGCGCCATACGGGCGTGAAAAACCCCCTCGAAGAAATAACCATCCCGCTTCAGGTCACCAAACTGAGCCGCCTTCCAGCGGCCCTCGGCGTTATCGAATATTGCGTTAAATACGAAGCAGTGCGCATGAAGATGTGGGTCGGGAATTCCATTCACCGGCCTTGCCGTGGTGTGGATGAATTCTCCCCAAATCATGTTCCCCGCGATCCGATCTTCATTCTTGCCGCCCTTGCGGACCCGCGTCTTCACTTCTGATTCCATATCCTGCATCGTCTCATCAACCGATGCGCGGAATGCGTCCAGAATGCGCTCGTCCTGTGTGAGGCCGTAGAGCAGCGAAACGCTCTTGGGCACGTGGAAATTAAAATCATAACCTACGCGTCTCTCTTGCTTGCGCCGTGGAGTCAGTGCCTCGCCCGTCACTGGATGCCGGTTGTCGCACAGGGCGTCCCATGCTTCCTTCTGCACGGCGCCAGACAGGCCGAGCCGAGCCGCACCCTCGCCGCGCCAGATGCCGGTAAGCTCCTGCCCTTCGGTGTAATATTCCGCCATGCTCGCCGACGTGTAGTAATTTTTCGCTCCGGCGGCAGACGTGTTTTGAATGATGCGAAGCATGATTAACGGTATCAAAAAATGCTTGAAAAATGGTTAACGCCGGACACGCAGACTGGCCAAATTTGCCTCAAATCCACTGGATTTTGCCGCTGCCGACGGACGGCTAAGCCGCTGGTTCTGCTGCACCATTTCCGTGTGGCCACGCCAGGCAACTTGGCCATGCACCTACTGTCTATTGCGTCTGGCCGGCGGATTATTTCACCACTTCCATTCGGTGCGGCCGCTGGAGAACCATAGTGACCACTACCGCAATCGCCTTTGTGTCCCAATAGCAGCCTTTGGTCGCTGCAAGGGGCATTCTCCGCCGTGCAAACCCGTCAGGACTGTTTCCCCGCCAGCCCCCGCGTCCCGACCGTCCAGCCACGGCGGTTTCTGGGCTGTGCCCCGCAGGGCAAGGACTCGTACCGTCGGATTTTTCTCGTCCCGACCCGCAGCGGGTTGGCGATGCCAAGAAAACTCTCTCCGTCACATCGCTCTTGCGCTTTCTGCGCTCGTGGCGAGTACGCCACTTTGCCTGAGCCGGCCGTTCGTTACGCGGTCGTTGCTCCACACCGCGTTCAAGTTGGCCGTCACCTCCGATGAACGGCCAAACTCAAACGCTCAAGAAAGGAGCACTCGTCATGGCTAAGAAACAGTCCAACAAGGTTCAACCGGCTGAGGAAATCCGGATCGGCAGCGTCAAAGCCGCAATCTGGAGGAACGAAGGCGAACAGGGAGCGTACTTCACGGTCACGTTACAGCGGCTCTACCGCACCGAGGACGGTAAATGGCAAAGCACCGCCGGCTTCGGACAAGCTGATTTGCTGGTGCTGGCCAAAGTCGCTGACGCGGCGCACACCCGGTTGCTGGAACTGCTCGCAACCGAACGCAAGCAGCAGCGGCCACCGGCCGCGGCGTAATCGCCAAATCCAGTTGAATCCGCAAGGCCCAGTCCCGGCGTGCCGGGATTGGGTCTTTTTCTTTTGGTCGCGGCGGACAGGAGAGCAACGGCGCCGGGTCGGAGGCGGCGGATTATTTCCTTGGATGGCTCAGGTCAGTTCCCGGTCGGGTCTGTCGGGCGCACAACGCGGGCCTAGCTGACGGGCATGTTCCGGAAATCGGCTCCCGAAAAGACCGATGATCCCGGGAACTTGCCCGAGCCCGAGTTCAACCCTTCACGCGGGAATCGTTTGACAGTTAGCATTATGGGATACCGCTAAGCGCTGCCACACGACCGTTAAATCCCATCTCGGCGGCTCGCTCTCCGCCGTCAAGATTATTGATTCTGGAACTGGAAAGATAGCGCGCACCTGATAGTGCGAGCCTGATTTCCTTGGGTTATCATAAATCGCGCCACAACTCATCAAAAACTTGCGGAAGTATGTACTTAACGAAACGGGATTAAAACCCTAATTCTGACTTCCAAAGGCTGATTTTTCACTTTGCCTTAGGCCAGCCTTCTTTCGGACGCTTCTTTTTAAGCGCCTTTCCTACAGAATCTTCCCAATCACCATCAATCTTAATCGTGTCTGGTTTTGGGCCTGATTTCTGCTTATCAGGTTTCTTTTTACTCATTCTCGTCTGTGTCTTTATGGCAACACCTACAACGTGTGCAGCCAGCATGAGAATAATGCAAGTTGACTTTATTGTCCAATAATTCCTAGGGTCGCGCATTGCCGGACTTTTCCGGCATGGGGCGTAAAAACCTCCTATAGCAGCGGTTAGTGTACCGTTATCAGCACTCCTCGACCCTCGCGGTCGGTCGAGGAGGCGTATGTGCATACAACAGGCGCAAGCCGAAGACATACGCGAACCTTCTGCTATAGGTTTTTCTAACTCCCCGATCACCACTATTTAGGGGAGTGTTTTATGGAGAGACTATGTGTGGCAATAGCATTTGTTCTATTGCCCTTAAGCGTTATGGCCGCTGATTCTGGTTATTACGCCCGCGTAGATACCGGATATTCATGGACAAGTGACGGGGTGGACGGATCGGCAATTATCGGTGCTGGTGTGGGCTATCAATTCACTGACCACTTGCGCGGCGACATAACACTAGGGGAACGTGGCTGGTATAGCGATAGCCAAAGCACCGCTGTTACAGGATTTGGTACGTTAAGCGGAAAAGCCGATATTGAGAGTACCGACGCAATGGTCAATGCTTACTATGATATAGGGCATTACAATGGGTTTACCCCGTATGTAGGCGGTGGCATTGGTCTGGCTTATAACCATACTGAGAGTGCCAATCTTGCTCTTAACGGCGTAGGTATCGGGAGCATCAATAGCGACAACCGTACCGATGTTGCTTGGCAATTAGGCGCGGGTACAGCCTATGCTTTCACACCATCCGTAAGCCTTGATGTAGGTTATAGGTACATGGATATGGGCAAAGCGCAGACGGGCGATACTTTCACGGCTGTAAATGGCGCTACTGTAGGCGGCGTGAGGGCAACGGCTGATCTGCATGGTAGTGAATTACAGGCTGGTTTAAGGTTTACTTTTTAACAGCGAATTGACTAAGATGTAATGCTGTGGGGGAGACGGGACTCGACAGTAAGCGGACGCCGTGCTTAAGAAGTCGTTAACCAATACGCCTTCGCCTCAATGCTTCCCCTTGTAGCGACCTATCTCAACCGAGCGCAAGCAGCAGCGGATGCCGACCGCGGCGTAGTAGGCAAAATCCAGTTGAATCCGCAAAGGCCCAGTCCCGGCGCGCCGGGATTGGGTCTTTTTCTTTGGTCGCTGCGGACAGGAGAGCAACGGCGGCGGGTTGGAGACGGTGGATTATTTGATTGGTTTGCTCAGGTCCGTTCCCGGTCTGGTCTGTCGGTCCCGCCACACGGCCTAATTGACGGGCACGTTAAAGCCGACGCCGGGCCGGGCAAGCAGAAAATCGGTTCCCCCTAAAGGTTGCCCCCAATTTTCCGGGCTTGCCCGGTGCGCTCGACGCTGCGCGTCCGCCCCGGACTTGCTCGGCTTTGTTTCACATGCCGTCAGGCCGCGATGGTCGCGGTCCGAAAACAAAACCGAAGGAGAACTACCATGAGCAACACCAATTCTGAATCCACCACTTCCAAGTTACCGAGTCACGTCGCCTACCAAGTCCGCAATCGCGGCGAAGGCAAGAAAGGCTTCTGGACCCGCATCGGCTCAGCATGGGCACATGCCGACGGCAACGGATTCAACATCCAACTTGACGGCCTCGTGCCCCTGGACGGCCGCATCACGCTCCGCATTGCCTCGGAAAAGAAGGAGTAATCAGTTTCAACAACCGGGCGGGCTTCATCGCCCGCCCTCAATCAGAAAGGAATCATCTATGACCAAATCACGCAAACCAACTAAAACCGACTATTCGGAGATCGACATTCACGCCGTACTCGCACAACGCAGGCAAGTTGCCGTCGTCTGGTCCATCGAGGACGTGCAAGGCGTCCGCCCCGACCTTAACCACGACCAGGCGTGGGAAGTCCTCACACGCTGCCGTGACAAACACGATTGCGAATACGGCTTCACATGGCACTACATCGAGTACGTGGCCGATGACCTGTTCCCGAAATCGGCAACCAGTCGGAGGACCAAACCATGAGCACCAGTTCACCTGACGCCATCTACAAGAACGGATTGGCCGCGAACATCATTACGCTTAGGCACACGCTCGCCACGGCGATGGTCGATGCCACCACCGCCTGTAAAGACTTGGAGGAAGGCCATCACCGTGCCGCTGTCGGGGCGGTTGTCCACATAAGTCAGGCTTTGGACGACGCACGAGCGCTGGTCGATTCCATTTTCATTCTCAACCGCAACCTCAGTTAAGGAGACACACCATGCTTGCATCCATCATCAATCCATTCTTCGCCGCACGCTCACGCCGGACCAGGCCGGCGACCGCAATTCCGAAGCAGCCCCGCTACGCCCGGTTGCCTCAAGCGCCGGTCAATGCCAGTCCCGTGCCACATTTGACCAGTCTGTATCATTTCCATCGAGCCGGCGAATACGGTGACCGTAGCTACCCCGGCAATTGCGGAGGCAATCTTATCAAAGACCTTTTGCGATTCTTCAACGTCCGAAGCTGCTTTGATCCCATGACCGGAAGCGGAACCTGCCGTGATGTTTGCCGCGAGATGGGCATTTACTGCTATTCAAGCGATCTGCATCAGAACGTGGATGCCTGTGACGCTTCGCAGTTTCCTCGCGAGTGCTTTGAATTCGCCTGGATTCATCCGCCGTACTGGCGGCAGAAGCTCTACACTGATGATCCGCGCGACCTGTCACGCACGCCTACGCTGGAAGCGTTCCTTGAACGCTACCGCTTGCTCATCGAGAACTGTGCCGGGTCGCTCGCGCCCGGTGGCAAACTGGCCATACTGATGGGCGACTACTCAGACCGCGAGACAGGATTCGTTCCCCTCACCCACCACACCAAGCAGCTTGCGTTCGCCGCCGGACTCCGCCAGTGCTGCACCGACATCATCCGGTTCAGCCACGGTGCCAGCAGCAGTCACAAGGTCTACCGCACGGCGTTTATTCCTGGGCTGCATGATGTGTGCATGATTTTCACGAAAACCGCGTAGTCTCCATCATCGGGCGTGGACTGCAATCCTTCTCGCCAATTCCTGGCGAAGCGCGGTCGTCACACCGAATGACGATTGGATATTTGTGGACCATGCCACAACACGGACATGCCCGACGATATTGCCCACGAACAACCGGGTGTCGCAGTGTGCCAATCCAGTGATCGGTTCGACCTCCTCGAATTGAAGTTCGCCAGCCATCCTCTTTACCAAGTGCTTCCACGCGCTCTTGCCATTGACCAGCATGAGACGGAGATTCTCACTCTGAAGCTGGCGAGCCAAAAACCTCGCATCTTCCGCGAGAAGCTGATCGCGGATATCGCGGTCCAAATCGCCCCATGTCGGATCGGTCGCCCATTGGATCAGATCGAGATGACAGGCCGACCCGTCATAATACGAGCCGCCACATCCACCCAACATCGGCATCAATTGGTCAAACCATCCACGATAAGGCTGCCGCTGGAAATAGCCGTTGCATTCCTCAAACACTTCCATGACCTTGCGCAACGGTGCAGTTGTTAGGTCCGTCAGTCCCAATGACTCGTGCGTGGCAAGGCGGCGCTGCGCTCCGCGCAACAACTCGCCTGACTTTTGCAGGAATTCGATTTTGCTGGGGTTCAACCCCAGTGTCGCCACGCACGACGTTTGGAAATTGCCAAACGAGATGACGGGAGTGGAGCCGGCTACGACATGAGAGTCAGCAGGAATCGGGCGGCGAATCCGATCTTCGATGTATTGCGGAATGAGCACCGCCATTTGGTTCTCTGGAGCTTGTACTTACGAATGAGCCGGCCGTCCTGTTTCCACCGTGAGCTTCAAGCCGACAGCCTTGATGACCGCTACAAGCGTTGATAGACGCGGATTGCCGCGAGCGGACAACGCACGGTACAAGCTCTCACGCTCAATCCCTGCCGCCTTGGCTATTTTGGTGAATCCGCCCCGTGCTTCGGCCAGGCGTCGAAGGGCCTGGAGCAGCACCTTCGGTTCTTCCGTGTCCTCGATAGCCGCCTTGAGATACTCGGCGGCGAATTCTGGATCATCACGCAGATGCCGAATGACCGCTTCTTCGTTTGAAATGCTTGGTTTGTGTTTCATGGCTTTGCTATCCTTCGTTTGTAATCCTTCAAATATCCAATCGCCTTTTCAATGTCACTCGATTGCTTCCGCTTGTCACCGCCGCACAGAAGCAGCACGCAGGTCCGGCCAACCATCGCATAATAAACCCTATAGCCGGGTCCGTAGTCGATCCGCAGTTCGCACACTCCGTCCCGCAACGGCTTGCAGTCGCCAAAGTTTCCGTCGGCCAGACGGTCCGTCCGCATGACGATTTTTGTCACCGCACGGGCATCATGCAATTCGTCGAGCCATTCCCGGATGACTTCGCGTCCCGATTCGGTAACGTACCGAAGCACTTCGATCATTGGCATAGTGTAACTTATAATTCACGTTCCGTCAATCCCGAATACCGACAGCCAAATCCATTGCTGTGCGAAGGGCTTCCCTCCGCGCCTCCCTTTCCCAAACCGATGACGACCGCTTCGCGGGCCAGATAAGCCGCCGTGCTTTCTGGCTTAATCCTGCGCAGCCGTGCTCGCCGTCAAGGTACTACTCCGGCAAGTAAGCCGGAGCCTCTTCTCCGACGGTTCCACCTTGACTGCTGCGCGCGGCCGCTCCGTTCCTCCGCCATCAAGGCAGCGGCGGGCAGGTGTGGTTGTTCCACACCCCAATCGCAAGTTTTTAACCCGAACGGAGTGTGTCCTATGTCTCTTGACCTTTATGCGGAAGTCACCGACCAAATCGTTGCGATGCTGGAGAAGGGCCTTGTCCCTTGGCGGTCACCAATCCTTGGCCAGGGAAAGGCCGGTCATCCGAAGAACTTGGAGAGCGGCAAGCAGTACCGGGGCGTCAATGTCTTCCTGCTGGCGTTCACCGCGTGGGCACAGGGTTACGGCTCGGCGTATTGGATGACATTCAATCAGGCACGGCAGCGGGGCGGTTCGGTCAAGAAAGGAGAGAAAGCCTCAATGGTCGTGTTCTGGAAGGAATACGAAGTCACCGACCGCGAGACCGGCGAGCCGAAGAAGATTCCCATTTTGAGATACTACAACGTATTCAACGCTTCGCAGTGTGACGGCATCGAAGTGCCGGACGCGGTGAAGTTTGAACCGCTGGACTTCAAGCCCATCGAAGCGGCCGAGGCGACGGTCAAGGGATATGCCGACGCACCGGCCATTGAGCACGGCGGCCAGCAAGCTTGTTACCGCCCGCTGGTTGACATTGTGCGGATGCCGGAGGATTCGCGGTTCGCGTCAGCCGAGGAATATTATTCAACGATTTTTCACGAACTTGCTCATAATGCCGCGTCCCGGATTATGCCGCATGGGCGCAGATTTTCATTGAAAAGTCCGGCCAGTTGGTGTTT
>Ga0182024_10023947_pt1 | contig 10891 bp, 14 predicted proteins | sample P32metaG_FD_120480 | JGI IMG/M metagenome (GOLD analysis project Ga0182024, IMG submission 120480) | Permafrost microbial communities from Stordalen Mire, Sweden - P3-2 metaG (Illumina Assembly) | ecosystem: Environmental > Terrestrial > Soil > Wetlands > Permafrost | place: Sweden: Stordalen... | reverse complement strand
GAGCGAGAAGCAGGCGATGGGACAATTCTGCGACGGCCGCGCCAGCCTGGTGGTCGGCACCCATACGCACACGCCAACGGCGGATCTGCGTGTCCTGCCCGGTGGCACCGCGTTCATGAGCGATGTCGGCATGACCGGCGACTATGACTCGGTGATCGGCATGGCCAAGGAGGAGCCGCTGCAACGCTTCACGCGCCGCATCACCTCAGCGCGCTTCGAGGCGGCCTCGGGCCCGGCGACGCTCTGCGCCGTCGCGGTGGAGACCGACCCGGCGACTGGGCTTGCGGTACGCGTCGGCGCGGTCCGCCTCGGCGGCTGCCTCGAACAGGCGGTGCCCGCCTTCTGGGCGTAAGTTCTGGCCGACTCCTCAGCTTTATTTCCGAGCCGCGCCACCCTATAAATTCCTCGACATCAACCTATTCCAATTTCGCGGCGCTCCAGCGCGCAAAGACTAAGCGATGGCCGGACATTCCCAGTTCAAGAACATCATGCACCGCAAGGGGCGGCAGGACAGGGTGAAGTCCAAGCTGTTCGGCAAGCTCGCGCGTGAAATCACTGTCTCCGCCAAGATCGGCCTGCCCGATCCGGCGATGAACCCGCGGTTGCGCGCTGCCATTATCGCCGCGCGTGCGGAAAACATGCCGAAGGACAATATCGAGCGCGCCATCAAGAAGGCGTTGGGCGGCGACGGGGAGAATTACGAGGAAATCCGCTACGAGGGCTACGGACCCGGCGGCGTCGCCGTGATCGTCGAAGTGTTGACCGACAACCGCAACCGCACCGCCGGCGAGGTGCGCGCTACCTTCACCAAGAGCGGCGGCAACCTCGCCGAGACCGGCGCGGTCTCGTTCATGTTCGACCATGTCGGCGTCATCGAATACGACGCCAAGGCAGCGAGCGCGGACGCGATGTTCGAAGCCGCCCTCGAGGTCGGCGCCGACGACGTCGTCTCCGGCGACAGCGGCCACGAGGTCTATGCCGTGCAGGACCGCTTCGGCTCGGTCGCCAAGGCGCTGGAAGCGAAATTCGGTGAGCCGCACAAGGCTTCGCTGGTTTGGCGGCCGCAAAACACGGTGGCGCTCGACGATGAGCAGGGCGAAAAGCTCCTCAAGCTTATCGAAAGCCTCAACGAGCACGACGACGTGCAAAACGTCTATGCCAATTTCGAGGTTTCCGACGCGCTAGTGAACCGGATGAGCGCGTAGCCGAGCGCTCGGCTTCTTCTCTTCACCTCTCCGTGCCGGGGAGAGTTCGGTGAGGCGCGAAGCGCCCAGCCGGGAGAGAGGGATTATTGCGCCACTTAAGTTGCCCCCTCTCCCGACCTCGCTCCGCTCGGTCGACCTCCCCCAATGGCCCAATGGGGAGAGGTGAGGTGTAGGCCGTGCTATCAATGACCCGGCATGACGCGCCCGATTCGCATTCTCGGCATCGATCCGGGGCTCCGCCGCACCGGCTGGGGCATGGTGGAGATTGCCGGCAACCGGCTCAGTTTTCTCGGCTGCGGATCGGTGACGACGCGCACAGAGGATACGCTCGCGGCGCGGCTTCTCGCCATCCACGACGGCCTGATGCGCATTCTTGATGAGTTTCGCCCCGACGAAGCCGCCGTCGAGACGACCTTCGTGAACAAGGACGCCAAGGCGACGCTCAAGCTCGGGCAAGCGCGCGGCATTGCCATGGTGGTGCCGGCGAAGGCCGGCGTGCCGGTCGCCGAATACGCGCCTACTTTGGTGAAGAAGAGCATTGTCGGCGCCGGCCACGGTGACAAGGCGCAAATTCGCATGATGATCGGCGTGCTTCTGCCCAAAGCCGACCCGTCCTCCGACGACGCCGCCGACGCGCTCGCCATCGCGGTGACGCACGCGCACCACCGGCAGAGCGTGCTGCTCAAGGTGGCGCTTCGATGATCGGCAAGCTCAAGGGCGTGATCGACTCCTACGGCGAGGATTCCATCATCGTCGATGTCAACGGCGTCGGTTATCTCGTGCATTGCTCGGCGCGCACGTTGCAGGAATTGCCGCGCGTCGGCGAGCCGGTGACGCTGTCGATCGAGACGCATGTGCGCGAGGATCAAATCCGCCTGTTCGGATTCTTGACCGATGTCGAGCGCGAATGGTTCCGGCTCCTGCAGACCGTGCAAGGCGTCGGCACCAAGGTTGCGCTCGCCGTTCTCGGCACGCTCAAGCCGGCCGATCTCGCCTCGGCAATAGCGATGCGCGACAAGGCGATGGTGGCGCGCACGCCCGGCGTCGGCCCGAAAGTCGCCGAGCGCATCGTCACCGAGCTTAAGGACAAGGCGCCGGCCTATACCGACATCGATCCGGCGGTAGTGCGGCTCTCCGGCGCGCTCGACGAGAAGCGCGCGCCGCAACCGATCACCGACGCGGTTTCCGCGCTGATCAATCTCGGCTACGCGCAGCCGCAGGCCGCCGCCGCCATCGCTGCCGCCGCGCGCAGTGCCGGCGACGCCGCGGAAGTGAAGATCCTCATCCGGCTGGGCCTCAAGGAGCTGGCGAAGTGAAACGGCCCGGCAAGCTCGGCAAGAAACTCGGCAACGCCGAGCGCGAGTTGATCGCGGCGGCGAGCGCGGCGATCGCGCGGCGCTATCGCAACGATTGGCAGGAGGTCGGTGCGGCTTTGCGCACCCGCTCGGGAAAAATCTTCACCGGCGTCAATCTCGACGCCTATCTCGGCCGCATGGCGGTCTGCGCCGAGGCGGTTGCGCTCGGCCGCGCGGTCGTCGATCTTGGCGAGGCGGGAATCGACACCATCGTCGCCGTGCGGCATCCCTCGCCCGGGGAGACGGATCAAACGATCGCCGTGGTATCGCCGTGCGGCGCCTGCCGGGAGCTCATTTTCGACTACGATCCGGGGGCGCGCGTCATCGTGCCGAAGGGAAAATCGCCGGCGGTGGTGCCGATCGCCGAGCTCTTGCCCAATAAGTACAGCCGGGGGTCGGAGGGGTGAGCAGCAGTGCCAAGCTCGTGACCGCCGAACGCCGCGAGGAAGATGCGGCGGAAGCGACTTTGCGCCCGCAGCGTCTGGCGGAATTCATCGGTCAGGAGCAGGCGCGGAAGAATCTCGGCGTGTTCATCGAAGCGGCGCGGGCGCGCCACGAGGCGCTCGATCACGTGCTGTTCGTCGGCCCGCCGGGGCTCGGCAAGACGACGCTGGCGCAAATCGTGGCGCGCGAACTGGACGTGAATTTCCGCGCCACTGCCGGCCCGGTGATCGCCAAGGCCGGCGATCTCGCGGCGCTGCTCACCAATCTCGAAGAGCGCGACGTGCTGTTCATCGATGAAATTCACCGGCTCAATCCGGCGGTCGAGGAGATCCTTTATCCAGCGATGGAGGATTTCCAGCTCGATCTCATCATCGGCACCGGGCCGGCGGCACGCTCGGTGAAGATCGACCTCGCCAAATTCACCCTCGTCGGCGCCACCACCCGCGCCGGGCTTCTCACCAATCCGCTGCGCGACCGTTTCGGCATTCCGGTGCGGTTGAACTTCTATTCCGAGGCCGAGCTCGAACTCATCGTCAATCGCGGCGCCCGCGTGCTGCGCGTCGTTGTCACCGCCGACGGCGCCAACGAAATCGCGCGCCGCGCGCGCGGCACGCCGCGCATCGCCGGACGGCTCCTGCGCCGCGTCCGCGATTTCGCGGCGGTCGCCGGCGCGCCCGCGATCGACCGCGCTGTCGCCGACAAGGCGCTGGCGGCGCTTGAAGTCGATGCCGCCGGCCTCGACGCCATGGACCGGCGTTATCTCTCGACCATCGCGGTGAATTACAGCGGCGGGCCGGTCGGCGTCGAGACGCTCGCGGCCGCTCTGTCCGAGCCACGCGACGCCATCGAGGACATCATCGAGCCCTATCTCATCCAGTGCGGCTTCCTGCAACGCACGCCGCGCGGAAGGTTGATCACCGGCCATGCTTTCCGCCACCTCGGACTGCCCGAGCCCGCGCGCGATCCGGCGCAATTCGGGTTGTTCATGTCCGAAGAGAATGACTAAAGCAAACGGGCAAACCTATGAAGGCGGCTGCCATTGCGGCCGCGTCCGCTTCCGCGTGAGCAGCGACTTGTCGCGCGTCGTCGTGTGCAACTGCTCGATCTGCACCAAGAAGGGCTTTTTGCATCTCATCGTGGCGCCGGAGCAATTCGAGCTTGTCTGCGGCGCCGATGCCGTGACCACCTATCGGTTCAATACCGGCACGGCGCGGCACACATTCTGCGCCACCTGCGGCATCCACCCCTTCTACGTCCCGCGTTCGGATCCCGATAAGATCGACGTCAACGTCCGCTGCCTCGACAACGTCGACCTCGCTTCGCTCAAGCCGCATAGCTTCGACGGACGAAACTGGGAGCACGCGATTGCGGAGCGGGTGCCGTGGAGGTAGGACGATGACCACGATTTCCCTCGACGGCGAGATCCGCGACGGCCGCCACGTACTCGTCGTGCGCGTCTATTACGAGGACACCGACTTCACCGGTATCGTCTATCACGCCAATTACCTGCGCTACATGGAGCGCGGACGGACCAATTATCTCCGCCTCATCGGCGCCGACCACCGCGCGCTGTTCGAGGCGACGGAAAAGGAAGCGCCGGGATTTGCCTTCGTCGTGCGCTCGATGAACATCGACTTCCTCAAGCCGGGGCGCATGGACGACGTGCTCGACATCGTCACCGAGCCGGAAGAGGTCAAGGGTGCGTCCGTCACCTTGCGTCAGCGCGTCATGCGCGGCGACGAGCTTCTCGTCAGCGCGAGCGTGCGTGTTGCTTTCGTCAGCGCCGGCCGGGCGCGGCCGATCCCTAGGCCGCTGCGCGTCGCCATGAAGGCCGACCTCGATGTTATTCGGTAATCGGGTCGGCGGATGGTCGCGCGCTGTCTTATACTGACGCCATGAGCGGTCCTGGTTTTGCACTCTTCGAAACCGCAATCGGCCATTGCGGCATCGTTTGGAGCGAGCGCGGTATTGCCGGCGTGCAGCTACCCGAGAGCGGTGAGCGCGAGACCCGCCGCCGCGTTCTCGCGCGTTTTCCGGCGGCGCGCGCGGCCGTGCCGCCGGCGCATGTGAGGCGCACGATCGACGACATCGTCGCCTTGCTTGGCGGCGAGCGCAAAGAGTTAGGCCAAGCCATCCTCGATAGCGAAGCCGTGCCGGACTTTAATCGCCGCGTCTACGACATCGCCCGGACCATTCCTCCTGGTGGCACCCTGTCCTACGGCGCGATCGCCGAACGGCTGGGTGATCGCAATCTGGCGCGCGACGTCGCCCAGGCGCTTGGGCAAAATCCGTTTCCGATCATCGTGCCCTGTCATCGCGTCATGGCGGCCGGCGGCAAGACCGGCGGCTTTTCGGCCCCGGGCGGGGTGCGCACCAAGCTTCGCCTCCTCTCGATCGAGGGCGCCCAGCCTGGCGGTCCGACGCTGTTCGCCGAGCTTCCGCTGGCGGCGCGGCCCCGCCGCCGGTGGTGAACGCCAAAGCATCGACGCCGCTTCGGGACTCATGTAAAGGCTATTAACATGAGGTGGTCGAAGGACGACAAAGAAGGGCCGCGCGGCTATCACCACGGCAATCTGAAAGAGGCGCTGCTGCGCGCCGCGCTTGAGCTCATTGCGCAAAAGGGGCCGGCCGGTTTCACCTTTGCCGAGGCGGCGCGGTGGGCGGGCGTCAGTCCGGCAGCGCCGTATCGGCATTTTCGCGATCGCGACGAGCTTCTCGCCAGCATCGCGTTGCGCGGTTTCAATCTATTCGAAGCCGCATTGGCCCGTGCGTGGGACGACGGCTGCCCTGACGTATTCGTCGCGTTCGACCGGCTGGGAAAGGCCTATCTCAATTTTGCGCGCACCGAGCCTGCTTATTATTCGGCGATGTTCGAGGCCGCCATTCCGCTCGCCACCAATCCCGAATTGCGCGAGGCCGGCGATCGCGCTTTCGCCGTGCTGCGCGCGGCCGCCGAAAAGATCTGCGCGCAGACGCCGACGCGGACCAAGCCGCCCGCGTTGATGGTCGCCTTGCATATCTGGGCGATCTCGCACGGTATCGCGTCGCTGTTCGGCCGCGGCGATGCGGCGCGGCGCACCTTGCCGATGTCGCCGGAAGATCTGCTCGAAGCCGAAGTGCTGATCTACCTGCGCGGCTTGGGTGTGCCCGAGGCAAAATCGGGCCGCTAAGCCTAGCAGTCTCACGCGGACCGCCTAAATGGCGGTCGCCCCCCTTCACGAAGTCGAGAGGCTCTTGACACGGCGAAAGAGGGATGTAAATGTTATTTACATTCACACCTAGGAGGTCCCGTCATGGTCCTCGTCGACAAGCTCGATGAACTCGGAAAGCCGGCCTGGATCGCACTTTCGGTCCTCGGCTTCATCGCATGGTGGCCGATAGGCTTGGCCGTGCTCGCCTTTTCGATCGGCAGTGGAAGATTTGGGAGCGGAAGAATGGGATGCTCGAATCGCGACAATGGCAGCCGCTGGCAGGGCCGTTGGCAATCGAAGATGGAGCGCATGCAGGAGAAGATGGACCGCATGCGGACCAGGATGGACGGCGCGCGCACCGGCGATTGGTGGGGCACTCCACCGTCGAGCGGCAATCGCGCCTTTGACGATTACCGTACCGAGACGCTGCGGCGACTCGAAGATGAGCAGCGTGAGTTCAAGGAATTTCTTGAGCGATTGCGCTTTGCCAAGGACAGGGCGGAGTTCGATCAGTTCATCAACGAACGCCGCGACCGTCCCCATGACGAAGCCCCGCAGCCGCAGCCGCAGCCGCAAGCCTGACGTCTCTCACACAGCATCGTGCATTGTTCGGGCCGTCCAGCCCACGCCTTTATGGGCTCGCAGGTGCCGCGGCATTAACGCCGCATTAAGGACAACCGGGCTTCGTTAGGCGCGAACGACTAAGTGTTGCGCCCTAGTTTGGACAAGTTTGGCGATGATTTCGGTCCGGCCGGTGACGGTCCGGCTCGGGTCCTCGCGAAATTTCAGGTCTTGGTCGGCGGCGCAATGCGCTGCGACTGCCTTTGGTCCCGGCGCCAGCGCGCCACCCCGGTCGTAGGCCCGGTCGGATTGCCGAAAGGACGCGCCCATGAATCCTGCCGACATCAGCTCGTCGGCCCTGCCGTTGACATCCTCCGATCTCTCGCTCTTTCACCTGTTTTGGCAGTCCCACTGGCTGGTCAAAACGGTGATGACCGGTCTGATGGTGTGCTCGGTGTGGGTGTGGGCGATCGCCATCGACAAGGCGCTGCTATTCTCGCGCATCCACAAAGCCACCGACGGCTTCGAGCACGCATTCTGGTCAGGCCAGTCGCTCGATGATCTTTATACGTCGCTTGCAGCCAAACCGGGCCATTCGACCGGCGCGGTCTTCATCGCCGCCATGCGCGAGTGGAAAAAAAGTTTCGAGGGCCATGCCCGTTCCTTCGCCGGGCTGCAAATGCGCATCGAGAAGGTGATGAATGTTGCCATCGCGCGTGAGGTCGAACACATGGAGCGCTGGCTCCTGGTGCTGGCGACCGTCGGCTCGGCGGGTCCCTTTATCGGCCTGTTCGGCACGATTTGGGGCATTATGACCAGCTTTCAGTCGATCGCGGCCTCGAAGAACACGTCGCTGGCGGTGGTCGCCCCTGGCATTGCCGAGGCACTGTTCGCAACCGCAATTGGCCTCATAGCCGCCATTCCGGCGACCATTTTCTACAATAAGTTCATCACCGACGTGAACCGCCAGGCGCAGCGCCTGGAGGGCTTCGCCGACGAATTCACGGCGATCCTGTCGCGGCAGATCGACGAGCGCGGGTGAGGGGGACGAAATGGCGGCCAACGTCGTGAGCGCGGCGTCGGGCGGCGGCCGGCAAAGGCGCCGCCGGCGCCCGGTCATGAGCGAGATCAACGTGACGCCGTTCGTCGACGTCATGCTGGTGCTGCTCATCGTCTTCATGGTGTCGGCGCCCTTGCTCACGGTCGGCGTGCCGCTCGATTTGCCGCAAAGTCAGGCCAAGTCGCTCGATCAGGATCGGGAGCCGCTGACCATCTCGGTGAACGTCCAGGGCCAGGTCTTCCTGCAAAACAGCGAGATCAAGGTCGAGGATTTGGTGGCGAAGCTCAAGGCCATCACCGACGCCCGCGGCGGCGCCGACGAGCGCATCTATGTGCGTGGCGACAAAAAGGTCGATTACGGTACGATGATGCGCGTGATGGGCCGCCTGTCCGCGGCGGGCTATCATCGGGTGGCGCTGGTCACCGAGGTCGAGCAGGGTGGGGGATGAAGCGATCTCTTGCCATATCGGGTATCGCCCATGTCGTCGTGCTCGGCTGGGGCTTGGTGGCGTTCGCCGCCCGCCCGAATGACGCACCGCAGGCCGAGCCGCTGCCGGTCGAATTCGTTTCCGCGACCGAGTTTTCGCAACTCACCGCCGGCGTGAAGAACGCGCCGAAAGTCCTCGATGACGCAAAACCGCTGGCCGACAAAGTCGGCGACCCGAAACCTGTCAAGCAGCTTGCCCCGAAGGTCGCGGATAAGCCGGAGATCACCACCGATTCCGCCGCGCATGAATCCAAGCCCGAGTCGAAGCCGGAGAAGTCCGAAAAGCAAAAGGATGCCAAGGCCAAGCCCGACCAGATTGCCGACGCATTGAAGAAGGACGAAGCCAAAAAGCCGCCCAAGCCGGAGAAGAAGCCGCCGGAATTCAAGCCCGATCAGATCGCGGAACAATTGAAGAGAGACGAGGCAAAGAAGCCGCCGTCCAAGTTCGACGCCAACCAGGTGGCGGCATTGCTCGATCACCGCGATCCGCAGCGTCAGTTGGCGACCGCCGAAACGCTTAACGGCTCGGTCAACCTCGGAGCGCAAGGCGGGCACGCCGCGCAACTATCGCAGAGCGAGCTCGATGCGCTGCGGGCAAAACTGATCTCGTTATGGAATCCGCCGCCGGCCGTGAGCAGCAATCCGGATCAATACATCGTCACCGTTCATATCAGGCTCACGCGCGACCATCGGCTCGATGGTCAGCCCGAAGTGCTCAGTAACGGTGAGGGTCCGTTGTTCGAAGCCACGCGCGGCAGCGCCGTGCGCGCCGTGTTGCAGGCCCAGCCCTACGACATGCTGTCACAATCCACCTATGATTTGTGGAAGGATATTACTTTGACCTTCAATCCGCGCGAGGTGTTCGGTGGTTGATCGCCGAATCCTCCTGATGCCGCAAATGCCGAGCTGCCGCCCGACGAAATTTCTACACTTGAGCCGCCGTGGCGTGCTGTCGCTCGGTAGCGCCGCGCTCGCCGGCTTGATTGTCGATCCGCGCCGCGCCGCAGCGGCGGTCAACCTCGACATCACCCAGGCCAACGTCCAGCCGATGCCTATCGCGATCCCCGATTTCCTCGGCGGCACGCCCGGCGATAACGAGACCGCGCAAGGCGTTTCGCAGATCATCACCGCGAACCTCAAGCGCAGCGGTCTGTTCGCTCCGATCGATCCGGCCGCGTTCCTGGAAAAAATCGCCAACGTCGACGCGGTGCCGCGTTTTCCCGATTGGCGCACCATCAACGCGCAGGCGCTCGCCACCGGGCGCGTGACGCGTCAGAGCGACGGCCGTCTCAAGGCCGAATTCCGCTTGTGGGACGTGCTCGCCGGTCAGCAGCTCGCCGGCCAGCAATACTTCACGACGCCCGACAATTGGCGGCGCATCGCCCACATCATCTCGGACGCCATCTACGAGCGCCTTACTGGCGAGAAGGGCTATTTCGACAGCCGCGTCGTGTTCATCGATGAGACCGGGCCGCCGGAGCACCGCATCAAGCGGCTCGCCATCATGGACCAGGACGGCGCCAACGTGCGCTATCTGACCCGCGGCGACGAGCTCGTGTTGACGCCGCGCTTCTCGCCATCGACGCAGGAGATCACCTATATGGCCTACGGCCAGGGCGATCCTCGCGTTTATCTCCTCAACATCGAAACCGGGCAGCGTGAAATTGTCGGCAACTTCCCCGGCATGAGCTTCGCACCGCGATTCTCGCCGGACGGACAACGTGTGGTCATGAGCCTGCAAGAGGGGAGTAACTCCAACATCTTCGTCATGGATTTGCGCTCCAAGGCGATGACGCGGCTGACCGAAACGCCGGCCATCGATACCTCGCCCTCCTACTCGCCCGACGGTGCACGGCTCTGTTTCGAGTCCGATCGCGGCGGTCATCCGCAGATCTACGTCATGGCCGCGTCCGGCGGATCGGCGCAGCGCATCAGCTTTGGCGAAGGCTCCTACTCGACGCCGGTATGGTCGCCGCGCGGCGACTACATCGCCTTCACGCGGCAGGCCGAGGGGAAATTCGCGATCGGTGTGATGAAGCCGGACGGTTCGGGCGAGCGCATCCTCACCGAAGGCTTCCACAACGAGGGGCCGACATTCGCACCCAATGGGCGGGTGATCATGTTTTTCCGCGACCCGGGTGGCACCGCCGGGCCGTCGCTGTTCACTATCGATGTCGGGGGACGCAACGAACAGCGCATTGCGACGCCGAGCTTCGCCTCCGATCCGGCCTGGTCGCCGCTTCTGTCGTGACCGCGCGGACACGTTGGCGTCCCCCATATCGCCGCCGCATTCACGCTGCATTAACCAACACAAAAGCTTTCCGAGCGATCGGCAGATTTGAGAGTTCTTTGCAAGGCCGCATCAAGGTTGACGGAACGTTCGCTTAACGAAGGCGCTGCTAGATCGCTTCTGGGAACAGCCATGTCCGGTCACGACGGAACAATGGAGGCACCGGAATGAACGTGATGAGCATCGTCCGCGGCGCCAAATTCGCAGCCATCCTGCTTGGCGCGATCGCGATCGCGGGCTGCGCGAAGCAGCCCGACCAGACTGCAATGGCCAATGCCGCAGCGCCCGGCAGCCAGCAG
>Ga0182024_10023946_pt1 | contig 10891 bp, 9 predicted proteins | sample P32metaG_FD_120480 | JGI IMG/M metagenome (GOLD analysis project Ga0182024, IMG submission 120480) | Permafrost microbial communities from Stordalen Mire, Sweden - P3-2 metaG (Illumina Assembly) | ecosystem: Environmental > Terrestrial > Soil > Wetlands > Permafrost | place: Sweden: Stordalen... | reverse complement strand
TTTGGTGCTCCTAGACGATTTGCGGGCTGGGGATGGGAATGATGAATTTGCCCCCCTTGTCGCGATATTCCCGCTGCTGAGCCAGAATTTCGTCCTTGAAATTCCACGCAAGCAGCAGAACGTAATCGGGTTGATCCTGGACAAGCTTCGTGGGCGGGGCGATGGGGATGTGCACGCCGGGCATATATTTGCCTTGCTTGTGAAAATTGCGATCGACGACAAAGTCGATGCTTTCGGCGCCTATGCCGGTGAAGTTCAACAACGTGCTCCCCTTGGCGGCGGCGCCGTAAGCGGCGATTCGCGTGGATTTCGATTTCAAATCGCTGATCAACTTTCGCAGCAACCGCCGCAATTCGTTGACTCGATTGCCAAACCGCTCGAAATACGGATAGCGGTCCAGCCCAAGCTTCTTTTCCTCCGCGATGAGATTCAAGACCGAAGGCTTTACATTTTCCACCGGCTCAAAATAAAGCCGCAGCGATCCGCCATGGATCGACAGGCGCTTGACATCATTGAGATAAAGCCCGTGACGGCGGAACAGCGCATCGACAGACGTCACCGAAAAATAGCAAAGATGCTCATGATAAATCGTGTCGAACTCGCCATGATCGATCAGATCGCGCACGTAGGGTACCTCGATCACGGCGACCCCGGATTCCTTGAGCAGAAGGTGGATACCTTGCACAAATCCGTTGGTGTCGGGAACGTGGGCCAGGACGTTGTTCGCAATGATGACATCGGCGCGCTTGTGGTCATCCCGCAGTTTGCCGGCCAGCTCACAGGTAAAAAACGTGCAGAGCGTTGGAATGCCGGCGTCTTGCGCGGTTTTGGCCGGACCCTGTGCGGGGTCGATCCCCAGCACCGGAATGCCCGCCTCGACAAAATTGCGCAGCAGGTAGCCGTCGTTGCTGGCCAGCTCAATCACCTGGCTGTCCGCCGTCAGTTTTCGATCGCGGATCAGGTCCAGCGCATTGCCGCGCGAATGCTCGAGCAAAGCCGGCGAGAACGAGGAATAGTATGGATAATCCTGGCAGAAGAGCGTGTGATGCGAAACCGTCTCAAGAATCTGCACCAGGCCGCATGCCTCGCAGAAGCCCACCGCCAGCGGAAACGTTGGATCGGCCTGGCCTAATTGCTGCCCGCTGACCAGGCGATCGGCCAGCGGTGTATTGCCAAGATTCAGGACAGGTTTCAAACCGGCTCGCCCGCAGGATCGGCAGGTGGCCTGGCGGCACTTGCTCTCGAAGCGCGATCTCTGGGAATCGGCCGGCGATTCGGCGGCCCCGGCCCGTTGCCGCGCCAGCCGCAGCGCCGTCGGCCGAAGCGTGGCATCCACTTCATTATCCTCGATAAGTTGCCGCAAATGGGCGATCCGCTGATAACGCGAGCCCTCAAAGTCCTCGGTGGTCAAATGGGCGTCGCGATAAGCATCGTAAAGTTCCTGGGCGCCCTTACGCGCATCCCATTGCGGGTGGAAGTGCTCCAGCGTCCGCGCGATCTTGTCGCAGTTGACGCGATAATTTCGCTTGTCGGGCGAGGCGTCCGCCGCGTACTCGACGTGGCAGCCAGGCACAGTCTGGGCGACGATTTCCGCCAATTCGCGAACGCGGTAGTTTTCCGACGTTCGGCCGACGTTGAAAGCTTCCTTCCACACCTTCTGCCGCGGCGCCTTAAGAACGGCAACGAAAGCGCGGGAAATGTCCTCGATGTGCACGATCGGGCGCCACGGGGTTCCATCGCTCTTGATGAAAATCCGGCCGGTGGCGCAGGCCCAGGCGGTCAGATTATTCAGCACCAGGTCGAATCGTAATCGGGGTGACATGCCATAGGCGGTGGCGCTTCGAAGGAAAGTCGGGCAGAACCGCTCGTCGGCCAGCGGCGCCACGTCGCGCTCGACAAAGACCTTTGACTGGCCGTAAGGCGTGACGGGATTAAATGGTGAATTCTCGTCCAGCATGTCGTCCCCGCCCGCGCCGTAATTGCTGCAGGATGACGAAAAGACGAACCGCTCCACTCCCGCTGCCTTGGCCAATTCCGCCAGGCGCACCGACGCGCGATGGTTGATCGCCAGCGTCAGCGATGGATTGAGATTTCCCAGCGGATCGTTGGAGAGGGCGGCCAGATGCAGGACCGCGTTAAATCCGCGCAGGTCTTTCACCTCCACGTCACGAATGTCTTTGATGATGCTGGTGATTTGAGCCGGTGGTTTCCCGAACGTGCAATCGGCAAACAAATCGGTGTCCAGGCCTACAACTTCCCACCCCTCTTTCAAGAGCATTGGCGTGAGAACCGTTCCGATATATCCGTTATGACCCGTGAGCAAGACTCGCATGTGCCTTATTCCTTCCCGTTCCTTCATGTTCGATTGAAACAGAATATTGCGCGGTTTCGGCCTCAGCGGGCGATGGCATTTTCCCTCGGTGTCCATTTGAAGAATGGAACGAGGCGATCGGCCTGGGCGGTTCTTTTTCCCACACGGCCCACGGCGCCGATCCCGCGGCCCAGAGATCCTCTAACAGGCGCTTGTCGCGGAGCGTGTCCATGCATTGCCAGAAATCGCCGTGGCGATAAGCCATCAACTGACCGTCAGCGGCGAGGCGCTCCATGGGCTCACGTTCCCACTGGGTCATATCGCCTTCGATGTAATCCAGAACCTGCGGTTCCAGGACGAAAAAAGCCCCATTGATCCACCCCTCGCTGGTCTGGGGCTTTTCGGAGAATTCCGCGACGCGGTCCCCGTCGAACACCATGTGCCCAAAGCGAGCCGGAGGCCGCACCGCCGTCACCGTCGCCAGCTTCCCGTGCGAACGATGGAAACGCAGCAACTCATGCAGATCGACGTTGCAAACGCCGTCCCCCCAGGTCAGCATAAATGTCTGGTGATTGAGATATGGCCCCAGGCGTTTGATCCGGCCACCGGTCAGGGTTGCGGTGCCGGTGTCGATCAGATCAATCGTCCAGTCGGGCTGAGCATTACCGTGGCGCAGGACGTCGCCGTTTCGCATCTTGACGGTTAGATCACCGCTCAGCGCGCAATAATCGACGAAATACTTCTTGATGTATTCGCCCTTGTACCCCAGCGCGATCGCAAAATCGGTCAAGCCGAAATGGGCGTAATATTTCATGATATGCCACAGGACGGGGTGTCCGCCGATTTCGACCATTGGCTTGGGGCGAATGTCGGTCTCTTCAGCAAGCCGGGAACCAACCCCGCCAGCCAATAATGCAACTTTCATAAATGTCTCCGATGTCGATTGGATATTTGCGTAAATCACCGAACTGCCGCCGCGCGGCCGCAGAGGTTTGCATCCAGCCTCTGAAAAATCACACTCGATTTAACGATGGGATTGGCCATTGGCGGGCGGGGAAGTCTGGACCATTGCGTTGGCGATTGGTCCGGCCGCCGCCACTGAGTTACCGTTCGATGGATGCGGCTGCGAGCGATAGCCGGTCGAGGAACCGCTGACGAGCAGGTCCTCGGTTTTGGCCCGGTTGAAGATGACACCCAGCACATTCGCGCCGGTGGCGTCCAGTTCGCCGGCGGCTCGGCGAATTTCGTCGGCAGAACCGCCTCGCGAAACGACCAGGACGGTGCCGTCAGCCGCCGCGGTGGCCACGGTCGCCTCGATGCTGCCAAGGATCGGTCCGGTATCCACCAGCACGACGTCGAATGCAGCTCGCGCCTGCTGCAGAAGTCGGCGGAACGCGGTGGGCGAAAGATAGCCCGAATGACCATTCATCGCCGCCCCGCGGGGCAACACGAACAGGTTAGGCCACGACGTCGACGCAACACAATCGTTCAGATTGTCGCCCGCCAAAGCGTCCAGAATACCGATGCTGGACTCCTTATGGAGGTTCGATACGCGCACCGCCGATTCGTGGTCCAGGAAATCGAAGTCGAGCAGCTTTTGAATCAGGCTACTGCGTTCGGAGCGGCTGACTTCGCTGGCATGCGCGAGTTGCTGCTCTGAGACATCGGTATTGCGGCGGATGATCTCCGCAACATTTTGGCGGATCTTCACGTTGAGTCGCGTCGAGAGTCCCCCGGCGATGATGTCGGCGTCAATGAGGAGCGTGCGGCTTCCGCTGCCGGCGAAGGAAATTCCCAGAGCCATCACCAGGCTGGTCTTACCGTTGCCAGGCGCCGGGCTGGTAACGGCAAGGATGCGCTGATCTCTTTGCGCCGCGCCCGTCTCCAGTCGAGCGCGGATCTTGTGAACCGCATAGGCTACTGCATCGTGGTCGATATCAGGATGATCTTCAAGAATCAGCGGGACAGCGCCCAAAAACGCGAGATTTCCATAGGATGATCCGCCCCGCTGGACGTCCGAGGCGTGGCGCACCCGGCGATGGCGCAGCTCCAGCAGCACCACGCATCCCACCGCCCCCAACGCTCCGACGGAACCACCCGCCGCTGTCATGAGCGAACGCCGGCTGGTCTGCAATTGCGGGCGATCACCGTAGGATAGAACGTCGATACGACCGTTGGTCGCGTTTTCCACCTTCAACTCTTCCAGCGATTGGCCGGTTTCGGTAAGTTGCTGCTGAAGTGTTGTCTGCTGGTTGTTGATCTCCTTAAGCCTCACGTTACTTTTGCCCAGGTCAGCCAACTCTGTATTAGCCTTGGCGGTATCGGCGTCGAGCATTTGCTTCTGGCTCTGCAGAGAAGCAAGACTGGTGGCCGATCCTGCGGCCGCGGCGGCGCCGCCCTGCGGGAAATTTTTCGCCAGAAAATCGGCGCGCTCCTGGATGGCATCTTTCACCATCTGCAGGTTCAGCTCATCGGTGTGCAAAGTCGGGCTGTTTGCCCCCAGCACCTGTTGATTGGTCCGGAGCCTCATTTCTGCCTGGCGCTTCTGATCCAACAGCGAGGCCATCTCACGATCCGAAAACGCCCAGACTTCGGGCGTCACCGCGGAGACCGGCGTGGAAGGCGCATTCGACGTAGCGGCATTGCTTTGAACCGCGGCCATTGACAGTTCGATTTGGCGCGCCGCCGCTTTCAGCTCGCTAAGCTCCTGCATCTTCAGCTCGACCAGGGCATCCAAATTGGTCGAACCATACTTTGCCGCGATGTCCAGGCACTCGTGGTTGAGCGATGCCAGGCGAGCCGCATCGGTATTCTTGACATTTTCCAGCAATTTAATGTGGCTCTCCTTGGAGGCCTCGTCGGTTTCGCTGTAAAGTTGGATATAAGCGCTAATTGCCGCCCGCACGGCGATGGCGGTAAGGTTGGGATTACGATCCGTATAGCTGACCGTGATCAATTCGCCTTCGGCCGTGACTTTAAGATTGCCCAGCATCCGGCCGGCCGTATCGGGTGATGCCGGCCCGACAAGCGCTTCCCAGGCCGGATCCTGCACTGCCAGGTCAAGCACTTTTTCGCTGGTCAACAGAGTCGCCTGCATATCGACGAAGGCCTGATACATCGGCAACTGGCCGTTTTCTTCGTTCTCAACCAAGACGCGGGGAAGGGTGGGGCGAATGCGAAGGGTGCCGGTGCTTGAATAAGTATCCTTGACCATCTGGCGGCAGGTGAGGCCGCAGATCAAGCCGCAGATAATCGCCAGAGGAATAACCCAGTGATAGCGCCCGCGCAGCAGTTCAAAAATAACCCGGGTGGGATTAACGCCGATTTCCGCCGCCGGCGGATGCTCCGGAGCGTCTTTCTCAATCGAAATTAACCTCGCCGCGTTATCTGTGCGAACGATCTCGCCATTGGACGGCATATTGTACATCTTAAACCCTGGGGTCCGACCCGCGGGCTGCGGAGGCCACACAACCTATTGAAAGTTCACGACAGTCTATACAACTCGCGCTCAACTGGGTAGCAAAAAGGCCACGATTCGACCCCCCCTGGCAGGCATTCTTCCCATATAGGCGCCACAGCATCAACCTTGGCTGGGGAATGTGACGAGTCTGGAAAAAAAGGCTGCCAAAAACCTACTTGGAAGCCCCCATTAGCGCCGAATCTTGAGCACTGCGGCCCGCTCGATTTGGCGCCGATTGCGGGCGCTGGACGTCGGGGTGACTTGCATCTGTCCCCACGCTCAGAGCGCCCAGCTCGATAAAATTGCTGATCAGCTCCAACAATTGGCGGGGAGCGTGTTGAGAAATGCGGGTAGCGCTGGGAAAGCTATCCAGCTTGTCCAGGTTATTTAACTTTTCGAGCAATTCTTTCTCATCCATCACGGTGACAACACTTCCCTGGGCAGCGAGCTGCTTCATGGCGTCAAGCTGATGATTGCTCCGATGCTCGTTGAATTCAGCACGGCGCGGCATGACCAGAATCGGCTTTCCCAATTCCCGGGCCTTCACAATCGTCCCCATGCCCGCATGCGAAATAACAAGCCGCGCCGAAGCCATCCGTTCACGGCATTCAGCAGCATCAAGAAAATGTGCCCACTCGACGTACCGCGGACGCCAGGTCGAAGGCCCGATCTGTGCAAAAACATCCGTGCGGTTCTGCCGGCGAGCCCATTCGTCGATGGTCCGGACCAATCTGTCGAACGGTAATTCCGTTCCAACGGTGACAAAAATCATACAACTGCTCCTAGATATAAAGGTCCTTCTGGTTGGGCGAGTTGGGGCCATTGCGTCAGCCACAAATCTGCATACCGGCCAACGTGTCGGCCTGAAATCGACAGCTTGTTGACGTTAGCGATGCTGTCGATCCATATGGTGCGAGCCCCAAACAGCTTTCCGAAGCGAATGGCAAAATATCCGATCGCCGCGCCGGTGCTGATGATGACCTCCGGCCGTTCGCGCAGCAGAATCCAAAGCACCTGAATCGCCATTCGAACAAGTGCGAACTTGTTCCAAAGGCTGGCGGCGCCGATGGAATAGAATCGCGCCGTGGGCACATCGGCTCGATTACCGGGAACCGTGGTTAGATACGCCGTGTCATGCCCCTTGAAGACAGGCATAAGACGGCAAAGCTGCACCCAATGTCCTCCTCCCGATGCCGTGGCCAGGATGCGCTTCCCAGGCCGCTGTCGGTCCGGAAAATCATCGCTTTGCAACGGCCCGCCGGCGATCTCCGCTGACTGCGGATCGTCGGAACCTATGAAATGTTCTCCCTTTTCCATAGAACACCAATCGAGCTGACAACAGGCTTAGCCGGGCTCTTGCAACTCGCCCACCAAGTCCCCCGCCTCGGGCGGATCGGATGTTGGTTGGGCCAGCAGTTCCCAGGGGTCAACGGCGTGCTTTCCAGCGGCACTGGCCAGCAGACGCGCCAAGACGCGTACGAAGATATAGATGCCAAGCTCCAACCATAGGTCGGGTCGGCGGGTGAACAGGCCCCGCAGCACACGGCGATCATCCGTTCCCAGGTCAACCGGCAGCGACGGGTCCAAGGCGCGCAATTGATCGACCCCGCGAATAAGCTCGGTCTCCGCGGCAAGCAGTTCGCCAAAAGTATTGGGCGGTGTCACCCGCGAGCGCGTGTTTTCCAATCGAACGAATTGATCGGGCTCTAAACTAACGCGAATGAATTCTTCAATCGCAACAACCGGCGGAAAGTGCGGAAAACGCTGCTTGCCTTCCTGCGATAAACCGAACATGCTGGATCCGTGCAGCCCATCCTGATGTGACGGCAATCTTTGGGCGATCTCATAGAACCCGCGAACGATCCCGCCGCTTTGATCCGCCCTTATCCGAAAAGGCGGCGCGATCGCCAGGGCCAAGCCATCGGAAAGATGTTTCGCCATCCGCCGAATGGACGAAAGATGGCAAACGACTCCTGCCTGTAAGTAGAACCGTGGAAAAGCGCTGGCCGCGCGGTCGGCCACGTTCAGGGCATGCGCGTGGGAGGCGGCTGGCATTTCAACGACGCGCACCGCCGGTCCGAATCCGCGCGCAACCTGTGCCGTTTCGTCGCCGCATCCATTGCAGGCGACGATTATTTCCAGCTCATCGGAATCCGCGCCATCCAGGATCGCATTCAGGCAGCTTCGCAGATCGGTCGCCTGATTGCGGGCCGTTACGATGATCGAAATCATTTAGAACACTTCGACGGAACAGCAACCGAAGAACCGGGTGGAACCGCATCGCAGATACCCAAGGCATTTTGCACCGTCCATGCCGGCATTGAGACTGGCCGACAATTTCTGAGCAACCTTGCTTACTATGCAATCCCAGTCCAGTTCCGTTCTAACTAGCTGCTGTGCACGTTCTCCCTTTACCAAACAAGCGGTCGGATCACTTCAAAGTCTGTAGAGCCAGTGCGCAATCGTCTTGAACTGGCGATTTGCGCGGACAATACTCCATTTTTTGCGCTATACCACTTCCTCAGCGCCCCGTTGACACCAAAAAGTAATGAATAATCACACTCAGATACGATTGGCTCACACGTTCTCACCCTTGGGCAACATCTTTGCGCGGTGACTCAACCGACATGCGAGGCAGTTCCGAATCCACGGGCTCGAGCAAGTCGCGATCGATTTCCAGGGAGAATCCCTGACCCAGAATCGAAATCTGCAACACCAGGCGCGTTATTTTGCGGTCTTCAAGCACCACGCCGCTGAATCCCTGGAGCGGACCGCTGTTGACCCGGCATTTTTGACCCCGCCGAATCAGACAGCGCTCGATGCTGCCGGATGTTCTCAACGCGATGTGCAGGTGCGACAGCTCCCGCACCAGATTGGACTGATCGGCCACATCGATCACTCGCCAAAGACGATCGGTTCCCAGCGCATCGGTACGCTCTTCGCGACTGCCGCAAAAAAAGACGTACGAGGTGAACAGCGGCACGTGGAATGTGCGCTTGGCTCCGCCGCGCCAATGCACGCGCCGAAGCAGGGGGAGGAAGTAGCTGATTCTCCTTTCGATCAAATCCCAGGCAAACGCCTTTTCAAACCTGGATTTTGTATGAGCAACCCACCATCGTCCATCGATGGAAGCGATGGATGAAACTTCAGGATATAAAATCGGGGGGTTTTGCGTTTTGGCGAGCAGCAATATATTGACCTTAAAATCTGCATAAACCGTAAAAAACTCATATCTTGCCGAGCCTTCGAAGCTTTGGCTATGCCAGGGAAGCATCGAAAGAGCGGTTTATGATCCACCCATTTCGCCCAACCTAAGCAATGAGCAGGGTAAAGCTTCGCTAGCGTAACGTGTAGGCCATGTTACGTCATAAATGATTATGTTTTACAGACTTGCGCTGATCAAGAAACCCACGGAAAGGGCTTCCCATCCCATCTATCCGGCCAAGAACCTCTTTCATCTGGGCCTGTACTTTCACGCCGTTCCCAGGCGCAAAGGAATTGACTGATCCCAAACTTTCAGGACCGAAGATTGGCCTTTTTCAACGAATTTGACCGCACATCTCTCACCTTGATGATGCAGTAGCGCCCAGACGGCGCATTATAAAAACGGTAAACAGAATCATGCAAGAGGAAAATAGGGGAAATTCAACTTCGGCAAGATAGGTAAATCTTTCCCGTGGTCGAATTTATAACAAATGGTGCCTATTTGCTAAGACCCAGAATCTTGCGAACCAAATTCACAAGCAGCTCTCTCAGGAAGTACTTATGGCCGGTAAGGTGCGGGAGTCGCAAAGGTGCATTCCCCGACTGAAGTCTGATAAAGTCGGCCTTGGAGCTGTTTATAAGCACGATTTTCAAAAATATGTTGTGGAAATTGCGCAAATATTTGCATTTTTCCTTTGTATTGAATTGCAAAATGGATTATCAACGCACACAGACTTTGAGCGCCGGGGCTTAGCAAAAACAGATTTTCCTTCTAAGCACCGGTGGAATCGCGGGATAAACAAACTTTGCGGTGTTGCTGGAATCGCGCGCGGCTTGGAAAACGCGCTACGATGAAGCTATTGCAACACCGGGAGAACAGGGAGAGACAGCATGCGGATGGGGAAATTCTATTTCAAACACGCGTTAACTGCTTTACTCGCTTTATTTGTCGCCAAAACCGGCGTGGCGCCTGCGGCGCAGGTCTTGTACAACAGCAATGGCTTCGAGGCCTCGGGTGGCTATGTCGCAAACCTGCCTCTGACCGGCCAGCCCGCAACAGGGCCCGTGGCGAATCAGTGGCTCCAGGCCTCCCAGACATTGAATAATCCGGGCTATCCCGCGGCGGAGGTGGTCAACTATCCAGTTCCAAATCAGACCCAACAGTTGGTTGGGGTGGCCGACAACAACATCGGCGTGAACGACTACGGATACTGGTATCCAGGGACGAATCTGGCCACGCCTTTTACCCCTTCCAGCATCAATGGCACAAATGTCATCAACGTTGCCTGGACTGAAGCGTGGCTTGCGGGGGCTACCGGAGATCCGTTTTTTGGCATCGCCGTCCAAAACGGGAGTAATATTGTTGCCTTGGGAGGCGTCGATGCCACGACAGGCTTGCTTGTGGACGAAGGTCCCCCAAATAACACCAACGAGCTAGGCAGCAGCTTCTTCCAAGGCACCGCCGGCACGTACTATAATTTCAATCTGCTATTGAATTATACCTCCCAAACCTACGGCCTATACGTCAACGGCACGCTGATCGATACCCAGCCCTTCGTGAATGCCGCTTCACAGTTCACCGACGCGGATATTACCACCTATGTTTTGCAGACCACCTCCGGCGCTAACGGAGACGGCTACTTCGATAACTATCTGGTAACGGCAGTTCCTGAGCCGGGCATCCTGGCCGTTGGCGGATTGGCCTTGTTTTTGCTCTCGGTTCGGAAACCGCGACCAACTGCCTGAAGCAAAGGGCGAAGGCCTCGCGTTGAGGCCAATTCGCAATTTAGGAGAACTTATGGGACCTAATTCGGCATCGATGGGGCTACTTGCAGTGGCGATTGCCGGAATAGTGGCAGGGGGTCAAGCTCACCATGCGTTGGCGGCGCCTGCCAAGGGCGCGCCGGCGGCGGTTA
>Ga0182024_10023945_pt1 | contig 10892 bp, 10 predicted proteins | sample P32metaG_FD_120480 | JGI IMG/M metagenome (GOLD analysis project Ga0182024, IMG submission 120480) | Permafrost microbial communities from Stordalen Mire, Sweden - P3-2 metaG (Illumina Assembly) | ecosystem: Environmental > Terrestrial > Soil > Wetlands > Permafrost | place: Sweden: Stordalen... | reverse complement strand
TATAGAGAACGCAAAACAGGCTCTCCTCTATGCGGAGCGCGCTGCTTCCGCGGCGCGAGCAGCCAACGTCGGCAAGCAAGGGAAGTTATTTCTGGGCGTTTCTCCGTCTGTTAATCTTGACCTGTTTTTCCGGCTAAGGAATGCTTTCGAGAGGAGGCATGGCGACGTTCAGTTGCAATATGTTTCCGGTTTTGCTCGTGACCAAGCAGAATCAATAATGCGTAGTGATCTTCATGCCGGGCTGGTCGAGCTACCGATACGTTACCGTGGCCTAGCGATTCTAACTGTGCTTCGGGAATCGATTGCACTGGCCGTCTCCCGTGATGACGGCCTCGCTTCACGCAAAACGGTCATCCCGGAGGAACTGATCCCACGCCCTCTCGTGCTACTCTCGGACCAGGCCGATCTAGCCCATGACAAAATCCTGATTGGAATTCAAGATTGGGGCTACCGGCCAGAGAAAGTATTTCACGTGCTGAGTCTGGTGCAAGCCTTGGATTTCGTGGAGACGGGCGAAGCCGTAGGCGCACTGAGGGGGAACTTGGGGCGGTTCGGTTCGAGGAAGGTTGTGACGAAATCGATTCCGGGAATGCCTACGGTGGATACCGGAATTGTTTATCGTCGGCAGATCCGCGGCCCGCTGGTTCGGAATCTCCTGCGGATTGCACGGGAAGTGTTTTCTGAGGAACGAGCTCGTATGATTGAAAGCAGGTAGACTCGGGCCCTTTTTTGGGCCGACGCACAAACCTTCAATTGCCGGGCACTAACTCTTACGGGGCACGGAGGTCACGCCTGATTTTCCAGATGGACATTCAAGAATCTCCTGCACGTGGCGGCGCCCACCTTCGCGGCTCAGATGAACCACCTGATTTATGCCAGAGTGAATTTCTCTCTCAATTTGGGTCTCGTCCTGGTTGGCTGAGCCGCGAAGAGCCAAGGTCGCAAGACGGCGAAACGCGCCACAGCCACTGCTGGCGTGGATTGTAGCCAGCATTCCCCTATGTCCGGTATTGAGAGCGTCTAAAAGGGTGCGGGCCTCCCCTCCTCGCACCTCGCCGATAATAATGCGGTCTGGACGGTGACGGAGGATGGCTTTGAGGAGATCGTCGAAAGTTATCTTGCTCTTGTGGGTATCCAACTGAGCCTCGGCCGAGATGACGTGTGGCTTGTGGATGGCGAGCTCTGCAGTGTCCTCAATGATTAGAATCCGGTCCTCGTCAGGAATCGAATTGGCGAGGATGTTGGCCAATGTAGTCTTTCCAGTGCCGGTGCCACCAGAAATGAGAGTGTTGTCACCCCGCTTGACGGCATCGTGGAGCAGCTCAGCAGATTTTTCACTGATGAACCGTTGGGCGACCAGACCCTCCATCGTGAGCTTCCGAGAAGTAAATTTCCGGATTGTCAGCAAGGGCCGCGGGTTTACAACCGGAGGAATAATCGCTGCGAGACGGCTACCATCAGGCAGACGAAGGTTCATGATTGGGCTGTCCGCGTCGAGTTTCTTCCCGAAGCGGTTGGCGATCACTTCGAGGCCGGCGTCAAGTGCGCCTTCTTCAAAGCGAATCCCGTGCAAGCGGACCTTCTGTCCATCCTCCTCGATCCACACAGATGAGTCAGGATTGACCATGATTTCACTCACAGTTTCACTCAACAGCAAGTGCTCGATCGGGCGAAAGAACGGGAGTATCAAGTCGAAGCTCATCTGGGCCTACACCTCGCGATCAGTTTGGGATCGAAATTGATACGCTCTTGTTCAAACCACGTAATGTGCGTCGGTAGGAAGTCGAGCTTGAGATAGCAGTACGTGGCTGGAAACGGATGGATTCCGTCGAAAGCTACCACGATGGACTGCGCGTTCTTGAGCTCGAAGAAAGCGCGCTCGTCAAAGAGCGGCTCCTTAGATTTCTGATAGTGCTTGGAAGCCGATACGCTTCCCTTGTTCGATGACGTGCGCCCGCTCAGCCAGCCCACTTGCGCGTTGTTGCTGGATTCGGAGACGCTGTAGCTTATCTTCGTCTTGTCAGCCTTGCCGCAGATCTCGGACGCGAAACGTGCCGTGTCAGGATCAGAGGTTGTCAGAAAGACCTTTGTCCGAAAGGTCTGCATCAGAGTCTTGAAACCCTCGTTGGGCAGCGCGTCCTTCAACGAACTCACGCTCTGCGAAGCAATGATCGGAATGCACTTCGGTTGCCGCGAGATCGAAAAAAACCGCTCGTCGCCCACCGGATTGTCGCCGCCGACAGTGGCAAAGTTCTGGAACTCGTCACAGATAAAGACCGTGGGCCGATAGTGCCGATCTGCCTCGGCTTCCATCCTCGGTATGCGGAGCTGGACGGCGCGCTGGTAGTCGATCTTCATCATCGTCGCAATGGTTTTGGCCAGCGCCGGGTTGAGAGCTACGGGGAAATCGAGGCCGATGACCTTGCCCGCTTCGATTAGCTCATCAAAAGGTGGCAGGACACGCCCTTCCGGATCGGATTCAATTTGCTTCCCTTCATAAAGCTCTTTGGGAGGGCAGAAGACGCGGCGCACATCAGGGTCGGCCTCAAAGAGCGACAGGAATACAGCGATGCCCTGGATGATCGAGGTCTTGACCTCGTGGCGAAAGAACTTCCAGTGTTCCCAATACCAGTAGTTGACGCTGTCGAATTGCATGCACTGGCGCGCATTGGGCGGCTTGGGGAGGTAGACCGTCGCACAGATCGGCGTCTCGTTTCGCAGGAACTTCTCCAGGCCAGCTGAATATTCGGCCACATATTGGTCTGAACCGCGATGCAACGTGAATCCAAACTGAGCAAGCAGCCTGGCGTGGATCGAGTAGTCTTCCTTCGGAATCACCACGTAGCCGGCGTTGCTGACCTGGCAACTTGTCTCAGCGAGCAGTTCTTCCAACCGCCCAGAAGAAATTACTGTCCGGAAGATGTCGACGAGCGTGACATATCCGGATCGAACGCGGTAAAGAGTGATGACGTAGCGCACCAGGTCGGTATAGGACTGTTGCCAGAACGGCTCCTTCCCTTTGCCCCAGATGGAGGTGATGATCGAAGCAATGTTGAAAGCCTGCGCGTAGGGATCGAGGTCGTTGTTCAAGGGGTTGTAACGAATGTTCGAATCCAAGCTGACGCCGATGTAATCCTGTTCACGACCGTATCCGTTCAAGATTCGAGCCACCTGACGGCAGAGATCGCCTTTCACTTCAAGAACAATGCCGGACAGCTTCTTTTGGGGGTCATCAGCCTTGTATCCGAAGAGTTGGTGCATGGCGGGCAGGATCAGGCCACGCGTCTTCCCGGAGCCGATAGCTCCCAGAGCGGCAACCCCCGTGTAGAGTCCCTTCTCTGGGATGCTCAGCCATTGCGGGTGTGAGGCGGGAGTAGCTTCGAGCTGATGATGCAGCTCCCCCAAGATGAGGAACAAGTCTTGGCGATCCCGAGGCTCTGGGAACTCAGGCAGGTTTCCCAAGGTCTGCGCCGTTTCCTCCTCATAGAAATGGATGTACACAAGGGAGAAGCACACCGAGAGCATGAGGAATGGTGTTGTGAACAGAAAGATGACAAAGCTCCATACAAACGCCTCATAGATGCTGGGATGCTGTAGCGCAGCGTAGCGAAACAGCGGATCGGCAAGCGGAATCAGGACGAACGATTTAAGGATGATCCCGGCTGCGGCGCTCAACCCCGCCGAAAGCAAGAACCGACGCCGCACGAGAATCTTACAAAGTGTTTTCAACCGTGGGACCACCTTCCCTCCGCTATGTCCGAGGACGAGAACCCGACTCTGTTGCCAGCGGGTCGGCCTTACCTGCCGATAACGGTCGCGGCTGCACGGAGGGAGACGCCACTGGCGCTCCGGGTTCTGTGCGCGAGGAGCCGACGGACACTTTGTAAACCTGAAACTCGCTGTCCTGTGACAGCGCAAAGCGCAGAAGTTCGTTCACGATGTAGTTCTTGTCGTTGTTCGACCATTCGGCCAGCAGCGCAAGGTCTGCAGCGATTGATTCTTCTATTGTTGCTTGCAACTTCACGCGGGTAATTCGACTGACGCCTTTCTCGATCTTGAACTTGGTCATGGAGATCTCCGTTTTTGATCTTTGGCATTTCTGATGCCGATCAGTTCGGCATCTCGAACTGATCTGGTTTTGATCCTGCTGTGCTCCACCGACTGCACCCAAAGGGCGGGAACGACCAGCGCGTCCGACAACGCGTGGCAGCCGAAGGCGGGGTCGTTCCCGCCCTTTGGCCGATGTTGCCTAGACCGCATCATTTGGTACCTCAGTGGAAAATAAGGGAGTTTGGACGTATTTCCGTCGCACATCCTGGACCGCGCTATGGACCGGATCCAAGTTTAGAAAAGATGGGTAGCTTTCCTCGATTAGCTCTGTCACCAGGCCGGCACGTGGGCGCGCTGCCGATAGTTGGGCGCCAATCGCCGATAGGATTTTCAAGTTTGTGGCTGGCATTGCGGGAAAGGCCCGTTTGAACAAATGCCGGACCCGATGAAATTGTTCCGGGGTAGTCGCGACGAAAACCACCTCGAAACTCGGGAGGGAGCACAGAAGTTTGTCGTGTGTTGATAGAAAACGTTCGAACTTGGCGGCGGACCTTTGCCCCTCGTCGATGAATGGGAAGCGAACGGTGAGGTTCCCATCTGGGCGCCATACGGAGATGGGCAGCGACTCACCAAACTGTTTTGCAGAGGCGATAGCATCTGCCTTTACGCCGAACTGGGCGAAGAATTTGTGCCGCGATGCCTCCGAGTCGAGAAAGTCTTCCTTCCCGAGATGACTCAAGATGTAGTCGAGCATGATGAGCCTGCGGCGGATTTCGAGTGAACCTTTTGCGCGGCGGTTTTGGGAATTCTTCTCCCCCACGATCCGGTAAAGCCGCTTGGCATAGAGTTGATAGAAAAGCCGGCCTGGTTCACATCGGATTTCCCTAACATGCCCAGCGCGTTTTGCCTTAGCCAAGAAGCCTGCTGCGGCCGAACCCCGGTGCCGCTTCACCGCGAAACTGAACTGGCGGCGGAGGAAATAGCCGGAATAAAGGGCGACCACATATAAAAAGGTCGCCTCTCGCTCGGAATAGCCCAAGCAGCTCAAGGTATCGATCGAATCGTATTGAACGGTGCGTGTGGTCATAAGTCTAGTACCCAATCGAGGGTGTGATGTTCGTCTTCGATCCGGGCCGACAGGGCCGCTCGATCCGAGGAAGAAGCGTAAGTGCGGAATCCCGCTCGTTCTTTGGCGCGGAGATGTTTTGGACGATAGGCGGCAGTTACGACTTCGATGTCGGAAAAGACCGCCTGCGATCCCTGGTCGGGCTCGTAGTGGATTCGAGCATCGGGAATCTCAATCTTATTGCGAAGATACGGGAGGTCGAGCCGCTGGGCGACTTCCTGCCTGATCTCTCCAAGGTCGCGGTCAGGTTCAGCCTTCCGGGCGCCATAGATTGCCTTTTGAACCTTGTGTTTCAGTTCAAAATCAAGCTCGAGTCGGAGATTCTTACCTCCACCGCGCTCGATGCGCTCGACCTCTTTGAGGTAGGCGCGGTAAATCTGCGTATCGTGCTCCACTTCACGTGGCTTTACGAGGCCGTGGTACAGCCTCTGATCCAGAGGAAACTTGCCGGTCTCACTGGCGAGCTGCTTGCCGTACTTGGTGAGGGTTACGACTTCGATCCGCTCGGGACGAACCCAGCGTCCGTCATTTCTCGCCGGCACAGTATTGACTCTGACCAAGTTCCGCTCCGCCAAATATCGAAGGTCCGTCTGCAACGCTTGTGTGTCGCCGCCGTAGATTGTCCGGGCAATGTCTTTCACAGCGAGAACCCGGAAACGACCAGTTTCGGCGAGCAACATTTGTTCCTCGGGGCGAAGCCGGAGTCCTCGAATGCTGAGCGCTATGCCATCCCGGGTGCGGCGAGGACGATGCTCTACTTGACGCGGCTTCTCGATAGGATCGCGGTCGGGTTCGATGGAACGATTTCGACGTGGCTGCGCAATGTTGTGGCCACGGTTTTCGCGGGCGCGTTCCTGAAGCCTTTCTAAGCGCCGTGTTAGCGGAGAGGCCGGAATGCGTGGTTGTGTCGGTTCAACTTCTCTCGGCACCGACGGTGGCGGCGGGAGGTCCGGTTCATGGCTCCGGATGTATCGGTGCTCATCGCGAGGAATGTCGAATCTCATGAGACGCCCTTGTCGTCGGAGTGGTCATTGCCCGTGGCCGGCTGATCGTTTGTGTCAGCGGTTGCGGAGGCCTTCTGCGCTTGTCGGTGAGCGGCCCACCATGAGGATGTTTGATCGGCGGTTGTCGCCTGGGCGTTTTCCGGCAAATCGTTCTGGTGCGAAGATATGGGGGTAGTTTCGGTGCCACTGGGAGCGACGGCCGAATCGGCCTGGGCCTGCGCCGCCAGTACATCTTCTTTCTTCTTCATGCCCACGATGACGCGTTTGTCGTAATAGGGCCAATCGGGGCCTTGGAAGGCGTTGGCCTTCTTGTCAAAAGCTTCCCTGGCTCGCCGGATGCGTTCGACCATATCGTCGGAATCGTCGTAATACCTGCCATTGCGGCTTCTGGACATGGATAATTTTCCTCCGTGGATCTACTCGTCGCCGAAGCGAGCGAGGATTTCGTTTGATAGTTCGTTTTGTCCGCTGTGAATCTCCTGGTCGAGGTGTTTGAGTTTTCGTCCGGTGTCCCGCAGCCAGAGCTTGCGCTCAACCCAGATGGTCAGGCCGAGAATGTTTGCGAAGAGCAGAAAGCAATAAAGGAGGATGCCGCGCCAGTATTCGTGCCAGAGCAGGGCGCGCCAGGGAATCAGGAAGCGAAGCTGGCCCATCAAGGTGAAGGCCAGACCCAGGAAGATCACCGTCGCCACAAAGAATGCATTCGCAAGCATGTTGAAAACTCCCGCTGCGCCGTCCTAGTTTGTGAGCGGGGGAAAAAAAATGGAGAGGCCGCCGGCGGCGGGGAGCAGCCTCTCCGAAAGGGAGCCGTCTGCTAGAACGGCTCCTCATCCTCGGCCAGCCCGGCATCGAGCTGGTCCTCGGGCGGGGCCTGTTCGACGCGGTCGAGCTTCAGGATCGAATCAGCCCGCACGTCCCACACGCGGCGCTTTACGTCCGGATGGTTCTTATCGGCGTACTCGCGGCTGCGCAGCTCGCCCTCAACGAGCAGATGCGTGCCCTTCTTGAGCGAGCGGGCGAACTCGCCGAGTTTTCCCCAAACGACAATGCGGTGCCACTCGGTGTGCGAGACGTATTCGCCGGACTTCTTGTCCTTGTAGGAACTCTTCGTGGCCAAAGAGAGAATGGCGTAGGCCGTCTGGTTCGTGGTTGTCCGCGCTTCCGCGTCTTTGCCGGTGAAGCCGATGAGTGAAATTCTGTTCTTTATGTGGAATTGGGGCGGTTTTGCCAGCGCGATTTGCCGCGCAGCCCTTGGCCGCCGAGTGCCCGCCACCGCAGATGTAATGATGAGTTGGTTCAGCATTGTTCCTCGCTTCCACTGGCGTGCATGGCCGGCGCCGCCTCGATTTGAAGGAGACGGTCTGGTGTCGGCACATCTGCAAGGTTTGCGATAAGCCTTTCGTAAGCGGCCAGCCCCTGCTCGACCGCTTCCAGTTCAGGCTCAGATAGGGGGATCTCCTGCCGTAACCTGAGCAGATTGGTCTTGGCCTCCAGGATTTGCGCGCGTGTGGATTCTTTCGCCACATAGAACGAACATTGCGCACAGGCCATGCGGTGCGGGCATTGATCGAAGAAGTCGTAAGTGCAGTACCCGTGGCCGAGATCGAAGAACTTCCACGCCTCCTGGGCCGCCAGTCCTTTGCGAACTACATCCTGATCGATCAGCACTTCGATTGCGCGGATGTTCCGCTCGAAGTACCCCGCTTTTTCATACGATTTGGTTAGCTTCGAGGGATTGATCTTTGCGTAGTGCTGGGTCGATGACGGGTTCTTGTGTCCCAGCCACGCCTGGACCTCGAAAAGCGACATCGGTTCGCGCGCATTGAAGAGCTGCGTGGCGATGGTGCTGCGCGCCCGATGACTGGTGATGATGCGGCCCCGGACATCCTTGTTTGGGATGCCCGCCTTGGCGCACAGCGCGGGGATCAGCACTTTGTTAAGGTAGTTGTAGCCCAGTGCTTTGGAGCGATACGCGAACAGGTAATCGACCAGCTCGCCCGTCTTCGGGTCGATGAGTTTCGTTTGCTCAGGCCGTTCTTTTTCCCAGGCCTCGATCATTTCACCGACGATCGTGTCCACCGGCTTTGAGAACGCCGTGCTCGTCTTATTGACCGGGATGGACAGCAGGCAGACACGTTCGCCTGGTGCGTTCTCCTGCCAACGAACACACCCCAGTCGCAGCCTGCGGATTTCATTCCAGCGCAGTCCGGCGAACAGCCACGTTACCGATAGCGCGCGCACCAACGAGAGGGGATAGTAGTGAGATCCGCCATGATGTGGGCGGCCCTGAGCGGACAGGTCCGCTGCGGTGAGGTTCAACCCGGCCCAGATCAACTTGGCCCATACATCATCCGGTAGAACTTGGGGATCGAAGCCGATGAGCGCTTGCAGAGAGCGCGGCACGCGGAATGCGATATATGGATCAAAAGAACGTGGGATCGTCTCCCAGTGCTGCAGGTCGCGGAAGAAGGTCCGCAGTGCATAGAGCACGCTGATCCTGCCGCCCGCGCTCATGGGTTTGCCAGAGTTAGGTATGCGGCTCTTTGTTGAGCTGAGGGACCATTCGCAGTTCTTCAGATCGACACACATTGCCACGGCCTCGGCCGCGACAGTGCGGGTCCACTGCGCCAGGCAGTCGATGTGGGGACGCGTCGCTTGAAGCCATCGTCCCACCGCGAGGAGCTGATAGTACATGCGAAGCCGACAACGGGGAGATAGAGTCGATGTGTCGTGCCAGTACCGAGCCAGGCGAGCCCATTCAGGAGGGACATCGGCAACGATGACCTCGGGCGCGCTGTGTATCAGCTTCGGCTGTAATCCGAGCCGACGAACAGGCTGATCGATGATTCCCTCCGACACCAGCAAGCGAGAGAACGCAACCACGCACTTCTCTAACGCAACCGTGCCAGTCTGCTTTTGAAGCTGAAGCAGAGCGGCCTCCGTGATGTCTTCTATGCGCGGCGACCGTGTGATCAGAAGCAACTGAGCCAGTGTGAGCGGCGCCAGCCGCAGTGTGCGGATGCGATACCCCAGCTCCCGCAGTCTGACCTTAGTTTTTCTCTCGGCTGCCGCGAACGCCTTGAAGCCGAAGACCCGGCGAGCCAGGCACGAAAAAACCTGCCGCCGTTTGGGGAAGCTCGCAAGTGCATCAAAACCCCGCAGCAGGAAGGCCGCTGCGACGATGCGATTGCCGTCGTAGCGGCGGCACTCTACCAGGTCGATCCACTCCGCGTCCGTCCAGGCCCACAGAGCGCGGTCCCGGCGTCCCATCTCTTCCAGCAGGTAAAAGACGAGAGACCGGCGTTTCGGCCCCTTGAACTCGATGTGGTCGAAGACATCGTGCAAGGGACGCGCGAGCCGTTGCACGGCATCGAGCGACGGCTGCCGGGTCTTGCTCGTCTTGATCCGCGACGGCAGTTCCACCGTGAGGAAACGGCGCTCCCTGGCAGTCAGGTTGTGCGCCTGATCGTATCGAGTTGCGTTGATCGGCCAGGTCCAAGTATCTGTTGTTTTGTGCACACTCACTGAAACAGCCTCCCCATTGTTTCCAGCCGCTGTTGATGAAGCTGTGTCATCGTGGCGTTGAACTTGGCCGCCAGGTCGCGCGCGCTCAGATGCAGATAGATCATCGTGGTCTCTATGCTGCGATGGCCGGCGAAGATTGCGATTTCGTGGATGTCCCAGTCGGCTCGCGCCAGATCGGTCAGACAGAGATGTCGCAGTGTGTGAGGCGTGAAGCCAGCGGCTCCGGCGCGCTTTGCGATGACGGCGACGATCTTGGACCATGCCCATATCGAGATAGGTTTTGCGCGGTTGCGCGGCGACTGTGACAGGAACAGTCGCCCACGCTCCCGGCTCAGAGTCCGGCGGTGTTCCAGATACTGGCCATACAGTTCATCCGTTGTTACCGAGTAAGGCAGGACACGCGACCTGCGGTTTTTGGTGGTCTCAGCACGGATATGGATCGTGCGCCGCGATGGATCGATGTCTCTCGTTTCAAGCAGACACAGCTCTTCCCGCCGAAGCCCGGCATCGTAACTCATCGCCAGCATCAGGCGGTTACGAATAGGCTCTTTCGCGGTCTCGCCGAGAACCCGGCACCATTCCTCTTCTGTCGGAATCGTGGGCAGCTTATGCTCTCGCTTCACCAGTGGCCGTGATGAGCGGCCTTCACCCTGGCGGAACGGGTTCCTTGTGCGGCGTCCCTCTTCCACCAAAAAGTCGTAGAACATCCGCAGCGCCGCCAGATGCTGCTGGATCGTTGCATTCGCCATGCGGATGTCCGGCTCCTCTGGCGCAGCGGACGGTTTAACTAAATCGCGAAGATAAGCGCCGACGGTTTCTTGGCCGATCTCGTTGGGCTTTTTATCACACGTGCTGAGGAATCGCAGGTATCGCTCCAGGTTGCGGCCGTAAGCATCCAGTGTGTTGAGAGCCAGCCCGCGGCACGCCTGAAAGCCAAGCCATGCACGTGCGTCTTTCTGGCCTGCGACAAGTGGAACGCGGTCCCATTGGATTTCGCTGATGAGTTGGTTGGACTTCACTCTGTTCTTCTCCACGGCATGATTTGTCGATCGAGCGAGCCTTCTGGGCCGCTCGTCGGCAGCCAACTCATCATTACATCTGCGGTGGCGGGCACTCGGCGGCCAAGGGCTGTGCGGCAAATCCGCGCTGGCAAAACCGCCCCAATTCCACATAACTGACAGGTACAT
>Ga0182024_10023944_pt1 | contig 10892 bp, 8 predicted proteins | sample P32metaG_FD_120480 | JGI IMG/M metagenome (GOLD analysis project Ga0182024, IMG submission 120480) | Permafrost microbial communities from Stordalen Mire, Sweden - P3-2 metaG (Illumina Assembly) | ecosystem: Environmental > Terrestrial > Soil > Wetlands > Permafrost | place: Sweden: Stordalen... | reverse complement strand
GCCTTCAACAGCGCGATCAGAGCCCCCGTCCCCAGCGTGACCGCGGTGGCGAGGTGCGACCAACTCGAGTCGAGGTTGGCGTTCAGAATGCCGATCCTCAGATCGTCTGCCTCGAAGTCGACCAGATTGGTGACGATCACGGCCAGCCCGACGAGGCCCGCGATCCACAGGGGTCGCCTGAGGTCTCGTCCGTGGCGCCGGGCGCGCGCCCTTCCGGCTTCGAGCCACCGTCCGCTGGCACTCCAGGCCCTGACGTCGGCGGGGGCTACGAGACCACCGCCTGGCGCGGGCCGGCCAGCAACCCGTTGACGTGGGCATAGTGGCTGGCCTCAGTCCGGTTGCCGACCTCCAGCTTGCGGTACACGTTTGAGAGGTGGAACTTGACGGTCTGCTCGGTCACCCACAGGTGCCGGGCGATCTCGCCATTGGTCGAGCCGGCCGCGACCAGCCTCAGCACCTCGAGCTCGCGCGTGGTCAACTCGGACTGGTCGCCGCTGAGCCCTCCGGACGGGCCGGCCGAAACCTGGCCTGAGCGCGCGGAGCGGTAGACCACGTGTCGGCTGATCGTCTCGCGGACCAGCGTGGCCAGCGCGCCCGGATGCGTCGCCTTCGAGATGGCGGCGCTCGCGCCCGCGCCGAAGATGGCCTCGAGCCACTCCATGTCCATCGCCATCGTCAGCACGATCACCGTGACGCGGGGAATCTGAGCCTTGACCTCCCTGATCAGACCGAGGATCGGCTCGAAACGGTCCATGTCGTCGACCAGGACGACGTCCGGCTCCAGGTCGGCGAGCGCCCGGCAGGATGCCGTTCCCCCGTCGACATGTCCCACCAACTTGAACTCCCCGCTCTCGCGCAGGCCAATGGCGATGGCCCCGAGAATCAGCGAGTTGTCGGCGACCACGATCAGTCGCTGCATGCCTGTGTTCCCCTCGTTTGCGGTCCCCGGCAGCAAACGTAGACGTGCGCTCCCCATGTCGCGCTGGACGATGGTCCAGGGCCGAACCCCCCCCTGGGACGGTCTTGAAGTCTGGTCTACGAAAATGCGCGCCGCGGGTCCATCCTCTGACAGCGATGAGCTCCGTCGAGCCGATCGAGTCACACCGCGCGGAGACTCTGATCCCCGAATTGGGCTTGGCCGGGACGCTTGCCAAGGACGAGCTCATCCGGGCGATGGACGATCGCACCCGGGCGCTGCTGGCGCGCCGGCGCCACTCGCGGCGGGACCGTCTGGTGCCGCGCAGCCTCGCGGTCGCCGATCTCCTCGGTCTCGGACTCGCCTACTACCTGGCCACGCTGTTGGCCAGCGGCGACGGAGCATTCGGCAGCTCCCGTGAGCTGCTGATATTCGTGCTCACCCTCCCCTGCTGGGTGGTCGCCGCCAAGCTCCACGGCCTCTACGAGCGTGACCAGGAGCGCACGGACCACTCCACCACCGATGAGGTGGTGGGGATCTTCCACATCGTCACGATCGGCGTCTGGATCCTGCTCGTGGCCTCGCGGCTGGCTGGGCGCACGAGCCCCGGCATCTATGCCCTGATCGTCTTCTGGGTGCTGGCGATCGTCATCGTGCCCATCGCCCGGACGATCGCCCGCGAGGCTTGCAAGCGCAGCGGTGCCTACCAGCAGAACACCATCATCGTCGGCGCCGGCGAGATCGGACAGCTGATCGGTCGAAAGCTCGTCAAGCACCCCGAGTACGGGGTCAACGTCGTCGGGTTCGTCGACCGGGACCCGAGGAGCCGCCGGGCCGACCTCCCCGAGCACTTCACCATCCTCGGCCCGCCCGAGCAACTCACCGAGATCATCCAGCTCCTCGACGTGGAGCGGGTAGTGATCGCGTTCTCACACGAGCCGGTGTCGGAGATGCTGACGCTGGTCCGCCAGCTGCGTGGGCTTCCGATCCAGATAGATCTGGTGCCCCGCCTGTTCGAGCTCGTCGGTCCGCGCGTGAATCTCTACGCCGTGGAGGGCATTCCTCTCCTGGGGCTGCCGCCCACAAGCGCGGCCCGCGGGCCGCGGATGCTCAAGCGAGCCATCGACGTGGTCGGGGCGGCCGTCGGGGTGATCGCGCTCGCCCCGCTGTTCGCCTACATCGCGATTCGCATCCGCACGGACTCCCCGGGGCCGATCCTGTTCCGCCAGACCCGGCTCAAGGCCAACATGGAGGAATTCACGGCTTTGAAGTTCCGCACGATGAGGGTCGAGACCGACCCATCCGTCCACCAGGCATACATCCAGTCCACGATGAGCTCGCTGGCCGAGTGCAACGGGAGCGGCCTCTACAAGCTGGATCGCGGCGACGCGGTGACCAAGTTCGGGCGCTGGCTGCGCCGAACCAGCCTGGATGAGCTCCCCCAGCTGTTCAACGTGCTCCGCGGGGACATGTCCCTCGTCGGGCCACGGCCATGCATCCCATACGAGATCGAGAACTACAAGCGCCACCACTTCGAGCGCTTCTCGGTCCCCCAGGGCCTGACCGGGCTCTGGCAGGTCACCGCCAGGGCGAACTCGACCTACGGCGAGTCGCTGGACATGGACGTCGCCTACGTTCGAGGCTGGTCGCTCGGACTCGATCTCCGGCTGCTGCTGAAGACGCCGTTGCAGGTCTTCCACCAGAGGTCGTCGACCACATGACCGCCACGGACCGAGCCCCGGACAGCGTCGCCACGCTCAACATGGCCGTGATCGGCCTGGGCTACTGGGGACCCAACCTGATCCGCAACCTCCACGAACTTCCCCAGGTGTCCGAGCTGTGGGCTTGCGACCTGCGCCCGGAGCGACTGGATGCCATCACCCGTCGCTTTCCGGCCACCAGGTCAACGACCAGCTACGACGCCCTGCTGGCCGACCCCTCCATCGATGCGGTTCTGATCGCCACGCCCATCTCCACTCATCACCGGCTCGCCTCGGCGGCCCTGGAGGCCGGCAAGCATGTGTTCGTAGAGAAACCGCTGGCCGCATCCAGCGAGGAGGTGCTCTCGCTGATGGGTCTGGCGACCGAGGGGGGGCTCGTGCTGATGCCGGGTCACACGTTCGTCTACAGCCCACCCGTGGTCATGATTCGGGCGCTCATCGAGAGCGGTGAGCTCGGCGAGATCTATTTCATCTCCACCAGCCGAGTGAACCTGGGCCTGCACCAGTCCGACGTGAGCGTCGCCTGGGATCTCGGGCCTCACGACTTCTCGATCCTGCGCCATTGGCTGGGCGAGACGCCGACACGGGTCAGTGCGCTGGCCCGCGGCTGCATCATTCCGGGCATCCCCGACGTGGCGTTCATCGATCTGGAGTACGCATCCGGGACCGTCGGGCACGTTGAGCTGTCCTGGCTGTCTCCCAGCAAGCTGCGCCGGACCACGATCGTCGGCTCGCGCAAGATGGTCGTCTACGACGACACCTCCACCGAACCGGTGCGCGTGTTCGACTCGGGCGCCACGCTTCCGGATCCCGCCACCTTCGGCGAGTTCACGCTCACCTACCGCACCGGCGACATCCTGTCCCCTCACGTCGAGGCCGTGGAGCCCATCTACCGCGAACTCGACGACTTCTGCCGCGCGATCGTGGATGGCACCACGCCGCGCTCGTCCGCGCTCCTGGGCCTGGACGTGGTGCGGACCATCGAGGCGGTCGACGCCTCGCTGGCCGACGGAGGCGCCCGCGTAACCCTCGGCCCGGTCGACACCGGTCCGGGAGTCCGCGCGCACGCCGAGCTTGCGGGTCACGGCAGCCTCGACCTCAGGCCTTCACCTCCCGGCGCCTAGGCGCCTGCTCCAGACGCGCGCGCGGCTGGGGCCGCGGTGACGCCTGACCCTTGGGCGAGGAGATGAGCCCAAGCCTCACGGGCTCTCCCGGGGCGACCAGACCATTGACGTGCGCGTAGTGGCATGCCTCTGTCCGGTTTGTCACGTCGAGCTTGCGATAGATGTTGGACACGTGGAACTTGACCGTCTGCTGGGTTATCCACAGGCGCCGTGCGATCTCACCGTTAGTGGCCCCCGATGCCACCAGCTGGAGGATCTGGAGCTCCCGCTCGGTCAGCGATGACCGCTCCGCGATGAGCGCCTGCTGAGTCTCGCGCTCGGCCTTCAGGCTCGTCAGCGAGTGCACGATATGACCACTCAGCGCCTCGCGGACCAGCGTTGCCAGGGCGACCGGGTGCACCGCCTTGGATATCGCGCCGTTGGCCCCGGCCTCGAGAGCGCGGTTGAGCCATGGACCTTCCATGCGCACGGTGAGGACGATCACGGTTATCTCCTCCCGTTCCTCCTTGATGCTCCGAATCAGGCTGATGGCCTCTGGGGAGTGGTCGGCCTCATCGACCAGGACCACGTCCACGCCGGCCTCGGCGATCATGCGCGCGCCGGCATGCCGGGCGTCTGAGTAGCCGACGAGTTGAAAGGCTCCGCTGTCACGGAATCCGCTGCGGATGGCCTCGACAATCAGTGAATTATCCGCCACGACGAGGAGTTTCTTCATGTCACCTGCCCCCTCGGCGCCGGGGACGCCGTTGAATTGGATACATCTACCCTGCCTCCACAAATTCTGATCATTACATGGCTGTGCTACGTGGAAGCTCCTCGATAACTCGACACTTACCCCCGCACCCAACATCTCGTGCACCGTGGTGTGTCATGTGTCACTGACGGCCGAGCCGCGTGACGCTCTAATGTGAGCGAGTCAGGAGGACGCCGCGATCAGCCCGGTCGCTCTATTCGCAATTGCAACAGGGCAGATCGCCAGGCCAGCCCGTTGAGGCCGAGGCGACGGGACAATAGGGCGCAGAGCAGCGACAGGACGAGGACGGCCACCGGGGCTGCGACCCCGCCGGGGGCCCCAGAGCCGGATCCACCGGCGCTGGCCCCCAAGCCGCCGGTGGACGTCTGGAGCGGCTGGGAGGGCCCCGCCGCGGGGGGCGCCGGGCGGGGGGGAGCGGGATGGGAAGCCGCCGGCCGCCGGGGGCTCGCGGGAGCCGGGCCGCCGGTCGCCGAGGCGGGCGCCGTCTCCGTCTGGCCGACGCTCGAGCCTATCGCCGGGGTAGCGCCGGTCGGCGGGGTCGCGCCGCTCGGCGGGGTGGCGCCGGTCGGCAGAATAGCCCCGGTCGTCGGCGCCGCGGCGAAGACGTCCGTGGCTAAGGCGTCCCCGGCCCACGCCGGCGCCGCCTGCAGGCCGCCGGCCGCCCGCTGCGCCCACCCGGCCTGGCCCGCGGGCGCCGGCGCAGGCGCGGCGACCTGACCGAGCAGGCTCTTCAGGAGCGAGCGGAGCGTCACCAGCTCGGGTGCCAGGCGCCGGGAGGAGGCGGGCGACAGCCGGGTCAGAGTCGCCAGCAGCCGGTTGAGGCTGGCGATCCTGCCCATCAGCGAGGAGAGCGTCGGCCTCGACATCGCCGGCTGCGGGGTGGTCATCGACAGCGCGCTGGCCGTCAGCGCCCTGAGGCGCCCGATCAGCTTGCGGAGCGTCGGATTGGACGAGCTCTCCGCGGTCAGCTGGCCCTGCAGGATGCCGAGCTGGCGATGCGCGTTGGCCAGCTCCTGCGGAACTGGTCCAGCCGCCGGGCTGGCGTCGGTGGCCGCCGGCGACGATGAAGCTCCGGGGTCGGAGGCACCCAGGGCCTGCGTGATCGCGGTCGCGCCCGCCGCCGCGGGGGCGGGGATCGGCTTGACCGGCGGCGGGGTCGCGGCCCCGGCGCCTCCGTTGGCACCGGAGCCTCCGCTGGAGACATTCCCCGCCTCGACCACGATGGCCGCCCCCGTCGACCCGGACTTCGGCAGCGAGGAGGTGCCCGAGGACACGGACGGCGAGGTGTCAGCCGGAGCCACCGCGGTCGAGGGGACAAGGGTCGCGGCCGCGTCCGCCGAGGTCGAGGATCCTCCCGATCCAGCGGCGGTGCCCGTGGTGCCCGAGGCGGATGTCGATGTCGCTACGGTCGCGGCTACGGCAGTGGATGCGGAGCCGGAAGCCGAGGTGGCTGAGCCCGAGCCAGTCGAGCCTGCAGCGGTCGAGCCCGAAGCGGTCGAGCCCGAGCCAGTCGAGCCTGCAGCGGTCGAGCTCGAACTGGTGGTCGCAGCAGAGCCCGTAGTGGATGTGCAGGATGCCGCAGCGGTGCCGCTCCCCGCCTGTGGAGATGCGGCGGCGGCCGCGCACTGGGACGACACCGGCGAGCTCGCCGCACCGCCCGACGCCGTTACGCCCTCGGCCTCCTCACTTGCTCCCGTCGAGCCGTCGGTCGCGGCCTGGCCAACGGCGCTCGCGTCCGTGAGCACCGTTGTGGCGGCGTCCGTCGCGCAGGCCGCCACGCCCGCCGGGACACTGGCGGCTGAGGAGCATGTGGGCGTGGTCGGAGACGCGGTATCGGCCCGAGCACGCGGGCACGCCGACCAGAGCACCAAGCTGGCCGCGGCAAATGCCAACCACCACGCCACGTGTCTCCGCCGTCGGACCGACGTGCCGGCCAAGGCGCCCCTGCGCAGGCTGATGTCCATGTCCCCTTCCGACGCGAACGTGAAAAAGAAACAACTCGCACCGCCCTGGCGCGAGCTCATAAAGCCGCAAATCACTACTTAGCTGCCGTACTTCCCTGTCAGCCGATTGTAGCGCTCGCTCGCCATTTTGCATTAAAACTCGTGTTTAGTAATTAAAGCTGCTGATCCCGCCGCAAACCTGCCATTTTCAGCAGGGCCGATACGTCCGCGACTGCTGCACGAATCCGCTCGCCGGGCCCCGACGGCCGCTGAACGCGTGGGCGCGAGAGCCGGCGATGACGGCGATGGACGCCCGGTGGCGCACCCTGACGTGGATCGTCCCGCCAAAGCGGCCCACCAAGCGGCCGTTGGCGAACACCAGGGCCGACTTGGCGCGGTGGCGTCCGACCTTCAGGGCAGCGGTAAACGCGGAGACGCACCGACCGGTCGTGGGCAGCCCGGCGTTCCCGTGCCTGGGCACGACCAGCACCTGACCCCCACAGGTCGTCTGAGCGGGCGCGTTCACACCATCCCCGCTGTAGGTGAGGCGCCAGTAGTACGTGTTCGCCGCGCCCAGGGCGATCGGCTTTGAGTTGGCGGTCCCCGCGCTCAGCGTGCCCGCAGAGGCGGCGGCCGTCCTGCCGGTGCACCGCGCGTTGCGGAACAGCTGGAACCGGACGCTGCCCTTGGCCTGGCCATATGCCCCGGTCAACGTGGCGCGGCTCTGGACCTTGATCCCCCCGGGCAGGTACACGGTCGCGCCCGTGGTGCCGCCGGCGGTTTGCCGCGAGGACAGCGATGTCGTGACCGGGAAGTTCTTCGGCGGGGCTTCCAGCGAGAAGTACGTCGACGCACCGGGGGCCAGCGCCGGCGAGAAGTTGACCGTTCCGCTGTCGTTCGGCGACGGGGCGACGCTCGAGAACCAGGTGGTCGGGCCCTCGTACCCGTTCTGGACATCCCCGTTGGCAAACTGCGGGGTGGTCGGGGGCGCCCCGAAGTCGGTGTGGCCAGCGGGCTCCCCAGGGGGAGGCGCGAACGAGCACGGGCCGTCGTCAGCCCTGCAGGCCGTCGAGCCGGACGGAGCCCTGCAGCCTGCGGGCACCGGGCCGCTGGCGTTGTCGCAGATCCCATCTCCGTCGAACTCGAAGGTGATCGGACCGGAGACGTTCAGATGAGTCAGCGGTCGCGACGAGCTGTTGTGCACCCCGATCAGGGCATCGGTGGCCAGGCCGCTCTCATGGGTGGCGAAGTCGTTGTTGGCATACGACGGCTGTGATGGATCCGTGGCCATCGAAGTCGTCAGGTCCGTGATGGTGACCAGGTACTGACACCCTGTGTCGCCGCCGACGATCGGACATTCCCTGAACCTCGGCGCCGCCGCCGTCGCGGTGCCGGGGAAGCCGGCACCGCACGCGATGCAGGCGACACAAGCTAATGACCAGGTTAGTCGCCTCAATGACAGCCTCCTCGGCGCGCCGGAATTCGAGTGGGTTGCGCCTCCCCAGTGTCGCCGCCAATATATCTGCCCAACCCTCCCTATTGTTACCGGAAATTAGTACAGGTTTCGCGCTCGCGAATACGGGCCGGGCGGGGGGGCGTCCGGAGGGCGTCTCGGGTTGCCATCCGGAGGGCGTCTCGGGTTGCCATCCGGGGTCGGTTGGAGGCGCCATCCCACCCCGCGCCGCCAACCACGAGAAAACCCGACCCCCCCGGGAAGGATCGGCCGCCCGCGGCGTCTATGCAGGCAAGCCCCAAAGGCTGTGCATGCCCCCAAAGAAAGGTCCGTCGTGAAGACTTTTGCCAGGAAGCAGGCCACGCTCCTAACCCTCGCCGCGATCGCCTCGGCCGGCGCTGCGGCGCCCGTAGCCGCCGAGGGGAGGGCCCTCCTCAGCCGTTTGAGCAAGATCGACACCATCGCCTCGGCGGTGCCGGCCCAGGGGCCCGCCAAGGGCGATCAGAACCCGTACGGAGTCGCGGTCGTGTCGCGCACCACGGGCGGGCTCGTCCGCGGCGACATCCTCGTCAGCAACTTCAACAACGCGCAGAACCAGCAGGGCACGGGCTCAAGCGTGATGGAGATCTCCCCGAGCGGCCAGGCCCGCGTGTTCGCCGTCGTTCCGAGGCCGACCGCGACCCCGGCGGTCGGACTGACCACGGCGCTCGTGTCGCTTAGCAGCGGCTACGTGGTCGTCGGGAGCCTCCCCGCCCCGGCCGGGAGCTCGAGTGCCGCGCGCGCCGGTGCGCTGACGATCCTGAATTCCCATGGTCACGCGGTCAGCACGATCGCCGGAGGCGACATCAACGGCCCGTGGGACATGACCGCGGTGCAGCGAGGGAATCAGGCGGTGGTGTTCGTCACCAACGTCCTCAACGGGACCGTCGCCGCCAACGGCAAGGCCGTTCGTCGTGGGACGGTGGTCAGGATCACGCTGCGCGTTCACAACGGGCGCACCCCGGTCGTGACCTCGAACCGGGTGATCGCCACCGGCTTCACCGAGCACACGGATCCGAACGCGCTGATCGTGGGACCGACCGGCGTCGGCCTCGGGTCCAACGGAACGCTGTATGTCGCGGACTCGGCCCAAAGCCGGATCGCCGCGATCCCCAACGCCGTGACGCGCACCACGATCCTCGAGGGCGGCGGCAAGACGCTCGCCGAGGGCGGAATGCTCAACGATCCGCTCGGACTGGCGATCGCGGCCAACGGCGATGTGCTCTCGACCAACGGTGGTGACGGCAACGCCATCGAGACGACCCCCAGCGGGCACGTCGCGGCCACCAAGACGCTGGTTCCAAATGGCGCCGGCGACCTGTTCGGGTTGGCCATCGCGCCGTCTGGCGCCGGCGTCTACTTCGTCAACGACGCCGGCAGCGGCCCGGCCGCCAACTCGCTCCAGCTCCTGCACTGAGCGCTTGGGTAGCCGTGGGGCCCAGTGCGGCCCCACGGCTACTTCATGATGAGTGACTCCCGAGTGATCGGGCGCTCTGAGGAAGAAGAACCCGCCGGAGCCACCGGTGCCGCGAGGCGGCGTCAAGCGGGTAGGATCGAGCCCGTGCAGCCGTCCGGGGCCAACGAGGTCGGGACCCCCGACCCCCCTCGCCATCCATCGGCTTCCTACAGCATCACGATGCGCGTGCGACTCCAGCAGCGCCCGGGGACGTTCGCGCGTGTCGCCGCCGCAATCGGGGAGACCGGCGCCATTCTCGGCGCGATCGACATCGTGCGGGTCGAGGGGGGCGATGTGGTGCGCGACATCACCGTCGCCTGTGCTGACGTGGCGCATAGCGAGGCTGTTGGCGACGCCGTCGGACGGGTTGCGGGAGTGATCGTCGAGCACGTCTCCGACCGAACGTTCCTGATGCATCTTGGCGGCAAGCTCGAGGTGAACGGCACCGTTCCCGTAAAGACCCGCGATGACCTGTCGATGGCCTACACACCTGGCGTCGCGCGTGTGTGCCTGGCCATCCACGACGATATCGACAATGCATGGTCGCTCACGATCAAGGGCAACACGGTGGCCGTGGTCTCCGACGGGACGGCGGTGCTCGGCTTGGGCGACATAGGCCCCGAGGCAGCGATGCCGGTGATGGAGGGTAAGGCGCTGCTCTTCAAGGAGTTCGCGGGAGTCGATGCGTTCCCGTTGTGCCTGGCGAGCAAGGACGCCGACCGCATTGTCGAATTCGTCAAGCTGGCTGCGCCCTCGTTTGGCGCGATCAACCTGGAGGACATCTCGGCGCCGCGCTGCTTCGAGATCGAGCAGCGTCTGCAAACCGAGCTCGACATCCCGGTGTTTCATGACGACCAGCACGGGACGGCGATCGTTCTCCTCGCCGCGCTGATGAATGCGCTCCGCGTCGTGGATAAGCGCGCCCAGGACATCAAGGTTGTGGTAGTGGGGGCGGGTGCCGCGGGCGTCGCGTGTACCGAGATCATGCTGGCCCACGGGGTGCGCAACATCGTCGTGTGCGATGTCGACGGCGCGATCTACGCCGGCCGAGCGGGCCTCGATCCAGTGCTGGAGGGAGTCGCCGCGCGAACCAACCCCAACGGCGAACGTGGCATGGCCGACGATGTGCTTGCAGGCGCCGACGTCCTGGTGGGCCTGTCCAGGCCGCGCGCCGTGTCCACCGCGGCCGTGCTCAAAATGGCAGACAAGCCCGTGGTGTTCGCGATGGCCAACCCGGAGCCCGAAGTGAGTGTCGAGGAGGTCGGACCACACGTGGCAATCGTGGCCACGGGGCGTTCTGACTACCCCAATCAGATCAACAACGTGCTGGCCTTTCCCGGCGTGTTCCGTGGCGCGCTCGGCGTGCGGGCACGCAAGATCAACGAGGAGATGAAGCTCGCCGCGGCCAGGGCCATCGCCGCCGTGGTTCGCGAGGACGAGCTGCACCCCGAGTACATCGTCCCGAGCGTCTTCAACCGTGAGGTGG
>Ga0182024_10023943_pt1 | contig 10892 bp, 8 predicted proteins | sample P32metaG_FD_120480 | JGI IMG/M metagenome (GOLD analysis project Ga0182024, IMG submission 120480) | Permafrost microbial communities from Stordalen Mire, Sweden - P3-2 metaG (Illumina Assembly) | ecosystem: Environmental > Terrestrial > Soil > Wetlands > Permafrost | place: Sweden: Stordalen... | reverse complement strand
GTGGCCGCCATCAGAGACCGGCTGGCCTCGATCGCAGGCAGCCGCGCGCCCAACAGCCCGTACTGCGTTCGAACCGCATTGATCCGCTGCTTGTCCTCCGGAGTTATAACTGCATCTACAGGCAGCGCGCCTGCCACATCGGCCACCGTGCCGGCGGCCGCGTCATCGTTCCCGGCATAGCGATCGAGAAATGCCATCTGCATGGCCGACTCATAGAGCGGGCCCACGCCAATAGCGGCGTCGCCGTGCGCGGCTTTCAATGGAACGCCCAGCGCGAGCGCCTGCACGAGGGCCGGGTGCTCCTGCACGGCCAGCGTTAAAGCCGCGGGATCGCCTGCCTGCTCCAGTGTTTCTTTCATGTAGCGGACCGCATACGCGACCTCCGCATCGTAGGGCAGCTTACGCATCATTTCGCGCGCCGTCCCGACGGCCAGGTCGACGGCATTGATGTGCACCAGCGCATTCATGCTCAGGGCGTAGGCTTGCGCTCGGTGAGCGTCCAACCCAGCGGCCACATAATCGAGCGCCGCGGTGTTGGCTGCGTTCCAGTCCTGGCCGAAGGAGCAGAGCCGCGCCAGATCGTAGAGGTCGTCGCCGGAATAGCTCTCCGGCTTGGACTGGCCACATGCTTCCTTCGCCTTGTGCATGCCCACGCCCAGCGCGCCCAGTTCGGCATCCGACCAGTTGTCCAGCGACATGCGCACCACATCCAGAGGACGCATTGCGGCCTTGTAGATGGCTCCAGGAGTTTCAGCGGCGGGAGCGCTCTGTTCCGGCAGCGCGGCCGGCGGAGCGACTGTTGGCTCTTGAGCGGGCGCTGGTGTTTGAGCGGGCATTGGCGCCGCAGCGGGCTCCGTCGGCTGCGTCTGCGCGTTGAGGACGCATGGCATTACCGGCAGGGCAAGCATCAGGCACATCAGCCGGGTTTGCCTCCACAAGGCCGATGCGGCCGTCACGACCTCGCTTGCGCGACTGGCGATACCGCTCTGCCGTGTGCACAAGTACATTGAGTATCGGATCGCAGTAGGATGACCGGCTCGCCGAAACAAGAGCCAAGGCAGAATTTGCCGCATGACAGATTAGACACCGCCGGCCCCCCGGTGGTTCCCACGCCGCGCCGTCCGAAGTTTTCGATTCAGAAAATCGAAGGCTCCGGCACTATGCCGCCGATAAACCACAGCAGAGCGTGGTCGAACCTCGCAGCACAATGGGGCAGCACAATGCGGCTGCTCAGTCAAGAGTGGCAATTTCCCTGCCTTGGATCGATGTTGCAGAGAGGCCCAACTCAATGCGCAAAGGACTTAGTAGTTTGTTGGAATTGTCTCATCGAGTTTCTTAACAGTTGCTTATTACATTAGAAACAAAATCTTCCTGCTTACCTCCGATCTCCTGCAGCTTTTGGAGTAGTGTGGCCAAAGCATCTGTCCACCTGGCCAATGCAATCGCGGCCGGATGCATTTACTTCAGGTACCAAAAAAGGAGATCAAATGACCGGTAAAATCCTGATCGTCGAGGATGAGCCCATTGTCGCTCTTGACCTGCAGCAGGAGCTTGAGCAATTTGGCTGCGAAGTGGTTGCGCTGGCGCAGAGCGCGGATGAGGCGCTGATGGCGGTGGAAGAGTCGCAGCCCGACCTGGCCCTGATGGACCTGCACATTGTCGGCTCGCTGGACGGCATTCAAACTGCCCGGCTGCTGCGCGACGCCTACCAGGTTCCATCCATCTTTCTTACCGCGTACAGCGATGACGCCACTATCGCCAGGGCGGTGCGCGAGATGCCGTACGGATATCTCACCAAGCCCTTTCAGACGCGCGAGCTGAAGGCCACGTTGCAGGTGGCGCTGCACAAAGCCAAGGTGGATGCGGGTCTGCGCAAGGCCCACGGCAAGATTGCCGCCAGCGTGGACGGCATGAACGAGGCTCTGTTCACGGTCACCCTGAACGGCGACATCCAGTTCATGAATGCGGCCGCCGAGCGTCTGATGGGGCGATCGCGGGAACAGGCTGTCGAATGCCATCTCCGCGATGTGCTCGATCTCAGAGACGCGCGCAACCGTCCCATCGCCTTGCCCGCGCGCCACGGCCTGTCCGGCCCGATCGAGGAGTTTGGCTTGTCGCTGGTCCAACCGGGGCGCGCTGCTCTGCTGGTGGATTTGACCATCTCGCCGTTCGCAGACAGTGCGGGCATCCAGACGGGATTCGTTCTGACGCTGCGCAGGGCCGATGAGCGGGTGCGCTCCCAGGCGCTCGAAGAAGCCTTCAACGCTTCGGACCTTTTTGAATTGGCCCCCCTGGCGATGGTGCAGTTGGACAGTAGCGGGCATATCGTTCGCGTCAACGATGCTCTGCTGCGCGAGTCCGGCGTTGCGGTGGAGAGCCTGGTAGGCCGCACTCTTACGGGGCTCAGCATGGACCCGGATCCGCGCATTGCGGGAAAGCTGATGCATAAACTGCTGCAGGGAGGCGCCACCATCACCACGTCCAAACCGCTGTTCAATACCTGAGTCCAGGCCCTGCGCTTCGCTTGTCCTGCGCTGCTTTCGCCCTCTCGCTCTGGGAGCAAGTGCGGCGACTGATCGGTTCAAGTGTCAGCAAGCCCAGGCCTCCACAACAAAAAATGGTTCGCTCCTGTCCGGGATAACCCGCCGGCCGCTTCAACGGCCCGCTTCTTCCGGGTACAATCGCGGGGTGCGGAGTCTTGCGCACTTTCATCCGCGAAAAGGAGAACCATTGAGCGCTTTCAGAAACCTTCGCTATCTCTTTCCAGCCCTGATCTGTCTGGCTATCCTCGGCCAGAGCAACCGCGCGCCTGCGCAATCGGCCGGGAACGGCCCTACGCCGCCGGCGCCCCACGCCAAGGAGATTCACCTCAAGCATGTGCTGGTGATCGGGCAGACCAAGGGCTTTGAGCACGATTCCGTTCCGGACGCGATGGCCGCCATCTACAACATGGGTAAAGAGAGTGGATTGTGGGACACAACCATGCGCACGGACACCGAGCTGCTGACCAAGAAGGAGCTGAAAAACAACGCCAAGAACCTGAACTACTTCGACCTGCTGGTGTTTACCAGCACCACCGGCGAACTGGACATGGACGCCGGCCAAAAGCAGGACATGCTGTCGTTTATCAAAGAAGACGGCAAGGGCTTTGTGGGCATACACGCCGCGCTGGACACCAATTACACCTGGCCGGAATATGGAGAGATGATCGGCGGCTGGTTCGACCAGCATCCGTGGATGACCTTCAATGCGCCGATCGTCAATGAGGACCCGAGTTTCCCGGCGGTGCGCCATTTTCCCAGCGCGTTTGTGAAATACGACGAGATTTATCAGCCCAAGGCCTGGTCGCGCGACAAGGTGAATGTGCTGCTCAGCCTGGACCCTGCAAAGCTGAACTACGAGAATAACCCGCGCATTCACCGGACAGATCACGATTTTCCCGTGGCCTGGAGCAAGCTTTACGGCAAAGGCCGGGTCTTCTACTCCACGCTCGGCCACACGGAGCAGTCGTGGCAGGATCCCGATATTCGAAAAATGTATTTTGAAGCCATCAAATGGGCGCTGGGTATGACGGAGGGGAGCACGGCGTCCCATCCACGACCGGCGGAGCCCGCGGGTGCACACTGAGCAAAATGCGGATACGCGCGTCTTTCGTCTTGGACAGGCTTGATTCTGCGCGCTTCAATGAAGGTTCACGAAGCATGGGCAGGGCGAACGCCGTTTCAATTTGCGGAACCATCCCCTGTTCTTCGACGTAAATCTTCTCAATTCAGGGTATGCTTACAGAACAGCCACCATGCCGAGGAACCGTCCCTTGTCCCAGTCCCAATCGCCGATCGCCGTGCGTTCGCCCCTGGGCCCCGCCGTCCTGCTCGCCGGTGTTTTTGCCACGGTCACGTTTCTAGTCCACTTCCTGAGTTCTCTTTGGGGTCATCATCTTGGTTACGGCTATTTCCGGGATGAGCTTTACTTCCTGGTCTGCGGCCACCACCTGGCGTGGGGCTATGTCGACCAGCCTCCGCTGGTCGCCCTGCAGGCGCGGCTTGCCGAGATGCTCTTCGGTGTGGGGCCTACCGGTATTCGCATCTTCAGCTTCATGGCCACCGGCGTCACGGTCGGCCTGACCGGGCTGCTCGCCTGGCAGTTCGGCGGGCGGCGCAACGCGCAGATTCTGGCCATGACCGCTGTGCTGGCCGCGCCCGTGTTCCTGGGCACGAGCAATTACCTCTCCATGAACTCCTTCGAGCCCTGCTTCTGGATGGGCGCGCTGCTAGCCGTCCTGCGCATTGCGGAAGGCTCAGCCACTCCCCGGGCCTGGCTCGTATTTGGTTTGCTGGCAGGGCTGGGAATCGAAAACAAACACACGACTGTCTTCTTTCTTGCCGCGCTTCTTTTCGGCCTGCTGTTCAGCCCGCAGCGGAACATCCTCTTCACCAGAGGCTGCGCCGCCGGCTTTGCCCTTATGCTGCTGATCGCCCTGCCCAATTTCCTTTGGCAGATAAACCATCAGTTCGCCACGTACCAGTTCCTCAACACTGTGGCCCACTCCGACAAGAACGTCAAACTGCCGCCGTTCGAGTTTCTCTTCGAGCAGGTCAAGGTTCTGCTTTTTTCGACCGCACCCATCTGGGTGGGAGGAATCTGCTGGCTGGGGTTTTCCCGCGATGCCCGCGCGTGGCGCTTTGTCGCACTCACCTACCTGGCCTTCCTGACCATGATGATGGCCATGCACGCGAAGAACTACTACGTTGCGCCCATTTATCCGGTGCTGTTCGCCGCCGGGGCCGTGGCCCTGGCGCAGCTCACCAGCCGCGCCTGGCCGCTGAGGGCATACTCTCTTGTTCTTGCCTGCACGTTTGTCTTCGCCACCGGTCCCATCGTGCTGACGATTCTGCCGCCGGACAGGTACACGGCGTACACAGCGCTCTTTGCCCCCAGCGAATCGAATTTTGAGAACTTCACCGGCCCGCTGCCGGAGATACTGTCGGACAGGTTCGGCTGGCCGCAGATGGTGGAGGGCTTTGCCGAACGCTACCAGGCTCTACCCCCTGACGTTCGGGCGCGCACCGCAATCTTCTGCGGCAACTACGGCGAGGCCAGCGCGGTCAACATCCTGGGCCCGGCGTACGGCCTGCCTAGGGCCATCAGCGGCAATCAGAATTATTTCTATTGGGGATGGAACAACTACACCGGTGAATCGGTTCTGACCCTCGGCAACAGCACAAAAGACTACACCGACGAGTACGCCAAGGTAGTCGATCTGGGCTCCTTCGAGGCGCCCTGGATCATGGACCACGAGCATCTGCACTACTATTGGCTGCGCGACCGGAAGCGGAGTTATGCAGCCGACTGGCCGGAACTCAAGTACTGGTATTGATGGCAACGCGCGTGGCGAGCCCGAAGTGAGCCGGCCCGTCAGCCTACCGGATGCGAAGCTTTCTCATCCGGTTCGTCAAGAAGCTCTTCTAGACGGTCGAGCTCGCGATCCCATTCCGGACGGCGCGCACGCAGCCAATCCTCTGCGGCCCGCAGTCCGGCAGCTTCAACGCGGCAACTGCGAACCCGGCCCGTTTTCTCGGTCTTGACGAGACCTGCTTCTTCGAGCACCTGCAAATGCTGCACCACGGCGGCCAGCGACATTTTGAAAGGCTCCCCCAGCAGCGACACCGACATGGGGCCCATGCTCAAGCGCTCCAGCATGGCGCGCCGCGTAGCGTCGCCGAGCGCCTGGAAGACGCGGTCGATTTTCGGCTCTTTCTGAGTCATCTTCCGCGCCTTCCTCCTTCCGCTGCTTTGTCCCCGCGTCTCCAATTCATTCGCCGAGTTCTTTGAGGAGCTTGTTGAGCAGCGACTCCCATCCGCCCTTGCGCATCTCGGGGCCGTCCGCGCCTTCGAAATAGGCGCCCTGGTGCGTCAGAACGAGATCGGTTCCGGACCCTGCCGGCGAAAGTTCGATTGTGGCCAGCGACACGGAGAACGGCCTACCGTCCATGCTCATACGGTAAGCAGCGACAATCCGCCGACCCGGGACAATATCCTCATAGATCGTGTCGTTGACCAGGGTCATTCCGGCCACCGGAGTCCCCGGGCCCATCGTCATCTGCGCGCGTTCCGTGCCGCCGACCTTGAAGTCCAGTTCGTGGTGCTGCAACGCATGAGAATTGCTTTCATAGAACCAACGGCGCTTGGTCGCCTCGTCCGCAAAGGCCGCAAAAACGCGCTCCGGAGTTGCCTTCAACTTACGCTCCAATTGAAATGTGCTGTGAATAGCTTTTGAGTTTTCCATCGATTCCCACCTCCTGAATGGGATAGTTAAGTTGTAGCTTTAGTATTAAGCAGGTCATCCTGATTGTCAAGTTAAAACTTAAGTGTTTTCATTATTTTCCCCCCGGCTTGCCACGTACGGAATCGCGACCGACCCTCATTCGACGGAGCACCGGTTCAGTCTAAATCCATCCTGCCCGTGCTAATCTCTCATCACCGCATGAGCCACGAACCCTCCGCGCAACCGCAGACTCAACCCGCTGACCTGCCGCGCGTTTTGGGCGCGAGCCAAGCCACGGCCATCGTGGTGGGAACCATCATCGGCAGCGGCATCTTTCTGGTTCCGCGCGAGATGATGCAGGACGTGGGCTCCTCGGCGCTGGTTTATCTGGCCTGGATCGTCGGCGGCCTGCTCTCGCTGTTCGGCGCCATGACCTATGCCGAACTCGGAGCCATGCTGCCCTATGCGGGTGGCGAGTATGTTTACCTGCGCGGCGCTTACGGAGACACAACCGCGTTTCTCTACATGTGGACGTGGTTCGCAGTGGCCAAGCCGGCCTCGATTGCGGCCGTGACCATCGGCCTGGCGCGCACGCTGGGATTTTTCCCGGCATTCCACTGGCTCAGCGAGAGGATTCCGGGACCCGTACCGCTGGTCTGGTCGCAGGTTTTCGCCATCGCCGTCACCTGGTTCATTACCGGACTCAACTACCTGGGCATCAAGAAGGCCGCGGACTTTCAGCTTGTGTTCACCGCGCTGAAGGTCGTCCTCATTCTCATCGTCGCGGGGATTTGCTTCGCCTCCGCCTCGGGCTCGCTGTCCAACTTCACCACCACTGTGCCGCACGCGGTGGGCGGGCTGACGGGCTTCATGGCCGCGCTGATTGCCACGCTCTGGGCCTACGACGGATGGAACGACCTGACCATGGTTGCCGGAGAAGTGCGGCGGCCGGAGCGCTCGCTGCCCATCGCGCTGATCGGCGGCCTGTTTATTGTGGGCTTCCTGTTTATGGCCACCAACGCGGCCATCCAGTACATTCTTCCCGCCTCGGCGATTGCCGCCAGTGAGCGGCCGGCGGTGGCTGCGCTGACGGTGATTGCCGGGCCGGCCGGCGCGGGCTTTGTGGCCGCAGCCATGGCGCTGAGCATCTTTGTTACGCTGAACGGCACCATCATGAGCGGCGCGCGCATTCCCTATGCCGCCGCGCGCGACCGGCTGTTCTTCCGGCAGTTCGCCCACATCAATCCGCGCTGGGAATCACCCTCGACCTCGCTAATCGTGCAGGGATTGCTCTCCACAGTTCTGCTTTTGTTCCTCAGCCGCTTTCAGCAGTTCTTCGAGCTGGCAGTTTTTGCGGAGTGGCTCTTCTACATGCTTACGGCGACGACTGTTTTCGTTTATCGCCGCCAACGGCCCGATCTGCCGCGTCCCTACCGCGTGTGGGGCTATCCAATCCTGCCGGCACTATTCGTGGTCTGCGCCACCGCCGTCCTCATATCGAGCTACTTAAGCAATCTCAGAGGCTCGCTTCTCGGCACGGCCCTGATCCTGCTTGGCCTGCCGGTAATGTGGATCGTCAGACAGACGAACGCCCGCGTCGCGTAAGATGTTGCCAACACTGCAAGCCCACCGATTGCCGTATGCAAGGCGATGCCCAACCTGCGAACTCACCTGTCCCGCGCCAGGTCTCCCTTGACTAGACTTTCATTGAGAGGAGCGGCCGGACCGGGAGAGCAATCCTTTGATCACCTCCGGCTCCAGCGCCGCCGTGCGCGCCTATCGGCCCGACCACGCGTATCGGCCCGACATTGACGGGCTGCGCGCGCTCGCCATTCTCAGCGTGGTCTTCTATCACGGCGGAACTGCCTGGCTCCCCGGCGGCTTCACCGGCGTGGACATCTTCTTCGTCCTCTCCGGTTATTTGATCGGCGGCCATATCTACTCCGAACTGCGCGCCGGCGACTTCAGCTATCTGCGTTTTTATCAGCGCCGCGCCAGGCGGATTCTTCCTGCGCTGTTTGCGGTGCTGGCGTTTACATTGCTGGTGGCCATGCTGCTTCTGTCGCCGAACGAGGCCGCGCAACTGGCCCGCGATGGCTGCGCTGCGACGCTTTCGGCGGCGAACATTCTGTTCTGGGGGACAGCGAACTATTTTGCCGGCAAGAGCGAGTTGAATCCGCTGCTGATGACTTGGTCGCTGGGGGTGGAAGAGCAGTTCTACGCAGTGATCCCAGTGTTGATGGTTCTGGTGGCGCGTGTTCGGCGCGGAGCAATTCTGTCCGCGACGGCTGCCGTCTGTATTGCCTCCTTTGCATGCGCGACTGTTCTCGCGCATCGCTACCCGATGATGGTTTTCTATCTGCTGCCGGCGCGCGCATGGGAGCTGGGCGCAGGCGTTGCATTGGCGGTGCGCGAACTGGGACGAAGCAGCAAGACTCCGTCGAAGGCCGTTGCAACGATCGCGAGCTGCGCAGGCCTGGCGCTGATGATTGCGCCCATGTTCCTGCTGACGGCGCAGACCGAATCGCGCGTTCCCCCGGCTTTATTTTCGGTTCTGGGCACGGTGCTGCTCATTGCGTCGCCGACAAGCTCGATCAACCGCAGACTGCTGTCGCTGCTGCCGCTGACGTTCATCGGCAGAATCTCGTACTCCTGGTATTTGTGGCATTGGCCAATGCTGGCCTACATGCACATCGTCTGCGGAGTTCATCTGCCGCCTGCGGCTCCGGCGGTCACGATTGCCGCATCGTTTGGGGTTTCGGTACTCTCATGGCGTTTCATCGAGCAGCCGTTCCGCGCATCGCGGCGCGCGCCTGTGCCGCTGCTGATTCGCTACGGCATTGCCAGCGCTGCGCTGCTGCTGGTGTGCGGCGTGGTATGGCGAAGCGGCGGAGTGCCGCAGCGCTTTCCGGCTCTGGCCGCGATGGAAACAGCCGGACGCGCCCTCAAATCGGACCCGTGCCTGGCTGGCTCCACTAGCGACGAGCCGAATCTGCGGCCCGACTGTTACGGCCTTTCAGCCAACGGCCCGTCGGTTGCGCTCTGGGGAGACAGCCACTCCGCGGCGCTGGCTCCGGGGTTGCGCGCTGTCGCTGCGGCTCGGGGATTCGGCTTCGATCAGCTTGGCAAAGCATCCTGCCCGCCACTGACCGGAGCCACGCATTTCATTCCCAGGATTCCGCTGCTCGCCGCAGGCTGTGCACGCTTCAACCGCAAGGTTCTCGATTTGATCGTGAGCGACCGGCGCATCCGCATCGTCGTGTTCACCGCGGTCTGGTCAGCTCCGCTCAATCGCACGTGGGTGGATGGCTGGCTCACTGCCGATCCGCCTCACGCCGGCGAAGTACCCACTGCGGACGCGAACAGCAGGCTGTTCGTCGACTCGTTGACGGCTGTGCTTCGCGCGCTGGAGGACGGGGATAAACAGGTGGTTGTAATCGAAGACGTTCCCAGCTTCGAGATCGACCCGCTGTGGAGGGTCAGGTCCGCGCGCATCCCGGTGCGGCGGAGACTGGCTGCGTGGCTGGGCATTCAGGACGCGGTCGATCCGGGATTCGCACCGCCCGACGCCAATCCGAACATTGCGGCCGCCAATTCCCTATTGCGCCAGACCGTTGCCGGCGTCACCGGTGTGCAGCTGGTCGATCTGAACCCTGCTCTATGCAGCACTGCAAGTGAATGCGTCTATCGGTCCGGCGACAATTTGCTCTACGACGACTCCAGTCATCTTTCAACGTACGGGTCGATATACGCGCTGCGAGACTTCCAGCTGCCGGCCGCGGGTGGTTCTTCCCCATGAATCCAGCGGGTGAGCCGCAAAGATGACGCTGCATCCACTTTCCACAATGCGGGCGGACCTGCTGCGGCAGACGCGTTATCATGGAATCGATGGCGTTTCCGATTAAAACCTGTGTGGTTTGCGGGGAGGAGTTTGAACTCCGGCCAAACAAGCCTGGCTTTGCCAATCGCTGTCCGGAGTGCAGCGCGCCTGAAGCTGCCGAGAGCCCCGGAGCAGCGTCATTGATGGCAGGCAACGCGGACAGCGGCTTGAACGAGGCCCGCCGCAGCGCCATGCGCGATCTGCTCTACCGCAAGGAGAGCTGACAGGCGCGAACGTTGCCGCGATGTTGAAGACTGGGAGTCACGCGCTTCAAGTGTCTTTGTGCGCGCGACGAAGATGGGCTGGCCCGAACCGCGGCTCCGGCGGTCCCGTTCCATTCATCTACCATCAAGGAAGCGCATGCCCGCCAAACCCAGGCTCGGACAGAACTTCCTGATCGACGCTCAGGCTATCGACCGCATCGCCTCGTCGCTTGGCGATCTGAGCGGCCGCACGGTTGTTGAAATCGGCCCCGGCGCAGGCGCCATCACTTCTGCTCTTCTAGCCCGCGCCGCACACGTGATCGCCGTGGAACTCGATCCCGGTCTTGCTGAACATCTGCGCCATCAGTTTTCGCCGCAGCGCCTCACCGTCCATCAGCAGGACGTGCTGAATTTCGACTTTGCCGCCTCGGCCGCCGATGCCGCTCAGCCGTTGCTGGTCTTCGGCAACCTGCCTTACTACATCACCGCGCAGATCCTGTTGAAACTTGCGGCCAGCCACGCCGTTCTTGACCGCGCGGTGCTG
>Ga0182024_10023942_pt1 | contig 10893 bp, 6 predicted proteins | sample P32metaG_FD_120480 | JGI IMG/M metagenome (GOLD analysis project Ga0182024, IMG submission 120480) | Permafrost microbial communities from Stordalen Mire, Sweden - P3-2 metaG (Illumina Assembly) | ecosystem: Environmental > Terrestrial > Soil > Wetlands > Permafrost | place: Sweden: Stordalen... | reverse complement strand
TGGGCGCGTCTTTCAGGCGGGCACGCAACAGCGCAGCGAGTACGACGGTAAATTTCGGCGCGCCGTTGAATTCGTGCGCAGCGGCCGAATTGGCAAGCTGCAGGAAATTTACGCGTATCGCGACGGCGGGGCAATTTTCTGGCCAAAACGGTTTGGCCCTGAAAAGCCTATGCCGAAAGGTTTCAACTGGGACATGTATCTCGGACCGGCGCCGTTCATTCCGTACGACGGGGAAACTGGCCCCCATCGTTTTGACATCGGCGAACTCAATTGGGGGCAGCATCATTATGACATCGTGCAGTGGGCCGCCGATGCCGATGAAACCGGGCCGGTCGAACTCTTCATGGAAGACGACCGTTCTGCATACAAGTATGCCAGTGGAGTGGTCGTGCGCGGCAAGCCGTATCCCGGAGAGACCGTGGGCAATGACGGCGGTTGCTGCTTTGTCGGCACGACGGGCCGTATCGCGGTAGATCGGGACAATCTTGTGTCCGATCCACCGGACATTGTGCGCGAGCCTTTGCGTCCCGCTGAAGTTCATCTTTACAATTCCCCGAGCCATTCGGGCAATTTTCTCCAGTGCATCCGCACCCGGCAACGCACGATTTGCCCGGTGGAAGTCGCCCATCGCTCCGCCAGCGCCGTGTTGCTGGGCGGAATTGAGAAACAACTGAAGCGCCCGCTCAAATGGGATCCTGTCGCCGAGGAGTTTCCTGGGGATGAAGAAGCCAACCGAATGCTGTCCATCGCCAAACGGCCGGCGTGGGGCGTTTGCTGATTTTCAATTGTCCTATGAAACGAACGCTTGGTGTTTTCATCTGCTTCTCCGCAACTTTTGCGGTCTCGCTCCAAGCCCGCGCCCAAGATCAGCAAACGCCCGATGAATCTCAGTTGGACGCGATCTTGAAATCGGATCGTTCGCCCGGGGAAAAGGATGCCGCCTGCTCGCAACTCAAGCGCGTCGCGACGGCGCAGTCTGTTCCGATTCTAGCCGATTTGTTGACGGATCCTCAATTGTCCCATTCTGCGCGGTATGCCCTTGAGTCGATGTCTGCGCCGGAGGCCGGGCAGGCGCTGCTCGACGCGCTCGACAAGACCTCTGGGTCAAACCAGGTGGGAATGGTCAGCTCATTGGCGGCCCGGCGCCAGGTGGATGCCGTCTCGAAAATCGCCGGTTTGCTTTCCAATGCGGACACGATTACAGCAGCCGCCGCAGCCAACGCCCTCGGTCGGATCGGTGGCGATGACGTTCGTGTGGCCCTGACGGCGGCGCTTCCGGCGTCCACCGGCGTTCTTCACGAAGCGGAGGTGGACGGCTTACTGACGTGCGCCTACAGTGATTTAAGACGCGGGAACCAAGGCGTTGCAGCGAACGTTTTTAGCGCGTTGCAAGAGAGCGAGACGAATAAGACCGTGCGCATCGCGGCGTTTCGAGGGTTGGTCCTTTCCTCGGGCGACAACGTAATCAAATTGGCGCTGGACGCGATTGTCGGCGGCGATCCAAGCAGGCAAAGTGTCGCTCTCCAATTGTCCTCCAGACTTCCCGGCGGGACGGCAACCACGGAAGCTTTGGCTGCGTCGGTGGCGAAGGTCCAGGCGCCGGTTCAGATTGCGTTGGTGCAATCGCTGCAACAACGCGGCGATCCGGCGGCAGGGCCGGCGGTTGCGAGTTTGCTTGACAGCCCGGATGCCAATGTGCGCCTCGCAGCGATTGCCGCGCTGGGGGATTTAGGGGATTCCTCCGTTATTCTGCCTTTGGCCGATATGGCTGCATCCGCGCCGGGACCAGAGCGCAACTCCGCCCGCCAGGCGCTGGTCGATTTGCGCCGCGGATCCATGGCGGAAGCGCTGGTGAACGCGCTGGAGGGGACTCCCGCAGGGACTCAACTGGAGCTGATGCGCGCGCTCGGCGATCGTGGGGATTCCTACGCCGCGGCCAAGCTGTTGAAGATCGCGCAAAGCGAGGATGATTCGATCCGGGCTGGCGCGCTGCACGCTCTGGCGTTGGTTGCCGTGGAAGCGCAGACACCGAACTTGGTCGAACTTGTTGTCAATAGCAAGGATGACGATGCTCGCTCGGAAGCGGCCGAAGCGTTAGGCGACTCCTGCCAGCGCATCGAAGCGCGCGCCGGCCATTGCGACGTCCAATCGTTGGCCGACGCAGCGCGCAGCGCCGCTCCTGAAACTCGCATTGTCTTGCTGCCCATTTGCGCGGAACTGATCGAGGCTCCAACACGGGAAGCGTTGCGCGCATCGTTGACTGATCCCAAGTTGGAAGTCCGGGAAGCCGCGATGCGGACCTTGTGCGACACCCGCGACGGCGAGTTGCTTTCCGATTTGCTGAAGTTGACGGAGATTCAGCGCAATAAGAAGATTCGCATGCTGGCGATCCGCGGGTGCGTCCGGCTGGCCACGCAGGAAGACACGGTAAAGCTCTCCGCCGAAGAAAAACTTCGGATCATTGCGCAGATTTACAAGCTGCCATTGGACACGGAGGAGAAGCGGATTGCGTTAGCAGGGCTTGGGGCTGTGCCGGACAAGCGCGCTCTCGTGATGTTGATGCCCATCATGGACGATGCGGCTGTTCAGCCGGAGGCCGCGGCAGCCGTGCTGCGCATCGCAAAGGCGGTTTCCAATGAACGCGACCAGGAGGCGGTTAACGCGCTGAAGAAAGTCTTGACGCTTTTTTCCGCGACCCCGGACGCGCGAAAAGCCGCGCAAGACGGCCTGAAAGCAATCCAATGAAACAGCGCATCCTTCTCTTGGTGGCGGCTGCACTGTCTATATGTTGCGTGACGATGCGCGCAGCCGCAGAGGACAACCAGGGCGCCGAACCGTTGGTTCCGCTGACGCTCAAGCTGCCATCGCCGGTGTTCGCCGGCACGCCCAAGTCGGCGCCGCCCGGGGTTAGAATCGAACCGGCATCCGCCAAATCGCCTCCGCCGTTGATGATTCCAAGGGATGCGAACAATATCGCCATCGGCGCGAAAATAACAAGCAGCGACAAACACGTCACGGGGGCGTTGCTTTCCAAACTTACTGATGGCGATAAGGAAGGTGAAGAAGACAGCATCGTGCAACTGAGGAAGGGCCTGCAATGGGTGCAGTTTGACTTGAGGAAGCCGTGCGAGGTCTTTGCCATTGCCGTATGGCATGCTCACGACCAGGCGAAAATCTTCCGTTCCGTCATTGTGCAGGTTGCCGATGATCAGGATTTTACGGAAAACGTTCGCACCGTATTCAATAATGACACCGACAATACTTCGGGCCTCGGGGTAGGACAGGATCGTCAATACTTTGAGACGTTTCGGGGGAAGGTGTTCGACGCAAATCGGTCGCGCGCTCGATACATTCGGCTTTATTCCAACGGCAGCACCGACAGCGTCTTGAACGAATATACCGAAGTCGAAATCTACGGGCGATAGGCTAAAACTCGATCTCGCAATAGCGTGCCGCTCAGGATGCGGCAATTCGACCCGCGATACTCTTCGGCCGCTCCGTCGCCGAATTTTTAGGGACAATTAGGGACAAAAGATCTTCGGTTTCTCTCGTAAATGCGGTTATCGCGAAATAAGCCAGAAGCGAAATATCGCTCGTATTTGCAATGGTTTGCGCTGTTTTTGCGAAGTCTTGCGAACATCTATGTTTGGGTTAGGTTTTCCACATGGAACAATGAATGATCACGACGATTGCCAGAATATTGCCCGGGACAAAATTCATTCGAACCTGGTTTGCGGCTGCTATGGCCAGAAACCGCGCCTATTGCCGGAATCGAGCATGGCCGATTACAAGCGGTCGCAGCAGGTGATCCCGCGTGTGCCAGGCGGGAGCCCGCATCAAGACTGGATACGCGCGTGCCAAGGCGGCCCGGCTCCGTGTTCCAATTTCGAGATTTCCGGCCCGTTCACGGAATGGGTCCTCCTCGACAATGTTGCGATTCGTTTGGGCAAGAAGCCCGAATGGGACTCGGAAAATCTGCCTGTCAAGAATGCGCCGGAGGCGGATGCGCTCATTGACGGAGCGTATCGCCAAGGCTGGGAAGTTTGAATGAGGCGAATCTTCCTTTTGATTGTCTTGACTATCGGCGCGGCGATGGCGTCTGAGGCTGATGTCCAGACGAAGGACACGCCGCGCGCGTTTCCGGCGATTGCCTCGGCCGCTGAATGGCAGGAACGAAGTCGCGCCATTCGCGAGCAAATCCTGGTGAGCGCCGGTCTTTGGCCGATGCCGGAGAAGACGCCGCTTCACACGAGCGTCTTTGGAAAAATCGAGCGCGACGGGTACAGCGTCGAAAAGGTTTATTTTGAGAGCTATCCTGGCTTTTATGTGGGTGGCAATTTGTATCGGCCGCTTGGCCGCGGCACCGGCCCATTTCCCGCGGTGCTGAATCCGCACGGACATTGGGAACACGGACGGCTTGAGGACACGGCAGTCTGCAGCACGCCCGGCCTCTGCATCAACTTTGCCAAACAGGGAACCATCGCCTTCGGCTATGATATGGTTGGCTACAACGACACGCGTTTTCCCGAATCTCCCGTGTCCGCGAGCTTTAGCGACATTCACCACGGCTTCGCCTCCAATAGTCCGGTCGATCTTCTGTGGAACGTCACGCTCATGGGACTGCAAACCTGGGACAGCATTCGTGCGTTGGATTTTCTCGAATCCCTGCCAGACGTGGACAAATCGCGTATCGCTTGCACAGGAGCGTCCGGTGGAGGGACGCAAACGCTGATTCTCGGCGCCGTGGACGACCGGCTGGCAGCGCAGGCTCCGGTTGTGATGGTCAGCCATTTTTTCCAAGGCGGGTGCGAGTGCGAGAACATGCCCGGCTTACGCATTCGCTATTCGAACGTGGAAATCGCTGCCGCGCCAGCGCCGCGACCGCAAATCCTCGTTTCTGATACGCGCGATTGGACCCAGGAAACGCTCACAAATGAAGGCCCGGCCATCGGTGGAATTTATCGATTGTTTGGCGCGCCAGACAACCTCCGCTACGTCCGTTTCGATTTTGAACACAATTACAATCAAGCCAGCCGCCAGGCGGTCTATCAATGGTTCGACCGCAGGCTCCTCGGCGCTCCCGACCAACCCATTCAGGAAGCCGCCTTCCAGAAGGAATCGGACACGGACCTGAGAGTTTTTCCAGATGGCGCGCTGCCGTCGAACTCCGTCAGCGAACCGGATTTGATCAAGTATATGATTCAAAACCATCGGGACCGTTTGGAAGCCCTTGATCCGACAAATGAAAGCGCGCTACGCAACTATGAACAAATCATGAGACCCGCATGGCTTCGAACCTTGCAGGTGGACTGGCCGATGGAACCGTGGGACATTGCTCACCGCGACGCCGAGGCGATGATCAAGGTGACACGATTTTTTCCTCAGAAAAGGCGATCGATAAGCGAGGCCGTGACTGTCGTTCTGGTGAGTTCAGATGGCGCCACGCGCTATCTCAGCGACGTGGGCGCGCCACTCGGTTTGGCGCAACGCCTCCTCGACCAGGGATTCGCGGTTGTCCTGGCCGCGGAGCCTGTCGGAGATCCGTCGCCCGATCAATCCTCGCTTTTCTATACGACATACAATCGCACCTTTCTCCAGAAACGTGTGCGGGATTTGGTGCGCATTTGCCAGGGCATCAGGACTGGCAATACTAACACTTGCCGCGTCGTGCTGGCCGGGAGCGGCGCGGGCGGACTTTGGTGCCTTTTGGCGGCGCCCGCGGCCGATGCCGTCATAGCCGATTGCGACCAGGTGGATGCCGCCAACGATGATTCACTGCTCGCGCCGTCGCTATACTGTCCCGGCATTCGTAATATTGACACCTTCGAAGGCGCTCCGATTCTTGCTTCGCCTCATCCGTTGCTGCTGCATAATGCCGCCACCAATTTTTCCACTGGCCATCTGGATTCCTGCTACAGGACGTTGCGTGCTGGACTGCGTCTGCGAATCGAGCATCGACTGCTGGACGATGAAGAGATAGCGACTTGGATTGCCCTATGGGGGCTCTAGGCGCAGGAAAACGCGCCGGTGCCTTCGTCGATCGGTCGCTCTCCCTACTTCAAATACGTCGCGTGGCCGATTGGTGATCGTCATAGTTCTCACAGATGGCCCGCATCGGCGTCAGGACCGTCCCAGGCGGCTTGATTAGAGCCTGTGCTTAACTTTAAATAGTCTGTACAATGTATTTACATCCCGGCAATAAGCTGGGGATGAACGAACGACGAGAGAAGTATCCGAGCGATGGCAGCGATGAAGAATGGGCCTTTGTGTCAGCTATCTGACGTTTATGACTCCGGTTTAAGTCATTTCAAGTTTCGGCTTGTTCAGTTCCCAAATCCAATGTCACCGCGCCCGCCAGAGAATTACTCTACGGGTTCAGCGCATCGGCCATGGGCGAGGCCGCTGCCGCCACCGAGAGAACCGCCACACCCACCAACATGCCGAATATTCCCAAAATTCGCTTTTTCGTAATCTAGCCACATTGGACGCTTCCGCGCCCATACTATTCGCCCTCATCGACCGCGCCAGCGTTTGACTCCAGTCTAACCATCGCTTGTGGCAACTCGTGGCGCCGCCAGCCATGAAACAGCCGTTCAGGCGAGAGTTACTTGGGATCGAGCTTGGGCACGATGAGGCCCTTGTGGCAACCGAAGCAAAACGCTTAGCCGCGGATAAAGGAATACGGCGTGGACTGCTTTGCGCTTTGGTGTTCCTCAGGGACGTTACGCCTGCCGCACGATGAAATAGGGCTGGTTGTCGAACCGCGTTTCGAATCCGGGATGCAAAGTGGCATCGCCCGACGCGGCGCGGATGCGGAAGTAATACTGCAACGGGAAAGGTGAATCAGTGTATTGAGCGGGCAGCGTCGCGCGAAATTTGTCCGCGACTTTTTGCATTTCGATTTCCTGCCACAACTCGGCCTGATTCACACGCCGGTAACGCAGTTGTATGCTGGCAATTGCGCCCAGGCTGCCGACGGCCGGAGTATGAATCGCAAGCCCCACGGCATCTCCGCGACGGAATGACGGCGGCGGCGCATGAAGTCCGTTATGCGGCGGTGGACTGTGTACGCTCGTTTTCCAACTCAGCGTGCTTTTGCCGGCTTCGCGCATCCCGCGTTTGATTTTTTCCCAATCAACCTTCGACGCGTCGCCTGATGGAGGCTGGTTCAAAAGTTTCTCCATGTCGGCGATGTCGTCGTCCATCGCGGCCAGGCGATCCAGCCAATGGCCGCGCTGATAATAATCCGGGCCGTAAGTCACGTCGTCGCGATAAACACCCTCCGCAACGTTCGCGAGATTAGCCCAGGCCGAGCGGGCGGAGCGGTTCTCACCAAGCGCCGCTTGTAAGGCCTGAGGGTCTTTGGTGCGAAGATAAATGCCGTGGAAAACACCAGCCCGAAATTTCGCGGCAAAAAAGTTTCCGAGTCCGGCCTGGATGGTGGCATCGATTTTCAATCGCCGGAAATCAGCGCTGCGGCTATCGCGAACTGTGAGTTTTCGCAGGGCCAAAAACGTTTGTTCCGCGTAATCATCCAGGCGGCCCGCCACCCACGCTGGCGAGTATTTTCCGCTGCGTTCGTCGTTCAGCACTTCATCGGCGAACTCATCGCAGTTCAGGAAAAATTCCGGATCAAGTGAACTCACCGTGCCGAAGCGTTTCGGAGTCGGCGTGTCGCTGTATGGATGCTTTTGGTTCGCCTCGGTCATTTGCATGTTCCAATACATCTCCGGCCAATAGAGATTGTTGGCCGCCGAGGGACAATGCGCCGTGGTGACGAGCGGAAGAATTTTTCCCGCCGAGGAAAGAGCCGCTTCGGCTTGTTCCGCGCCGCGAACAAATTGTTTCCGCAAGAGCCGCCGCCAGCCGTCCGCATCGGTCTCGGGGTTGTAAAGATTTCTGCCCCAGACGCGATAAGTGTATTCGTATTTTTCAAAATCGAATTTCGGATTCAGCGTTGCGTCGGCCAACGCGTCGCGCCCGCCGGCCAAGCCCGAACCTTTGCGGCCTTTGAACGAGAGCGGTTCGAGAATTTCCACGCCATTGCCGCCGCAGAAGCCCGCCGCGCGACCGTAGGCCGCCGCAGTTTCGGGATCGCCCCAGAGCAGCACGCGCTGAGTGCCGGGCCAGATACGGTGCAACACTCCGTAGCGGCGGTTCTCGGCGAAGAGGTCACCATAGCCGTAGCGCAAAAAAGAACGGGAACCAGCGCTGCGCGAGAAAAACCCGTCGTCCCTCGCGTTGTGCGGTGGCATTTCCTGAGCGCGGATTGCGCCCTGCATGTAGGGTAGCCCCATGTGTTCAGCCCAGAATTTCGGCGAGATGGTCACCGGCATTCCCGTCGCGAGCGCCGCATCCGTGATCGCCTCGGTGATTCCCTTGGCGTGCAGATCAATTTCCACCTTGCGCCCGCACCCGGCCACGCCGTTGAAAATGGTTTTCCAGATGTCCGTGTTGCCCTCAGCCACGCCGCTTTCGCCGTGGGTGCGAAGCGTCACGCCCGTGATATTCGGACATTGCGTGAGCAACAATCGCAAGGCATCGCGGCAATACGACCCTTGTGTGTCGGGAGTGAGACCTTCGATGGTGTAATTCGCGCGCGGGCTGTTCGTCCAGAAATACGCATGCGTCCAGAGGCCGAGCTGAAATTGCAGTCCGTGCCGCGCGGCTTCGTCGCTGGCGAAGCGCAGCATTTCCAGGTTGGAATCGCGCTCGGCGTCAGGCAATGGAACGGCGCGAACGTTGTAGCAGGGAACTGAAAGCAGAAACGGATACGCGAAATGGAAATAGCAATCGGTGATGTCTGTCGTGAAATCGTAGCCGAGGCCGAAGCTGAGATTGATCCGGTTGAACCGGTTTGTCGCGAGCATGGTGAGATAGCGCGTCCAGAACTGGCGGTCGTTGAACCACGGTTTGTCCTCGACATCACTGGCAAACAAGCGACAAACGCTGCGGATCAGGTTTGCCGGACGCTCGCAGGTGAGATCCACCGATTTCAATGCCGCCAACGGATTACTCGCGAAAGACACGCGGTCCGCCAATTCCAGCAGCGCATAAAGAACTCCCCGCACATCCGAACCAGACGTCAGAACGATGGGGTGTTTTCCATTAAGACGCGCGAGCAACAAAGCCTCGGGGCTATTCGGAATGGCCTGCCCGGCGAGTTCCGAAACCCGGCGTCTGCCGGTTATCAAAATGCACTCCTGCTTTGCAGGCGCTTCCTCGAGGTTCGCGAACAGCGCAGTGTTGATTCCACGAGCGGCCAACGCGGAGCGCAATTGTTCAACTGCCCATTGCATCGGAATTTGTTTCGTCAATTCACCTTCCGAATCCAAAACGATGGAAACGCTCGCATCGCCCGCGGCGGCGGACAGTGGACGCTGAAGAAAATTCGCGCCTGCAACCGCGGCAGTGAGCGCTCCGGCTTTTTTGATGAAGTGACGACGGCTTTGGCACCGGATGAATGGCAGATTTTGCTCGTGGGACATGGAACGATTTAGCGCATTCTAGTCCTGGTTGGCGAGGTGAAATCGTTGTGGCCTGGTTCCGAGGGCAGAGCCGAATAAAACCGGCAGTTTCTTAAATGCTCCGCTGTTTGCTCTTCCATCGCGTAGCGCCGAACTCCATCGGGGGCAGAATATCGTTGTGCGATGGTGTCGGCCGCCCGTGAACTTACTCACATCTTCAACTCGGCGGAAAGTCCTCTTGGTCTTGGAAATGGCTCACTATACGCACAGGCGGAATCATGGCGATGGTTCAACGAGGGAATCGCTGTCTTTTATCGAGTCCAAACCGAATGGAATGTCCGGGATCGAGACTGGATACTCGTTGTGACAGTCTTGCACCCTGACTTGCGTCCCCGCCTTGAGCGCAAAGTGATCGGCTGGCGCATTCCTGCGGGGCCTCACTCTGCCACTTCTCCCGTTGTCAGTTCCTCGCATGAAACACCATTGCCAGATCGATGCGAAATACCCGGTTCGACTTCCCGGAGTGGCAGTACCCCACGACGTAAATCCCGCCTTCGGTTTGGTTTTGGAAGACCAGATCCGCTAGGCTTCGACGAAAACAGGCTCCTTGATACCCGCAAGCGTATTGAAGTTTCTCAGGCGCTCCATCAGCGTGGGGGTGACTCGATTTCCGGACGCTACGATGAGCGTGCCGTCCCGAGTATGCACATCCGCCCGCAGTATGTGGCCGATGCGGAGCACAGCGAAGCCTATCGGCGAAGACAATTTTGGTTTGAAGGGCGCTTCCGCAATGAGAGGGTTCGCCATGGCAAAGGCTTTGACGATCTGCGGATCATACCATCCAGTCCGGGTTTGCAACTGAGTCAGCGCGGTCATGCGGCCTTTGCCTTCGCTCTCCAACTCAGCGAGATCGCAGAGGAATCTGAGCATTCGTGCGCCAAGCGGAATTTCCGTGCCGGCCAACTTGTCAGCGGGTTCGCCTGAGCCGTCAAAATGTTTGGACTGATAGGTGAGTATCCTTGAGACCTCCTCCAACCGTGCAATCTCAGAAAGCAGCCGCCCGCTTATGGCTGGGACTTGGCCGAAGATTCTCTCTTCTTCGGTGGTAAGCATTTGGCCCTGCCGCGACTTGGAAAGTAACTCCGCCGGGATCGTCATAGCGCCGATGTGCGACAGCAACGCCGCCACCTCGAATTCCCACGAATCCTGCACTTTCAACGCAACGGCTAGCTCGCGCATGTAATCACGTACTTTCTGCGCCTGCCCAAATGCGATCGGGTCGGCAAGTGCAAGGATTTCCGTCAGTATCTTGACGCTGCCGCGTAGGGTGTTCTCAAGCAGGTCACGTTCTGCGGTGATCAGTTGGTGTTGCCGGACGCCAGCCGTGAGAGTATCAACCAAATCCTCAGGCGAACAAGGCTTATTC
>Ga0182024_10023941_pt1 | contig 10893 bp, 14 predicted proteins | sample P32metaG_FD_120480 | JGI IMG/M metagenome (GOLD analysis project Ga0182024, IMG submission 120480) | Permafrost microbial communities from Stordalen Mire, Sweden - P3-2 metaG (Illumina Assembly) | ecosystem: Environmental > Terrestrial > Soil > Wetlands > Permafrost | place: Sweden: Stordalen... | reverse complement strand
TTATTTCCGGACCACGGACGTGACCGGAGTGGCGCAGTTGCCGGAAGGCATGGAGATGGTGATGCCCGGCGACAATGTGAGCCTGGAGATTGAGTTGATCACTCCGGTGGCCATGGACAAAGGTCTGCGGTTCGCCATCCGCGAGGGCGGAAGAACGGTGGGCGCGGGTACCGTGACGGAGATTTTGGGATAAAGGAGCGGAGCCGGGAATCCGGAGCCAGAACGCGCCAGTCGTCTTATTCTGGCTCCTGGCTCCTGGCTTCTGGCTCCTTTCAAAAATATGGCACGCGAACAAATCACCATGCAATGCACTGAGTGTAAGCGCAAAAACTACACCAGCATGAAGAACAAAAAGACCACCACGGAGCGGCTGGAGCTGAAAAAGTTCTGCCCGTTCTGCCGCAAGCACCACCCGCACAAGGAGATCAAGTAAACTGTAAGATGTAGGGGCGTAGGTTTAACGGCAGACCAGCGGTCTCCAAAACCGCGAGTGGGGGTTCGAATCCCTCCGCCCCTGCCACGGCCTCTGGCCGCTTTCGCGCGATAGGCGCGAGCGACCTTTCGTTTCCAGGAGCTTTAAGTTATGGCAGAAGAGATCAGTTTCCCGCAGAGAGCGGCCGGTTGGCCCACTCGCTTCAAGGACTATGTCGAGGATCTGCAGCTGGAGATGCGGCGCGTCACCTGGCCCTCCTGGAAGCAGGTGCGCGCCACCACCGCCGTGGTGATCGCTGCCACCTTCGCCTTCTCGGCCTATTTTTTTGTCATCGACAATATCATCAACCGCCTGATTAACAAGCTGTTCGACACGTTCACCAAGTGAAGGCGATCATGCCAGACGAAATGAATCCCGAGGATCAGACACCGGTGGTTGAAGATGAGGCGACCGTAACCGGTGACGCCGACGCCGCCGCGCCAGAACCAGCCGCGCCGGACGAAACGGCCGAAGTCGAGCTCGAGCCCTCCACCAAGAAGTGGTTCATCATCCACACCTATTCCGGATTCGAGCAGAAGGTGGCCGATTCTCTGCGCAGCCGCGCCGAGGCCTTCGGCTTCGCGCCCCAGATCGGGCAGATTCTCATTCCCACCGAAGAAGTGGTCGAGATGCGGAGCGGCAAGAAAGTCACAACCAAGCGACTGCTCTATCCCGGCTACGTTTTGGTCGAGATGGACATGAACGACGAGTTGTGGCACGCCGTCAAAGCCACGCCGCGGGTCACCGGATTCGTCGGCGGCGGCAACATGCCGGTGCCGCTCTCAGCCGATGAGGTGAACTCGATTCTGTACCGCCAGGCGACCGCGGCGGAACGGCCGCGGCCCAAACTCAGCTTCGAGAAGAACGAAAACGTGCGGATCACCGACGGGCCCTTCAGCAATTTTTCGGGCAAGGTGGACGAAGTCAATCAGGAGCGCAACACCCTGCGCGTGCTGGTGACGATTTTCGGACGCGCGACGCCGGTAGAGTTGGATTTCTTTCAAGTTGAGAAAATATAGCCATGGCAAAGAAAGTCACAGCGCAGGTCAAGTTACAGATTCCCGCCGGTAAAGCGACCCCCGCGCCGCCCGTCGGCACCGCCCTCGGACCGCAGGGCGTCAACATCATGGAATTCTGTAAGGCGTTCAACGCCAAGACGTCGGCGAAGGATCAGGAAGGGCTCATCATTCCGGTGGTGATCACCATTTTCTCCGACCGTTCGTTCACCTTCATCACCAAGACGCCTCCGGTTCCCGTTCTCATCAAGCGGGCCGTCAATCTGGCCAAGGGCTCAGCCGAGCCGAATAAGAATCGTGTCGGCAAGATCACCCTCAAACAGGTTGAGGAGATCGCCAAAATCAAGATGCCCGACCTCAACTGCTTCTCCATCGAATCGGCCATGAACTCGGTGAAGGGCACCGCCCGATCGATGGGCGTAGACGTCGTTTAGCGTCAGCATTTGTGGCGCACGCACTCGTGCGTGCCGTGTCGAGACTCGTCTCGATATCGTCTGCCCCAGTAAAGGCGACAATAGTGTGGACGTGGCTCGCGCGCTACGAATCGGTTTTTGACGTTTTCTTCGCGACAGGCCGCTAGTCGCCCCGCCTGCGTCCGGTCAGCTGCAACAGGCTCAGAAACAGGTTGATGAAGTCCAGATACAGCGTCAACGCGCCAAAAATCGCGGTCTTGCGTCCGGCATCCGTACCGATGCTGCCGGGAGCGTTCATCGCCTTGATCCTCTGGGTGTCGTAAGCGGTGAGTCCCGCGAACACAATGATGCCGACGATCGAGAAAACGAAGCTGCCGCTCGCGCCCATCAGCGACGGGAACAACATGGAGATCAGCGCATAGCCCACCAATCCGAATAATCCCATCATGCAGAAAGAACCCACCGGGCCCAGGTCCCGTTTGGTCGTGTACCCGACCCCGCTGAGCCCCGCGAATCCGAACGCAGTGACGCCGAAAACTTCCGCGATGCTCGAACCCGTATAGACCAGAAAAATACTGGACAGCGTGAGTCCGGTTAATCCCGCGTAAAGAAAATAGATGAGCGTCGCCGTCAGAGCGCTGATCCGGTTGATCAGCCACGACAGCGCCACCACCGCCCCCAGTTGCGCGATGATCAGCGCCCAGAACAGCAGCCGGTTGCCGAATATGTCCTGCACCAGAGTCGGATTCGACGCTACGTTCCACGCCACCGCGCCAGTGAGGCAAAGTCCGCCGGTCATCCAGCCATACACACCGCTCATGAACCGGGCGTTCTCCGCTGCCATCGAAGCAGAACCGAGTGCCTGCGCGCCTGCCGGGCCGAAGCGTTGCTGTCCCATGGGTTCCATGCCCCAACTTTAATCGCTAGAGGAAGCGAGTGTCAACGATCCGTCGTTTCGACGAAAATCCAACGCCTCAACATCCGCACCCGTTCGCCGCGTGCAGATTCAGCAGCCAAAACGGCACTTTTTAGATTTCCAGTGCCGTTTTGGCTCCCAATAACTGTGCCGATAGAAACAAAAACCACGACATCTCACGCGGTTTGTGCCCTTTGCTAGCGATGGCGCTTCACGTGCTTTAGGATCAGCGATGTTAAAGCCAATGCCCGCCGAAAGCAAATACATGATGCCGCGCCTGATGCCGATGAGGGTTCCCGGAGTGCCGCCAAAACAGCACGTCCAACATGAGACCCTCGGTCTGTATCTTCTTGGCGATCTCCCGCTGATGGCGGCGCTCGAAACGGAAGAACATCTGTCTTCTTGCGCGCGTTGCCGGGCCGGGCTCCATCAAGCCGAAGCGGTGATCGCGGCGCTTCGGGCCCCGGTAAGCTAGCGGCGGCTGCTGGCCCAATAGGCCGGCAGATTCGACTTGGTCTCGCGCACAATTTCCAGAATCGCGCCCCGGTCCGTCGAAGACAGCGCCACCGGAAATTCGCCGACGCTGTTATTCTTCCCCGTGAGCGTCTCATACAACCGGCGATATACCCGATCCCGAGCGTAATCGGGCATGCCCTCGAACGCCGGATTGTAAATCATGTACGACAGAGGATAGCGGAACAGCCGCGTCTTCAGATCGAAATCGCGCAATGATCGGCCCTCTTTGTCCCGCGGCCCCCGTGCCGGAAAAGTCTTCGCAAAGGTGGAAACGCCGCTGACCGCATCTTTGAGCGGCGCCTCGTCGCCGAACAGCATGTACGCTGCCAGCTCATCCATCTCCGCGTCCAGTTCTTTCTCTTCTTCCTTCAGCTTGCCGTCATGTTGCGCGATCCGTACATCCCACCCGATCCGGACCATCAGGTTAATCATGCGGGTCTGATGTTCGAGCACCATCAGCGCGACGATGTCGCTGGTAGGCGCCAGGTAACTCGAGGTATCGAACATCTCCGCCAGGCTGGTGACATTTTGCGTCTCCTCGCCCGCCGGACCGCCCGGGTGCGTGGGATCCACCAGTTTGATATTGTTCCCTAGATTCGATTGGGAGCCGTCGGTTCCCGTCACATACCATCCGCCCCAGCGGTCGGCCAACGGCGTGCGATGGTCGGTCATGAAGGTACTGCCGTGTTCCTCCCGCGTGCCGTTGCTCGGATGCACCGAGCTGACCAGCAGACCCGGCACGCCCAGCGTCACCGGACCCTGATGGCAGCGGAGGCAATCGTCCCGGTTCGTCAGATCCGGCTTGGTGCGCTTCTCCATATCCAGGCTGTAAAACTTGACGCCCTGACGCGCATCGAGCGAGCTGATTTCGAGCACCGCGCCATCGCGAACGAAACCCACGCTGACGCCGTCGTTGAAATAAATTGCCCGCGGCGTCCGGGGCGAGATGTGTTCGGTCTGAATACTGGTTTTTGAAAACACCAGCACCTGCGAATCGACGTTGATATCCAGCTCCTTCATCAGCGCCGGAAGATAACCGAGTCCGCGGGGCGCGTAATCGAGCTCCGCCTTGCCGTCGTCGATTTTCTTCGCCAGCCGCGCCACCGGATCGCCGCCGGTTTCGCTCGCGTATTGGATGGCCGGATGATCGAGAGGGATAAAAAATTTATCTTCCAGGCGATCGGCCAGCATCCAAGTCGCCGCCAACAGCAGCGCCGCCGCGCTCGCGAACGGAATCCATCTTCGACGGCTCACACCAACACTCTAACCGGAAATCAGGTGGACGGTAGTTTCGACGCGCGACAGCGCCGGGCTCGAATTCCCCGCGACGTTACCTCGCGAGATCCTCACTTCGTGGATGGTGAGCCCGGTTTCGGCCTCGAAGCCTTCCATGAGTTTTTGTAAATCATTGTCGAGCTTTCGCTTGGCTTTCACCAACTCCGCGCGCACGTCTTCCATGGATAAATTATACTTCTAGCCGGAATGCCAACTCTGAAACTCGCAGGCAAAACGGCCGTCATCACCGGCGGCGCCCGCGGCATCGGCGCCGCTATTGCGCGTATGTTCGCCGCCGAAGGCGCGCACGTGCATGTCGTCGACATCAATGGTGAAAATGCGAAACACGTTGCAGGCGAAGTGGGAGGCGTCGCGCACGTGTGCGATGTGTCCGATGAAAATGCCGCCGAAAAAGCGTTCACGGCGATCCCGAAAATCGACATCCTGGTGAACAGCGTCGGCGTGGCGAATGTCGGCAAGCTCGACAACACCACTCCGGAAATATTCGACCATCTCTTTCGCAATAACGTAAAAAGTTATTACGTCGCCATGCGCGCCTCGGTCGAAAAAATGAAGCAGCAGGGCGGCGGCGTGATTGTGAATCTCGCCTCCATCGCCGCATCCGTCGGCCTGGCCGATCGTTTCGCATATTCCATGACCAAGGGCGCGGTGCTGGCGATGACCTATTCTGTCGCCCGCGATTATCTGGCGCACAACATCCGCTGCAACGCGATTTCACCGGCTCGCGTGCACACTCCGTTCGTCGATGGTTTCATTCGCGAAAATTATCCCGGCAAGGAATCCGAAGCGTTTCAACGGCTTTCCGCGGCGCAGCCGATCGGAAGAATGGCGCGGCCGGAAGAAGTCGCGGCGCTGGCGCTGTTTCTGTGTTCGGAGGAAGCTTCTTTCATCACCGGCGTGGATTATCCGATCGACGGCGGTTTTTTCAATCTGCACGGATGAGAATCGACGCGCACCAGCACTTCTGGCGCTATGATCCGGCGCGGGATCACTGGATTACAGACCAGATGTCCGTGCTCAAGCGCGACTATCTTCCGGAACACTTCCCGGCGGCGGGGATGGATGCGACGATCGCCATTCAGACCGTGCAAAATGAGCAGGAAACGCACTTTTTAGTCGATTTAACGCGATTTAAGGCGCATTTAGCGGCAGTTGTGGGATGGGTCGATTTGCGGGGTTCCGACGTCCGCCAGCGCCTGGAGTATTTCTCGCAATTTGAAAAATTGCGCGGCTTCCGCCACATCGCGCAGTCGGAACCGGACGATCGCTTTCTGATCCGGAGCGATTTTCTGCGGGGTGTTTCGAACCTCGAAAGCTTTGATTTCACATACGATATTTTGATTTATCCGAGCCAGCTTCCAGCCGCGGCGGAGCTGATCGCGCGCTTTCCGAAGCAGCGCTTCGTCATCGACCACCTGGCCAAGCCGTTCATCAAGACCGGCGAAACGGAGCCGTGGGCGACCTGGATGCGCAAAATCGGCAGGTTCGAGAACGCCTTCTGCAAACTGAGCGGTCTGGTGACCGAAGCGGATTGGGCGAAGTGGACTCCGGCCGATTTCAAGCCTTATCTCGACGTGGTTTTTGAAGCGTTCGGAACAGATCGACTGATGTTCGGCTCGGACTGGCCGGTGTGCCTGCTGGCGGCAAGTTACCAGCAGGTGAAACAGTTGATCGAGGATTACGCGGCGTCCGATCAGGAGAAGATTTTCGGTCTTAATGCCGCTTTATTTTATGGAATTAGACCTTAAGAAGCGAGTGATTGTGGTGACCGGCGGCGCCTCAGGAATCGGCGCGGCTATCGTTCGCGCTGCAGTGGAGGAAGGCGCTACGCCGGTGATCGTGGATCGTTCTGCCGAAAAATCCACGATTGTCGCCGACCTGACCGATCCCGAAAATTGCCGCCGCGCGGTGGAGGAGACGATCGACAAATTCGGAACCATCGATGCGCTGGTCAACAATGCCGGAGTGAACGATCGGGTGGGGCTCGAGCGGGGAAATCCCTCGGAATATGCGGCGTCGCTCGAGCGCAATCTTTTGCATTATTACAACATGGCGCACTACGCGCTGCCGGCTTTGAAAAAGTCGCAAGGAGCCATCGTCAATATCGCTTCGAAAACCGCGATCACCGGGCAGGGCGGCACTTCCGGGTATGCGTCGTCGAAAGGGGCGATTCTGGCGCTGACGCGGGAGTGGGCGGTGGAGTTGCTGCCCTACAACATCCGGGTGAACGCGGTGGTTCCGGCGGAGGTGATGACCCCGCTTTACAGCAACTGGCTGGCGACATTTCCCGATCCGGAAAAGAAGCTGGCGCAAATCGTGTCGCGGATTCCGCTGGGAAAACGAATGACCACCGCGGAAGAAATCGCCGCGATGGTGATCTTTTTGATCTCGTCAAAAGCCGGGCACATCACCGGGCAGCATCTCTACGTCGATGGCGGCTACGTTCATCTGGACCGGGCCATCGAATGACGCCGCTCACCGAGAAACGTTATCGCGTTCCGCTGGCGCTGATCACCAGCCTGTTTTTTCTGTGGGCGCTCGGCGTGAACCTCAACGACATTCTGATTCCGCATTTGAAGAAGGCATTCCGGCTGACCGATCTCGAATCGTCGCTGATTCAGGTGGCATTTTTCGGCGGGTATTTTCTGGCGGCGTGGCCGGCCGGACGATTGATGGACCGCATCGGATATAAGCGCGGGATTCTGGCGGGGTTGCTGATCTGTTCCACCGGGGCGCTGCTGTTCATTCCCGCGGCAATGCTGCTGTGCTATGGATTCTTTCTATTCGCGTTGTTGGTGATGGCTTGCGGCCAGAGTTTTCTCGAAGTGGCGGCGAATCCGTATGTGACGGTCCTGGGGCCGCCGGAAAGCGCCGAGCGGCGGCTGAATCTTTCGCAATCTTTCAATTCGGTGGGCGCGGTGCTGACGCCGATCATCGGCGGGGCGTTCATTCTGACCAACGCGCAATCGGGGTCGGCGGAAACGGTGGAGATACCGTACCTGGCGATCGCCGCGATTTTCGCGGGCGTCGCCGCGATGATTTATTTCACGCATCTGCCGGAGGTTCATGCGCACGAAGAAAACGCTGTTGCGGCGCGGGAGATCTGGAAACATGCGCACCTGGTCCGCGGCGTGATCGCGCAGTTTGTTTACGTCGGCGCGCAGGTGGGCGTGGCCAGCTTTGTGATTCGTTTCGCGGAGTTTGCCGCGCCGGGGACGCCGGACAAAGTGGCGGCGAACTATCTGAAGCTGCACCTGCTGGGATTCATGATCGGAAGATTCGCGGGATCGTTCGCGATGAAGTACGTCCGGGCCTCGCGGATGCTGGCGATTTTCGCCTGTGGCGCGCTGGTTTCGGTGGCGTGCGTCATCGCGTCGTCGGGCGCTGTGGCCATCGGTGGCGTGGTCGCCGCGGGATTTTTCCATTCGATTATGTTCCCGACCATTTTCGCGCTGAGCATCAAGAACCTGGGCGCGCTGACCAAGGCGGGATCCTCGCTGCTGGTGATGGCGATCATCGGCGGCGCGGTGTTTCCGCCGCTGATGGGCTACCTTTCGGACGCGACCAATATCCAGCGCGCGTTCGTGGTTCCGTTGTTCTGTTACCTGTACATTTTCTACTTTGCGGCGCGCGGATATCGCTCTCGCGAAGCGGCGAAGGATGAACCATGCCACGCAGCTGCCTGATGCTCGACCTGAAAGACGATCCGAAGCTGATCGCCGAATATTGTGAATATCATCGCAAGGTCTGGCCGGAGATTATCCGCAGCCTGAAAGATGCGGGTATTCGGGAAATGGAGATTTATCGGTTTGGGACACGGCTGGTTATGGTGCTCGATACCGTCGAAGGATTTTCGTTCGCAGCGAAGCTGAAGGCGGATGCCGAGAATCCCAAGGTTCGGGAGTGGGAAGAATTGATGTCGAAATATCAGCAGGCGCTGCCGGAGTCGAAGCCGGGAGAGAAGTGGCGGGAGATGGAATGCGTGTTTAGATTGGGGGATTGAGGGGGGCGGACTGCAAGTCCGCCGCAGGCTGCAAGCCTGCCCCACTAACGGACGCGTAATGGGAGCTCGCGACGACCGGAGTTATTTCAGCCGCCGCGTCTTCATGCTCTGACCTCGCGGGTATTCCGGTCGGGCCAAAACGCTGACGCTGCACCGTTATCAGAACGTTATTGATTGTTGCCAAGCTCGCTCCGAGTGGCCTCGATATGCTCTTTTATCTGGTCTGATCTCGCACCCATTGGACGTTCTCCTTTACGGTGTCAATCGTTTTCTGCGGTTTGGGATGTATTTCGCGGAGCCGGTTGCGTCCTACCGCGATCAAGACGGCGGCGGGCGCTCCGACGGCAGCGGCCACAATTATGGCCGCGAGCCAGGCGTCCATCGCCATCGATAATGCGTACACTGCGCCCAGCAAAATTGAACCCGAACGCATACCAGGCCAAAACGGCTCCGCCCGCCAGCAAGCTCCCGGCCTTGGCCGCCTTGGTGCTCTCTTCCTTGATCTCGGTCTTGGCCAGTTGCACTTCCGACCGGACCATTTCCTGAACATTCGCAACTATGTTCTGAAGAACACTTGTGACCGGTTGGTCATCGTGCCGCGGAACATTCATGACGCACCTCAATCGTTCCCGCGGAAGGCCCGCCCGACCAGGAAACCGAGCGCCGCCGCGATCAGGATGGATTGTGCGCCCGGGCCGGTGAGTTTTGAGTATGTCCGCCACTACATTCGCTCCGCCCGCACGATCCAGTCGCGGGTCGCGCTGATCGTCGCGGAAAAAGTTCCACAAGCTGCCGGCTCGTCGCTCGCTTGAATGGAAGCCGCTTCGATGTTCTTCACGGCGGGTCGTCGATGTTTGAAAGAAATGTGGCCTGTCGCAGCGAATTCGTTAGCAGGTCAACGCGCTCCACTACTATCGCGCCTCAATCCGGGAGCCCTTCGAGGCGCGCCGGTGACGGAGCGCGCACGAACGTTTTCTCCGCGATATGCCACCAGGGCCGAGGGAAGCTCTGCCGTTAAGCAGTGGTATTTCAGCAACCTAGATGCTACGCTGGGATGAAAATTCTGGTCGCCCATGAATATCTCCACACCCTTTATTCACCGGCCGGTAGCGACCACTCTGCTCACCGTTGCACTCGGCATCTCCGGCGCCGTCGCCTATAATCAGCTTCCGCAAGCCCCGCTCCCCCAGGTCGATTTCCCGTCTATCTCCATCAACACATCCCTTCCGGGCGCGAGTCCGGAAACCATGGCATCCTCAGTCGCCACGCCGCTCGAACGGCAGTTCGGGCGCATCGCCGGCGTCAATGAGATGACCTCGTCGAGCACCCTCGGTTCCACCAGCATCACTCTTCAATTCGATCTGAACCGCAATATCGATGCCGCGGCGCGCGATGTCCAGGCCGCCATCAACGCCGCGCGCGGACAGCTCCCCGCCAATCTGCCCAGAAACCCCTACTGGCGCAAGGTCAACCCCGCCGACGCGCCCATCCTGATGCTCGGCCTCACTTCGACCACCATGAGCGCCGGGCAAATGTACGACGCGGCCTCCACCATCCTGCAGCAGAAAATTTCTCAGGTGAAGGGAGTCGGCCAGGTTTTCGTGGGAGGAAGTTCGCTGCCCGGCGTGCGCGTCGAAGTGAATCCCACCATGTTGAATGAGCTCGGCCTGGGCCTCGAAGACGTTCGCGCCGTGCTGGCTGCCGCCAATGCCAACAACCCCAAGGGCATCCTCTCCGACGGCAACCGGTCCTGGACCATCAGCACCACCGATCAGATCCTCCACGCGAAGGATTACGCGCCGCTGATCGTCGCCTACCGCAACGGCGCGCCGGTGACGTTGTCGCAAATCGCCAGCGTGGAAGATTCGGTCGAGGATCTCCGCAACATCGGATTCGTGGACGATAAGCCGGCGGTGGTCATGTACATCAACCGCCAGCCCGGCGCCAACATCGTCGATTGCGTGGATCGCGTGCGCGAGATTCTGCCGCTGTTGAAGGCCTCCATTCCCGCCTCCATCGACATGAAGGTGTTGAGCGATCGCACCACCACCATCCGCGCCTCGGTTCACGACGTGCAGCGCACCATGGCCATCTCCATGGGCCTGGTGATCATGGTGGTGTTTGTTTTCCTGCGCAGCGTCCGAACCACCCTGATTCCGGCGATTTCGGTTCCCGTTTCGCTGGTGGGAACCTTCGGCGTTCTCTACCTGTTCGGCTACAGCGTCGACAATCTTTCGCTGATGGCGCTCACCATCGCCACC